>Ga0210389_10001216_pt1 | contig 20999 bp, 21 predicted proteins | sample IncBWH28OmetaG_FD_160127 | JGI IMG/M metagenome (GOLD analysis project Ga0210389, IMG submission 160127) | Forest soil microbial communities from Barre Woods Harvard Forest LTER site, Petersham, Massachusetts, United States - Inc-BW-H-28-O ...
GTTGGCGACCTCACCCTCACCTTCGAGGCCCTCGACCTCGCCGCCGACAGCGGCCTGCGGATCTCCGCCTACACGGCCGAGCCAGGCACCCCCTCGGACGACGCACTCAAGCTCCTCGCCACCTGGGCCGCCACCCTCGACCAGGCGACCGCGGAAAGCGGCTAAGCCCTCTAAGCGCCTGTCGGGCCCGCGGGCGCGGCGTGCCAGTCCGCGCACCGCCCTCATGGTCACCACGCGCCACTTGAGCCAGCGGCAGTGCCCGGATAACCGCCGCCTGAGGACGCGGGCCCTGACCATTTCTCGCTGATCGCGAACCACTCGTCCAGTCCGACCAGCCGGAAGAAGTCCTCCATGCTTGCCATTGGCAGCGGGACCGCGTGCGAACCGCCGATGCCCCGCAGGGCCGTCACGGCGGCGTTCGTGACCGCCAGCAGGGCCGTCGTCGGGTAGATCACGATCGAGTACCCGAGTTCCCGCAGCATGGGCGGGTCAACCTCTGGCGTAAGCCCGCCCGCGACGACATTGATGAGCTTCGGCGCGGTGATCTCGCGCGCGATGACGGTGATCTCCTCGACCGTGCGCGGCGCCTCGACGAAGATGACGTCCGCCCCTGCCGCCGCGTAGGCGTTGCCGCGCTCGATCGCCGCGTCGAGTCCAAGCACGGCCCGCGCGTCGGTCCTGGCGATGATCAGCGCGTCGGTCCGCGCGTCAAGCGCGGCGCCCAGCTTGGCGAGGTACTCGTCCGCGCTCACCAGTTCCTTGCCCGGCAGGTGGCCGCAGCGCTTGGGGAAGGCCTGGTCCTCAAGCTGGATGGCCGCGACGCCGGCCCGCTCGTAGGCCCGCACCGTCCGCGCGACCGACGGCGGCGGGCCGTACCCGGTGTCGGCGTCGGCGATGAGCGGTATCTCCCCGAGGACCCCCGTGACCATGGACACCCGGTCGGCCATCTCCGACATGCCAACCAGCCCGATGTCCGGCAGGCCGAAGCCCGCCGCGGCCACCCCGGCGCCGGTCAGGTAACCGGCAAGGAATCCCATGCGGCGCACCAGGTGGGCACTGAGCCCGTCGAAGATCCCCGGCGCGACGACCAGCTCGCCGTCATCGAGCAGGCGCCGGAGCCGTCCGGCGGGCGAGACCGGCGCGGTCTCCTCTGGCGGTGTGTCGGGCTGGTTCGAGGCCATCGGGTCACCTTCTTCTCGCGATCATCCCTCCCATCATGACCTGCGCGGGCGGCCCGACGGCCTCCGGGTGATTCTCAGAACCCGACGGCTTCGCGCAGCAGCAGGAGGGTGCCGCGACCTGGTTCTGGTTCAGCGTTGAGGATAAGGACGCGGTTGATGGCGCTGGGCTGACCGTAGACCTTCATGGCGCGCTCACTTTCCAGCGGGAGGCAGTGGTCTTCGATGCGGCGCAGCGCGGTGCCCAGGTCGGGCACCACCTTCTGCGCCCCGACAATCCAGATCACGCTGGCGGCGGCGCCGGCGTAGCCGGGTAGCTGGCTGCCGCTGGCCGAGGCGACAACAAGGGAACCGGTCTCGGTGACCGCGGCGACGCTGCCCACGATCACGTCGGGGGTGGACAGCGCGGCCCAGATCTCATTCCGCTGGGTGGCACGGTCTAGCGGCGGCCGTGACTTGAGGGCGTCGTACCTCCCGCTGTCGTTGATGTCCGCCTCGATGCCGGACAGCCGAAGGGTCTCGCTTGCCCCGGTGAACACGATGGCCCCCTCGGGAATCAGGTCTCTGACGCGGGCACGCGCGGCCACGGCGTCGTCAAGGACTTCGACGCGGAAACCGTGCTCCCGCAGCGCGTTCGCCGCCCGCTCGAGGCGCTGCGAAGGCGCCGGTTCCGTGTACCCGGCCGGTTCTGTGTACCCGTCCGCCATGGCATGAAAGTCACTCATCAGGTTCCCTCTTGTCGCTGGACGTGTTGTCTCACTAGTAGGACCACGCAACCGCGGGGAACGTCAGGCGACGTTGCCCGCCTCACATTTCGGCGAGCCGTGTTGTCTAACTGTTGAGGGCAGCCGCGACCAAGGGAGCCGACGACACCATGAGCACGCGATCAGAGCCGGACTCGGTCGATTCAGGCGGGAACACGCCCGACCCGGGCCTGAAGGCCGTAATGAGCGAGCGGCGCCGGCTGATCAACCTCACCTACCGGATGCTCGGCTCCCTCACCGAGGCCGAGGACGCCGTCCAGGAGACCTATGCCCGCTGGTACGCCATGTCCAGGGAACAGCAGGACGCCATCGACTCCCCCGGAGCATGGCTCACCACGGTCGCCAGCCGCATCTGCCTCACCCAGCTCGGCTCGGCCCGGGCGCGGCGGGAGGCCTACGTGGGCGAGTGGATTCCCGAGCCGCTGCCGGAACGCACAGAGTGGGTCAGCGGGTGGGCGGGCGGCAATGGGGACCCGGCCGACCGGGTCACCCTCGACGAGTCGGTCAACATGGCTTTCCTCGTCGTGCTCGAGTCGATGACCCCGGCCGAGCGCGTCGCGTTCATCCTGCACGACGTCTTCCGTTACTCCTTCGGCGAGGTGGCCGAGATGGTCGGCCGCACGCCGGCGGCGTGCCGCCAGCTGGCCTCGTCGGCCCGCCGCCGCATTAGCGCGGCGCAGGCGCCCGCGAGACCGACGGCCGGCCAGGCTGGCGTCGTCAGGGCTTTTAAGGCGGCATGGGAAGCCAAGGACATCGCCGCCCTGATCGGCCTGCTCGACCCCGCCGCCACCGCCATCGCCGACGGCGGTGGCCGCGCCCTCACCTTCCTGCACCCCATTGAGGGCGGTGAGCGGATCGCGCGCGCCTGGGTGGAGATCGCCCACCGGATGGCGGGCGGCATGACGTTGCACGAACGCACGGTCAACGGCCAGCCGGGACTCGTGACTCAGCAAGACGGCGTCACCGTGACGGTCTTCGCCTTCGAGGTCGCGGGCGACCGGATCAAGCACATCTGGGTCGTTCGCAACCCAGAGAAACTCCGCACCTGGATGACCGCCTGACCCGGATCACGGCAGGACGGCCGCGATGGTCTTGTCGGCTCCTTCATGGGTGGTGGACTAGTTGCCTGCCTGGTCAAGGGCGCTTTGCAGCGACTGGATGTAGCCGGAACTGGTGTAACTCGCGCCGCTTACCGCGTCGATGCGGGCGCTTTGCGCGGCGAGGGTCTCGCTGGTGAGCTTGGGGATTGCGTTCGCGTCGATCTGGTCGCTCTCCGCGCCGTCGTCCGTCCGCTGGAGCACGGTGACCTTGGTGATCTTCGTGCCAGCCAGGGTGACCTGCACCTGCATGGGACCGTACTGGGTGTTCGCCACCGTGCCGGTGACGGTGCGCGCCGCCGCCGGGGCCGTGGCGCTCGACTTTGGGGTTGCGCGAGCCGCCGGGCTGACGGTGGCACCCATGGAACTTGGTCCGGTTCCGCTTGCCGTCGCTTGCGGCATTCCGGTGGACGGAGCCGGCGCTGACGGGACCGGCGCCGCCAGCGAGTGAGTCTTGAACGAGAGCAGCGCGGCGAGCCCGGCAGCGGTGGTGCCGAGGACGATGACGGCGCGGCGCATAGGGGAACCTCCTGGCAGGGGGAGCAGGTCAGAAGTCGAAGGACTCGCAGTGGATGCGCCGCCGCGGTACGCCAAGGGCGCGCAGCGACTCCACCGCCGTCTCCGTCATGCCGGACGGCCCGCACACATAGGCCTCGTAGCGGTGCAGCCCGGGGACCATCCGTTGCAGGTACACGGGCGCGAGCGGGTCATAGCCGAGCCGCTCGCGGGAGCCGATCACGTAGTGCAGCGCGGCGTTCCTGTCCGCGGCGATCGCGTCAAGCTCCCGGCTGAACACCACGTCGCGCGGGTGGCTGGCCCGGTAGACGAGCGAGATGCCGTCCGACATCCGCTTCGGCAGCGCGGCGAACATCGCCCGGATCGGGGTGATGCCGACCCCGCCCGCGATCAGCAGCACCCGCCGGCCGCTCAGCGCGGGCGTGAACGCCCCGTAGGGACCTTCGGCCATGACGCGGGTGCCCGGCTGGAGGTTAGCCAGCGACCCGCTGTGCTCACCGCGGGCCTTGACGGTGATCCGCATCAGGTCAGGCTGCGGCATCGCCGACAGCGAGTACGGGTGGGACTGCCACCACAGCTCCCTGGTCAGGAACCGCCACCGGAAGAACTGCCCGGGCTCGGCGCGCAGCCGGTCAAAGTCCCGGCCGGTGATGAACACCGAGACGATGCCCGGCGCCTCCGGGCGTACGCTCTGGACGGTGAACCGGTGCCTGGCGGTATTCCGCAGCGGGGTAAGTATCCGGTACCAGACGATCAGCGCGGCGACCGTCACGTACATGGCCGACCAGGTCACCCGGGCCGCCAGGTTTGACTCGAACGCGGGGCCGTCGGCGAACTGGTGGCTGAACGCGAGCGCGATCGCCAGGTAGGTGTACAGGTGCGCGTAATACCACGTCTCGTAGGAAAGGCGGCGGCGCGCGGCGCGGGCGGAGAACGCGGCGACACCGAGCAGCAGGAACCAGGCGACCGTCGCCATCAGCACATCCGGGTACGCGGTCAGCAGCGCGACGGTCTCGTTCGTGACCTTCTCATGCGCGGTGACCGCGTAGCCCCAGACGATCAGCAGGACGTGGCCGGTCACCAGCGTGATGACGTACCGGCCGCCCATGGCGTGCCAGCGGGCGAGCCGGTCGGTCCCGATGCCTCGCTCAAGCGGCGGCAGCCTGGCCATCAGCGCGACCAGCACGACGAACCCGTACCCGGACAGCAGGCCAAGGGCGTCTCCGGCCCCGGTGAGCAGGTCGCCGGTGTTGCCTATGTCGGGGGTGCTGTGCCACCACAGGACCAGCACGGCGACCGCGCCAAGCCCGATGAGCGCCAGCACCAGGCCGGGCAGGACCACCCGGTCCCTGCGGCGGGTCGGGCCAACCACCCGGCCCGGCGCCGGGATGGAGGCGCCCGCCGAAGGCAGCGGCCCGGACGGATGGCCCGGCCGTGGCGCCGTTCTCGTCGGCGCCGCCGGGAACGGTGCCGACGGATGACCCGGCCACAGCCCCTGCCGGGGCGGCGCCGGCCACCGGCCGGGCGGCACCCTTCCTGGTTGGGGCGCGGGTTGACGCGGTCGCTGCGCCTCGGGTGGCACCCGGCGGGGTAGCGGCGAGTGGCTGGCATCCGGATAACGGGCAGGGTAGGACACAGTGCTCCTTTCAGGTCGGGCCGAGACGGAACGATCGGGCTGGAGCTTGCCTTTACTGCTCATTAACACGGCTGCCAGGCCATGCCTGGTTCACCTGCCGCGGTCGCGTAAGGAGCCGTTAATAGTCCGCGGCGCCGGCCCTGCTTGCCGGGATGACGGCCGCCAGCGGACCGTACGCCCAGGCCATCATCAGCGCCTAAGGCATAACGAGCCACTTAAGTGAACATTGTTCATTTCCGAGCTATGATGTTTCCGCTATAGTGAACGTCGTTCACGACCAAGCTCGGCCGACAGGGGGCAGGTATGACTGCACAGCGGCCATCGGGCTCGGGTACGCCGGCGCTGTGGTTTAACCCGCCCGACGACGGGCCAGCCGGCCGCCGCGCGCTCACCAGGGAGCGAGTCGTCGCCGAGGCCCTCGCGATCATCGGCGCCGATGGCGCGCAGTCCCTCAGCATGCGCGCTCTCGCCGCCCGCCTCGGCGTGGTGCCTGGCGCTCTGTACCGGCACGTCCGCGGCAAGGAGCAGCTCTACGACCTCATCCTCGACGCGGTTCTCGGCGAAGTTGACTGCCGGGCCGATCCCGCCGCACCCTGGGCGGCGCAAATCACCGCCCTTGCGCACCGGCTGCGGGCGGTCCTGGAGAACCATCCGGGCGTCGCCGCCCTGCTCAAGACCCGCGACCCACTGAGCCCCGCGTCACTAGCGCTGGCCGAGGCATTCCTCGCACCCCTGCTGGCGTCCGGGCTGCCCGGCCGTGACGCCGCCTTGGCCTTCCGTCTTATCTACGATTACACCCTCGGTTTCGCTCTCGCCGATCCCACGTCGCCGGCCGAACAGCGCTTGCACGACACCGCGACCAGGGAGCAGTTGCACGCGTTTTTCCGCTCTTTGCCCGCCGATGGCTTTCCTGCCCTGACCGCCTACGGCATCTACGCCTGGGACGGCGATCGCGACCAGCGCTTCACCGTCGGCCTTGAAACGCTTCTGCGCGGAATTGAAGCGAATCGGCGCCTGCCTGGCGCTTAACCCGCGGATCGGCTACCGATCCGTGCAGGATGAAATCGGGCCGTCGTGAACCGGGTACCTGTCCGCGCCAGGTTGCTGGCGCCTCCGGGGGACGGCTTGCGGCGTCCCCCGGGGGGCGACATCTGCGACCTCAGATGGGCCGAACGTGCTCTGCCTGGGGGCCCTTGGCGCCGCGGACCGCTTCGTACTCGACGCGCTGGTTGTCTTGCAGGCTGCGGTAACCGTCAGTCTCGATAGCGGAGTGGTGGACGAAGACATCCGGCGTAGCATCGTCGGGGGCGATAAAGCCGTACCCCTTGTCCGCGTTGAACCACTTCACTGTTCCCTGAGCCACTGTGCTCTCCTTTTGGAACGATCATCAGGACCCACGGGCGTGCATCCCGGGCTGTGCGGGCGCCCGTCCTCCCATAGGGAGAAGCCTAGAGTGAGGCGCCCGCTGTCAGAATCCGCAGGCGCTGTGACACGTACACGAACTTCGACTACAACCAGTCTCATCTAACACCATCACGTGCCCCGGGCGGCCGGTTCGAAGGCAACCGGGGCCGCGGGGCCGCGGGGGTACGGGTCAGCGGCCGCGGCGACCGCGGAAGCCCGCCGACATCGCTGCCGCGCCGCGTCCGGTCCCGTGAGCGGCCTGGATGGCTTGCGGGCGGACGACCTTCGGCGCGACCGGCGGAACCGGCTCGCCGGCGATCGAGCGCAGCAGCGCCGACCCGGGAGTGACGGTGGCGCTCAGCGGAACGACACCCGCCTTCCGCATGAGGAGGCGAACGGCGGCGGCCTGGGCGGGAGTCTGCAGGGTGATCACTGTCCCGGTCGCGCCGGCCCTGGCGGTCCGCCCCGACCGGTGCAGGTAGGCCTTGTGCTCGGTCGGCGGATCGGCGTGGATCACCAGGTCGATGCCGTCCACGTGGATGCCGCGGGCGGCGATGTCGGTCGCGACGATGACCCGCACCGTGCCGGCCGCGAAGGAGGCCAGGTTCCGTTCCCGCGCGCCCTGCGCCAGGTCACCGTGCAGTTCCGCGGCCGGGATGCCGCTGGTGCTCAGCTGGCGGGCAAGCCGACGGGCGGCATGCTTGGTCCTGGTGAAGACGAGCGACCGGCCGCTGCCGCCCGCGAGGGCGGCGACCACGCCGACCCGGTCGGCCGGCGCGACGGTGAGCAGGTGGTGCACCATCGTGACCGGCGCCTCGACGCGGCCGACGTCATGGTGCACCGGGTGGTTCATGAACCGCCTGGCCAGGATGTCCACGGCAGCGTCGAGCGTCGCCGAGAACAGCATCCGCTGGCCGTCGGGCGGTGTCATGTCGAGCAGCCGCCGCACGACCGGCAGGAAACCGAGGTCGGCCATGTGGTCGGCCTCGTCGAGCACGCTTATTTCCACGTCACCGAGGTGGCAGTGGCCCTGCTCGATGAGATCGGCCAGCCTGCCTGGGCACGCGACGACGATGTCGGCGCGGGCACGGAGTTTGGCCACCTGCGGGCGCTGCGGAACCCCGCCGTAGATCGTCGCCACGGTCAGCCCCACCGATTCAGCGAGCGGCGTGAGGACGGCGTGGACCTGGCTGGCGAGTTCCCTGGTGGGCACCAGCACCAGGCCGCGCGGTCGGCAGGCACTCGTGTAGCCGTCGGCAAGTCCCGCGGCCAGCGGGATGCAGAAGCCGAGCGTCTTGCCAGATCCGGTCTGCCCCCGCCCGAGGATGTCGAGGCCGGATAGGGCGTCAGGCAGCGTGGCCGCCTGGATGGGGAACGGCGTGGTGATACCGGCCGCGGCGAGCGCCGCGACGAGCGGTGCCGGGACACCCGCGGCGGCGAAGGAGACGGCGTGCGGGGCGGTGGACGGGACAGCGTGCACGGCCGCCGCGGGCGCGGTGGCCGTGGCAGCGAGCCCGGCCACCGCGGGCTTACCGCGGCGGCGCTTGGGGCGCGGGGTTGACGGACGTTCGACGGGCAGAGCGGACAAGAAAAACCTCCGGACTAGGGTGGCCGCGTTTCGAAGGCCACCACATCCGTGGAAACCAGCTCGCTCGTAAGCAGCGTACGACCGGCGCGCCACGATGGCTGCGCCTTAGTTTGGTTCGTCGCGTCAGGTTACCGTCAAGGCACCCGATGCGTACTACAGGGTTTCGCTAACCCCTGGCCAGCTGTGGCCCGGGGGAGAACAGTCCGCGAAGCCGGTCGGCGGTGGCCGCGACTGCGGGCGAGTGGGTGAGCGGCTCTCTGCTGAGCAGGGAAAGCAGAGACTGGGCGGCCTGGGCCATGACGGCGTAACTGCTGCCCGCGTAGGCCTGCGCGAGTGCGCGCAGCGCCGGGGCGAAGCGGCGGCGGGGGTCTGCGTCGTGCCAGGCATCGGCGTTGGCGAGGAGTGCGGCGATGGCCGCGCGCAGTTCGGCTCGGTCAGGGCCGGCTTCAGCCGGCGCCTGGGCGGGCACCGCGTAGGCGCTCGTGGCCTGGCTGGGCACGAGCAGGGCCGCGCGGATGGTCCGCTTTCTGCCGGCTATCGCGGCCTGGACGGAGGGGTAGGCCACGAGATGCCGGCCGAGCCCGGCGGCGGTCAGCACTCTGGCCACCTCGGGTTGCAGCGCGGCAAGGCGCAATGTACCGCCGAGCAGGTCTGCGCGGCGCTGGGTGCTCACGAGGACCGCGAGGCCGCTGGCATCCGCGTACCGAATCGCGGACATGTCGATAACGAGCCGGGTCGCGTCGGGACTGAGCAGGCTCAGTAGCCGCTCGCGCACGGCTGGCGCCGACACGATGTCAAGCTCACCCCGGGGGGTAACGACGACGGAGCCGTCGCGCTCGGTCACTACGGTAAAGGTAATGGGGTCGATGTCTTCAGCTGCTGGGTGGGTCACAGTGCCTTTCCGATCAGGTGGGTGGCCCTCCTCGGATCCGGGCGAGATGCCGCTGGATCCCCGACTGCCAGTCAGCCGTGATGTGCCACCGTCAGCGTCATGAACGGCGACATCCCCTCCGACCTCGCCGATGCGCGTGAACCCTCAGAAAGCCCTGAAAGCGACCGCCCACGATGGCGGACACCCAAGGCCACACAAACAGTTTACACCGGCAGGAGAAAACTAGCAAGAGTTTTCCAGAATCCGTTCACCTATCAGTCGGCCACCCCCGTTACACTGGCCTAGAAAGGTGCACCGGCGTCGCGGAATGCGGCATGCCTCGCAGATTGTGCGGGCGACCGGCTTTCGGGCTCATCTGTGACTTCGGTGCCGCGCGCCACACTTTGGCGCCGTCCCAGTCCCTGGCGGCTCCCGACCAGCACGGCCATGTCCGATTTCAAGGAGCCGCAAGTGACACCCGAGCCTGCCAGCCCGCGCGGCAGTGACTACGCCGAACTGTCCAGGCAGGTCAGGCAGGCCGGCCTGCTTGACCGCCGGCCCACGTACTACGCCTGGAAGATCACGCTAACCGCGGCCGCACTCGTGCTCGGCTGGGCGGCGTTCGCGGCCATCGGCAACTCGTGGTGGCAACTGGCTGACGCGGTGTTCCTGGCGGCCGCCTTCGCCCAAATCGGCTTCCTCGGCCACGACGCCGGGCACAGCCAGGTCTTCCGTTCCCGACGGGCCAACACCGTCCTCGGCGTCGCGTGCGGCAACTTCGCCACCGGGGTCAGCTACGACTGGTGGTCAGGCAAGCACAACCGGCATCATGCCCACCCGAACACCGAGGGCGCCGACCCGGACGTCATGATCGGCGTGCTGGCATTCTCCGCCGCCAGGGCGCGGGCGGGGCGGGGCATTCAGCGACTGATCTTCCGCTACCAGGCCTACCTGCTCGTCCCGATGCTGTTCCTTGAGGCGCTTGGCCTGCACGCGTCCAGCATCCGCACGGTGACCGGGCCAGGCTGCCGGCACCGGGCATGGGAGGCGACACTGCTCAGCGTGCATTTCGCCGTCTACCTCGGCGCCGTGTTCTTCGTGCTTTCGCCGGTCAAGGCGGTGGTGTTCATCCTTGTGCAGCAGGGCCTGCTCGGGTTCTACCTGGGAGCCTCTTTCGCGCCCAACCACAAGGGAATGCCGATCCTCGCGGCGTCCGACAAGACCGACTTCCTGCGCCGCCAGGTGCTGACCTCACGCAACGTCCACGGTGGCTGGCTCACCGACTTCGCCCTCGGCGGCCTGAACTACCAGATCGAGCACCATCTGTTCCCGTCCATGCCGCGGCCGAACTTGCGCCGGGCGCAGGCACTGGTAGCCGCGTACTGCGCCGAGCACGAGGTGTCGTACGCGCAGACCAGCCTGATCGGGTCCTATGCCCAGGCGCTCGGCCACCTTGCGGCCGTCGGCAGGCTTACCGGCCAGGCCACGGTCAGCCAGCCCGCCCCGGTTCCCGCTCAGCCTTGACCGTAGGTAGGTTCCTGCGTGCCAGGGCGTTCGGCGTCCATTCCGCCAAGGAGAGCAAGCAGGTCACCGATGGCGAGACTCCGGCCGGCCGACTCCGGCAGCGGGAGGTCGGCCTCCACGAGGTAGCGGTTCCGGCGGCCGCCCTTCTCCTTGACTATGTACCCGGCCGCGGCGAGGTCACTGACGATCCCGAAGGCGCTACGCTCGGTGATGCCCACCGACGCGGCGATGTCACGCAGCCGCGCACCAGGGTCACGGGCGATGCACAGCAGCACCAGAGCATGGTTGGTCAGGAAGCCCCAGGACGGCACGCGGGAAAACTATCACACTATGTTTCCGGAACACCATTGCTAGTTTTCAAATGCGGGCGTAGCACGGTCTCGTCTCGCCCAACCGCGTCCGCCCGGGGTCGACTGGGCTACGCTGGTCATGCGCTCACCATGCGAGGCCATGGTGCACGCGCAGCCGCTGCCCTGGACGCCGGCGGGCACGCACGGCCCTTCGAGTCAGCCTCAGGTGTCCCATGAGCTACCCCGTTACGCCATTCGGGCACCTGCAGCGGCTAACCGACAACATCGGCCTGCTACAGCACGCGGACGGCGTCGTGCCACTGCACGGGCACGGCTACAGCGTCGATGACGTCGCGCGCGGCCTGCTGGTGGTATGCAGGGAGCCGTCGCCGTCACAGGAACTCGTCGTCCTCGGCCGCCGCTACCTCTACTTCCTCGCACAGGCGCAGGCACTGGGGGGAAAGTTCCGTAACCACCTGGGTTACGACCGCCGGTGGCACGACCAGCCAGGGACCGAGGACGGGTGGGGCATTTCCCTCTGGGCGCTCGGCACCGCCGCCGCGCGGGGCCCGACGCCGGGGATACGCGAGGAGTCATTCACCCGGTTCAGCCGCGGCGCGCGGGTCTCCTCACCCCTGGCGCACATCATGGCGTTCGCGGCGCTCGGCGCGGCCGAGGTACTTGACTCCCACCCCGGTCACCCCGGCGCGCTCGCGCTGCTGTACCGGGCCAGCATCGTCATCGGCGAGCCGCCCGCGAACGCGGCGTGGCCGTGGCCGGCGCCCAGGCTCGGCTGCGCCAACGCGGCCGTCGCCGAGGCCATCATCGTGTCCGGCCGCCACCTCGGGAACGACCGGATGCTGCGCAACGGACTGCGCATGCTCGAGTGGCTGCTCACGATCGAGACCAGGAACGGCCATCTGTCCGTGATATCACCACTGGGATGGGGTCCCGGCGAGAACCGGCCTGCTTCGGATCAGCGGCCGACTGAGGTAGCCGCGCTAGCGGACGCGTGCATGCGCGCGGCGGCGGTCACCGGCGATGACAAGTGGCTCGCGGGCGTGGAGATGAGCGTCGCATGGTTTCTCGGCGACAACGACGCCCAGGTGCCGTTGCTCGACGAAAGGACCGGCGGCTGCAGCGACAGCCTCACCGGTGCCGGACGCAGCCGTAACCAGGGCGCAGAATCGACGCTCGCCATGATCGCCGTGCTGCAGCAGGGCCATCGCATGGCCGACACGCGGCCATGAAGTCACCGCGTCTTGACGACTCGCCCTACCTGGCCGGCCGCGCGCTTGGCCGCTGGCCGACGAGGGTCTAGGGTGCATGGCCATGGCAGAAATCGTGCTGCGCGTCCGCCTCATGGGCGGCGAGCACTTGGATGTCACCTACGATGACACCGGAGGCGCACCGGACGAGGTCGTGGAACGCGTCATCGCCACCCTCGCGGAGCCTAACGGCGTGCTGCGCTGCCGACATGGCGGGCGACTCATCGTGCTCTACGGCCGCGGCGTCGCCACCGTTGAGGTGGCTCCGCGCGGCGCGGTGCTGTGACGAGCCAACCGGGTCGGCGGCGGAGACTGCAGGTCAGGAGTCCGGGTCCTCTCGGGGGTCGGTTTTCCCTTCCTCCCGACGCTGGTCCTCGATCACCGAAGCTACATGCCGGATGCACACCTCGAACGCGAGCGGGTCGGACTGGTGCATGCCGCGCAGACTCTCCATGAACTTGAGCATGTGCTCCACGGTCTGCTCCGGCAGGCCTCCCACGCTCATGAACTTCCCGGCGCCGGCCTCGGCGAAGCCGGGAATAGTACCCGGCTCAATACCGTAAAAGTCGCTCATGATCGTCGGTCAGAGCTTGACCATCCTGGCGAACGGCGTCAAGATCCGCACTTTCCGCGGAGCGAAGTCGACGACCACGGCGGTATCGCCCTCGACGAGGATGACCCGGCCGAGGCCGTACTTGTCGTGCGTCACCAGGTCGTCCAGTTCGAACTGCTCGACCGGCGGATCGTCAGGCGGAGGCTTGAAGGGACTTGAAGGAAGATAGCGCCGATTCCTGGCGCTGGCGCTGTTCATCATGATCAGTGTGTGCCTTTCCGCGGTCCCACGCCAGCAGGGAGGCAGTTCAGTAGCGGCTACCCGCCTGTGCGGGCGCACCCGCATGCTGAACCTGCGGCTTCCCATGCTGACTATCATCAAGCCAGGCTCGATAAGCCCTGGCCAGGTCCGTTAGCTCCAGGCTTCCGGGTGAGCCCTCGCGATGCCGCGGTCACCCACCTTGATCTTCAATCGCGATGGCGCTGTTCTCAGCCTAACGCACGCAGCGCTCTGCGTGTCATGGTGAGCATGAGTGAAACAACGGTCCGTTCGGAAAATTCTTCAAAATCCCTTTTCCGAACGGATGCTGGTTTCTACCCGCAGCCTCGTGATCGTGTCACTCGCCCGGCTTGCCCTCCGGTGCTACCGCGCCGTATAGCGCTCGCGGCGAACGGTTGTCCTCCGGCCCTTGATGCTGGCCTGCCTGAGCGCCGCGACCACGTCGTCGGCGGCCGACTCGGGTACCTCCACGAGGGAGAAACGATCGGCGATCTCGATCGCACCGATGTCCCTGCCGGAGAGGGACGACTCGCCGGTGATGGCGCCGACAAGATCCTGTGGCCGGACTCCGGAGGCTCGTCCGGTCCCCACGAACAGGCGTGTCGTGCCCGCTGTGGCTGGACGACCGCGCCGCTGGCCGCGCCCGGCGGGCTCCCGCTGGTCGCGTCCGTTGGCCTTGCGACGGCCGCTGCGGTCGTCCGCGGTCCACTCGGGCGCGGGAAGCTCTTCCTCTTCGTGCGAAGTTCCGCTCGCCTGATGCGCCAGCCTGACCGCGGCGAGCGCCACCTCGAAGAGGTCGAATTCAGCGCCAAGCGGCTCGACAACGGCACGGAAGCTATCAAGGTCGTCGTCTTTGAGCAGGCTCTCCCTGAGCGAGGCGCGCACTAGCTCAAGCCGCCTGGCACGCAGGTCGGCCACGGTCGGCAGCTTCTCGACCGTGATCGGCTGCCTGGTCGCCCGTTCGATGGTCTTGAGCATCCTGTGCTCGCGCGGCTCGACCAGGGTGATGGCGGTGCCCTCGCGGCCGGCCCGGCCAACGCGCCCGATGCGGTGCACGTACGATTCCGGTGCGCTTGGCACGTCGTAGTTCACCACGTGCGTCAGCTGCTCGATGTCGAGGCCGCGGGCGGCCACGTCGGTGGCCACGAGCAGGTCGATGGTCTGGCTGCGCAGCCGGCTCATGACCCGGTCCCTGTGCTGCTGGTCCATTCCGCCGTGCAGCGCCTCGGCGCGGTAGCCCCGGCCGTTCAGGGTCTCGGTGAGCTGGTCAACCTCGTCCCTGGTACGGCAGAAGACGACCGTGGCCGTCGGCGCCTCCAGGTCGAGCACGCGCCCGAGGGCGGCAGGCTTGTGCCCGCGCGGAACGACGTAGGCAGTCTGCCGCACGAGCAAGTCTTCGGCTGGCGCCGACGTCGTCTGACGGCCGAGCTCGACCCGCACCGGGTTGCGCAGGTGGCGGCGCACCATGCCGTCGATCCTCGGCGGCATGGTCGCGGAGAACAGCGCGGTCTGCCTGCTGCCGGGCGTGTTGCCGAGGATCTCCTCGATGTCTTCGGCGAAGCCCATGTCGAACATCTCGTCCGCTTCGTCGAGGACGAGCACCTCAAGGCCGCTCAGCTTCAGCGTCCCCCGGTTGATGTGGTCGAGCGCGCGCCCCGGTGTGGCCACCACGACGTCGACGCCACGCCTGAGCGCCCCGAGCTGCCGGCCGATTGGCTCGCCGCCGTAGATCGGCAGGACCCGCGCGCCCACGTCGTGCCCGTAGCTGTGCATCGCCTCGGAAACTTGCACGGCGAGTTCGCGCGTCGGGACGAGCACCAGGGCCAGCGGCTCTGTCCGCCCGCCTTCCGCGAGGATCCGCTGGAGGATGGGAAGCGCGAAGGCCGCCGTCTTCCCGGTGCCGGTCGCGGCCTGGCCGACCAGGTCACGGCCCGCGAGCAGGGGCGGGATGGCGGCCCGCTGTATTGGTGTCGGCTCCTCGTAACCGAGACCGATGAGCGCGTGGCACAGTTCCGGGGCCAGCGTCAGGTCGGCGAAACCGCTCGCACCCCCGCCGTTTTCCTCGATCATGAACCCACCTTGCTCCATAAGCACCTTTTGACTCCCGCACTGGTTTCTGCCCTCGGCCACGTTATGGCAGCGTGGCCAGGCCGGGGGCTCATCCAGCGCGACGGTGACTTTCCCGTCACCTGCCATGTTGCAGCCACGGCGCTGACATAGAGCTCGGCCCCCGTCGCGACGGGTTGCCGTCGCGACGGACATGACGTGGGCCGACGCCACCAGGTGGGTCGGCCCACGGCTAACTGTTGTTACTAAGCAGGCTTGGCCTACTTTGGCTCAGGCGGCGCGGACGTGGGTGGCCTGCGGGCCCTTCGGGCCCTGGGTCACCTCGAACTCCACCTGCTGGTTCTCCTCGAGGCTGCGGAAGCCGTAGCCGTCGATCTCTGAATAGTGCACGAAAACGTCCGGGCCATCAGCCTGAGAGATAAAGCCGAAGCCCTTTTCCGCGTTGAACCACTTAACGGTTCCCTGTGACATGCCGCTCCTTCAAGGGGCTGGATTCTGGTCCGCACGACGTGCGTACCCGGCCGGTTCTCGACGCGACTTCCCCAGATCCCTGAAGAGGACGCCCGCAACATCGCCGACTGCGAGCGTGCTAGTGACACGAACACACAAGACAACTACGACCACCCGCCACAACCGTGCCGGCGCCAGGTTCATTCCCCGCCCGCGCCTACTGGCCGAGAAGCCAGTGTCCAGGCGCGACGAGTTCCCCTGCCTTGGCGGGTCCCCACGACCCGGGCGCATAGGGGCTGACCTGGGGCGGCCTGGACAGCAGGGGCTCGGCCACGTCCCATACCGCGGCGAGCCCGTCCGGGCGGGTAAACAGCGAGCGGTCGCCGAGAAGCACATCGTGGATCAGCCGGACGTACGGCGGCAGCGGATCCGCGCCGGACAGGCTGGCCAGCGGGATGTTCGCGTGCGCCACGTCGAGGTTGAGCGCCGGGCCCGGCTTCTTGGCCACCACGGAGAGGTCGATCGCGCCGTCACCCGCGAGGGAGAAGCAGAGCACGTTCGCATCACGCGGCAACTGGCCGCTGAGCGGTCCTGGCGGCTCGCGCAGGATCAGGCTGACCCACTGCGCCGAGGCGGCCATCCGCTTGCCGGTGCGCAGGTAGAACGGCACGCCACGCCAGCGGTCGCTGTCGATCCACAGCCGGGCGGCGACGAAGGTGTCCCTGTTCGAGTGGGGATCGACCCCGGGAACATCCCGGTACCCGTCGAACTGGCCAAGCACCACCTCGGCGGGGTCCAGGGGCCGGAAGGAGCTGATGACGGTCTCCCTTGCGGCCTGCAGGTCCAGCGCGCCCAGGCTGGCCGGCGGCTCCATGGCGACCTCGGCGGCCACCTGGAACAGGTGGGTGACCAGCATGTCGAGCACCGCGCCGGTGGCGTCGTAGAACTGCGCACGGTCGCTGATGTCGAGCGTCTCCGGCACGTCGATCTGCACCGACTCGACGTGCCGACGGTTCCAGAACGCGGCGGTCGACTCGTTGGCGAACCGCAGCAGGTGCAGGTCCTGGGTGGCTTCCTTCCCGAGGAAGTGGTCGATCCGGTAGACCTGCTGCTCGTCAAGCACCGAATGGACGACCCGGTCGAGCTTGCGGAAGTCATCGCCCGACGTGCCGAACGGCTTCTCGTACACCACGCGGGCGCCCTTGGCGAGCCCGTGCTGGCCGAGGGCCTGCGTCAGCTCGGCAAAGGCGACGGGCGGAACGGCCAGGTAATGGACGAGCTGCGGGTCGCCGCCAAGCGAACCGCGGGCCTTGCCGATCACGTCGAGCAGGCTGCCGGGGTCGTCGGCGCTGAACCCGCCGCCGGCGAAGAACACCCGCTCCGCGAAGGCGTTCCACTCCTGCGGATCCGGCTCGGTACCAGACTCTGTAAGCGCGTCGCGGAAGTGGGCACGGAAGTCCTCGTGCGCCACGTCGCCGCGGCCGTTGCCCACCAGCCGCCACTGCCCGGGCAGCAGCCCTTCGTGGGCCAGCCGGTAGAACGCGGGGAGAACCATTCGCCTGGCCAGGTCACCGGTCGCCCCGAAGAGGACGAAGACCGTCGGCCCCGGATCGCCTGCGGTCTCGGCATGCTGCGTCGCTGCGGTCATGGACATACGCTACGTGAGGGCCTTAGGTGTCCGAGGCCGGGGTACCGCTGGCGATGGAGAACAACACCAAAGCCGCACTCCGGGCTTGCTGGTGCCGCTCGTGCTAAGCTCGCACTGGCTATTGACGCTCACCGATTTCCAATGCTGTGGCAATTCGCCGGCATCTCGGGTTGAGTGTTCGCTAAAGGACCAGCCCGCAGCCCCGTCGCGGGCCTGACCTCGGTCCAGCATCGCTTTCTCTCACGCGCACAGCGCGGTCGGCTAGGACGCAGCCGACCGCGAGCAGGCCCCAGACCCGGCCCGCTGGCGTGCACTCCTCACACCCTCCCGGTGCCCCGGTCACGAAGAAATGCAGGCAATAGACGTTGATATCTTTCATCTGGTCACCGGGAAACCCACTCCCCGCAGGCACCGGCGGCTCGGAGAATTACACTGTCGGCCAGGTCAGGGAGCTGACCCGGCGCGGCATAGCGGCGCAGGTGGTGACCGTCGGCCTAAGCACCAGCGATGGCAGGGACGATTTCGCCGACGTCCCGTTCCTGGCACTGCCGACGCTGGCCGCGGTCAGCGAGCTCGACGGCACCGTCGTCTTCGTCAACGAACCGCACACCGTGCCGACTATGCACCAGGCATTCCTCATCTTGCACAACCCGCCGCCTATCAGGGAACGGGAGCGGGCGTTCGTCGTCGAGGGGACCAAGGAACTTGCGCTGATCGCGACCAGCAGGTACGCCGCCGCGCTGTGGTCGGCATACCTGGACGTGGACGTTGCGACGATCAGCGTCGTGTACCCGTTCGCCGAGCCGAGCTTCGCCGCACAGCCCCGGCCGGGCCGCGAGGACGGGAAGACCCGAATCCTGTTCGCAGGCAGGCTGAGCCCGGAGAAAGGCATCTACACCCTGCTCGAGACGCTGCACATCGACATCATCGAGCAGGACCCTGGGCTCACGTTCACCGCGACGACCGCGGGCGCGGACAAGCCGCAAGGAAAGATCATCGAGCGGCTGCTCGGCGCGCACCCGGGAATCTCCGTGGTGGCCAGCTGCAAGACGCCGACCGGGATGGCGACCCTGATGGCCCGCCACGACATCGTGGTGATGCCGTCCAACAGCCAGTACTGGCACGAGACCTTCGGCATCGTCTCGATCGAGGCACAGCACTCGGGCTGCCGGGTAGTCGCCTCCGACGACGGCGGCCTGCCAGAGACCGATTGCGGCGGGATGGTGCTTGTCCGGCCGGACAACGCAGAAGCGCTCGCCTGGGGCATCCACGAGGCCGCGAACAGCGGGCCGCTTTCCCTGGCCGCCCGGCAGGACGCTGGAGTGCGGTTCACCGTGGGGCAGTCCGTGGACGCGCTGCTGAACGTGCTCACCCGGCCGCAGCCGATTCCGCCCGCGGTCATCGTCAGGCAACTCGAAGAGCTGATCGCCGCGCCATCGGCGGAGGTGCCGCACACCGCAAGCCCGCGGCTGCGGCTGGCCACGGACAGCCCGTTGCAGGAACTGACGGTGCTGCCCGCCGTGACCAGGCAGGACAGAGGCATCAAGGAGCCGCGATGAGCATGGTCAGCATGGCCGATGCCTACCAGCGGCGGCACCGCTGGGCGGGGCTGCCGGTGGCGGTGCTGTACAAGTTCGGCGACGACCAGGGCAGCTACCTCGCCGCGCAGATCACCTACTACGGGTTCGTGGCGGCGTTCCCGCTGCTGCTCCTCCTCGCCACGATCCTGGGCTACGCACTGCACGGCAACCCGCACCTACAGCGCCAGGTGCTGGATTCCGCTCTGGCCCAGTTCCCCGTCATCGGCGGTCAGGTCACCGAGAACATCCGGTCCTTCCACGGCAGCACAGCGGGCCTGGTCATCGGCATCCTGGGCTGCGTCTACGGCGGCCTGGGCATCGTCCAGGCCGTCCAGAACACGCTGAACAGGGTGTGGGCCGTGCCGCGCGACTCCCGCCCGGACCCGGTCAGGGCCCGGCTGCGGAGCCTGCTACTGCTGGCCTTCGGCGGCGCCAGCGTCATCGCCACCACGGTGTTGTCCGCGCTGGGCGCCGCCGCTGACGCCTACGGCGCCAGCCTAGGCGGCGGCGCGCGGGCGATCGCGACCGCGGCGGCGATCGCGCTGAACGTGACGCTGTTCACCGTCGCCTTCCGGGTGCTGACCGCGCGTCGCGTCGCCGTCCGACAGATCCGGGCAGGCGCGGTCGCCGCCGCGGTCACCTGGCAGGCCCTGCAACTGGCAGGCACGCTGCTGCTTGGGCAGAAGCTCAAGGGCGCCACCGCCACCTACGGCCTGTTCGCGCTCGTCCTTGGCCTGCTCGCCTGGATCTACCTTGGCGCGGTCACCACAGTGATCTGCGCAGAATTCAACGCGGTGCGCGCCGGGCAGCTATGGCCGCGCAGCCTGCTCGCGCCGTTCACGGACAACCCGGACCTCACCACCGCAGACCGGCGTGCCTACATCTCCTACGCCAAGACCGAACGGCACAAGACCTTCGAGAACATCGAAGTCACCTTCGGCGAGCATCCGCATCCCGGGCCCGGGTCCGGGGAACCACGATCCTGAACGGGCCGGCGCTGCCCGCGGTGCTCCTCTAGCGGGACGCCGCCGGCCGTCTCACGTTCAGATTCCAGCGGCAGCCCCGCCAGTGTCAGGATGCTTGCTGCTCCTCCAGGTCGAGCAGGCGCGAGGCCCGCCATTCCTGCCTCCACGCCAGGCCGCGTTTGACAGTGAACGATGTTCACTGTAATGTGAACACTGTAGCTCGGAAATGAACGATGTTCACCTGAGCGGTGTTCTTCCGGGTCGCCAGGCCGTTGGCTTGGCCAAATGCAAGGGAGAACGAATGACAGTCACCACGAGTTGGGACCTGTTCGAAGACCTGCTTGCCACGCAGGATGAAGTAATGCGTCCGAGCTGGGCGCGGGCCAGGCGGCACGGCCATCCGTACGACGCCGATGCCGGCGCGATGGCATGGGCCCCGGCGATCGAGATATCCGAGCGCAAGGACGCCTATATGGTGTCGGCGGAGCTGCCCGGCGTCAGCGCCGGCGAGGTGGAGATCACCTTCGAGGACGGCCTGCTGACGATCCAGGGGGAGCGGCGCGACGCCCGCGACGCCGCCGGGGAGAAGGTGCACCGGTCTGAGCGCCGCTACGGCGCGTTCCGCCGCTCGATCACTCTGCCCGGCCACCTCCAGGCGGGGAAGATCGAGGCCAGCGCACAGGACGGCGTGCTCCGGGTCCTGGTGCCCAAGGCGCCGGACGTACAGGCGAAGCGCATCCCGGTGCGGGCCGGCCAGCCAGCGGCAGCGGTCAAGCACAGCGGGAAGGCCAACGGGAGCTGACAATATCCGGGTAACCGGCCATCGCCCCTAGACCATGATCCTCGGCCATAGAAGCAGCCGGTCCATAACCCTGCCTTGCCGCTCCGGCGGCAAGGCAGGGTTCTTTAACTCCCCTGCCGCGTTCCCTGGCGCGAAATGGCCAGCAGCCGCAGCTCCGTGCAACCGCGCCTCTTCTACCGTGGCATAACCGGAGAAGGCTTCGGCTAGGCGGATGGCGGCAAGAAGCCACATCACTTTCTGCTGCGATGCGGCGAGTATAAGGTCACCGCCGGCCTGGCGGCCTGCCTCCGGCCGCGTGCTAGCGCTGCTACGCCTAGCTCTCGAGGTCCTCCACAAGATACGCCTCTGCAATCTCGCGTCGATGCCGGCGCCTACGGCGCCGGCCGGGGTCCAGGGCGAGGCTGCCTGGTGCCGGGGCGACTGGCTCGTGCGCTGCTGCCGTCGGGGCCGGTGATGGTCTGGGTGCCGTCGACGAAAGCTCGGGCGAGGTCGGACAGGCGCTCGTTGCGGTTGCGGGCC
>Ga0210389_10001217_pt1 | contig 20997 bp, 17 predicted proteins | sample IncBWH28OmetaG_FD_160127 | JGI IMG/M metagenome (GOLD analysis project Ga0210389, IMG submission 160127) | Forest soil microbial communities from Barre Woods Harvard Forest LTER site, Petersham, Massachusetts, United States - Inc-BW-H-28-O ...
TTTGTATGAATTTAACCCCATTAATTAACATGTTTTTTTGGATTGATAAAAAGGCTCGCACCGATATCGTAACCATAAGAACCGAGCACCAGGTTGAGGTTGTCATGCGGGTAACCGTAGGTTGTCACTTCCATTAACTGGATATGCCCAGACTTTCGCACGTCCTCCTCCTGCGGCTGGACGGCGGAAGGCTCGCTGCCGCTATCGTTATTAGCCTCCTTCACCATATAATACTGGTTATCGGTCAGCAGGCAATGACTAAAGTGAAAAGGCGCTCCCTGGTCAGATACCGCCAGCAATACGGCCCTGCAGCCGCTGACCACATTATGATCAAAGGTGAAAGGTGCGTTGGGCACATTTTTCCAGCCGTACCAAATGGCGCATTCATAGGCATTCAAAATGATGCTGTGCGTCAGCGATACGTCGCTAACGTTTTCAAAGGCCAGCAGGGCATTCTTGCATCCATAAAAGACGCAATGGTCGATATGTATGCCGGGGCCTTCCAGGTACAGGGCGCCCTGGATAGCGGCGCTGTTCCGGTCCCCTTCAAACAGGCATTGCGAGAGTTCCAGGCCATGCGCGCCAAGGCTGTCACGTACGACCGGGTAATAGTAAAACACCTCCGGATTGGGGTCGCCGGTAAATTTCAGGCCGCGAAAAACAACGTTGGACCTGGCCACCAGTACCCCCACGGCATGCGGAAATTTACGCTGGTCGTTAGTGCCCGAAACAGAGGTGATCACCGGCATCCTGTACCCGTTCCAGGTGGTATCGTCCGGCATGATCTGCGCCTCTATCGTGAGCTTTGCGGGCTCGGCCAGGTTGTTGCCCGCTGTTATATCCAACCGGCTGGTCAATTGGTAAAGGCCCGGGGCCAGTTTGATGTTTATCGGCTCCGTGCCGTTAAATGTTCCGGCTAACGCGACCGCTTTGGGCAGGCTGGCCAGCGGAGCCGCCTGGCTGCCACTGGCATTATCGTTCCCTTTAACGGGATCGACGAATAAGGTTTGCGCGCTCAGTTTTTGGCCAATGGCGAAAATAACTGCGGCAATCAGGATGATTTTATTCATGGTTTTTATTTTTTTAGATAGTAGGAATCTTTTGCTGCTCAAATGCATTGGGTTCATCGCGAAAATCATTTGCTTTAAATTTAATGCCATATTGCTAACCTGTTGATGATAAATCATTTATAAAAAAGCAGAAAAAACATAAATGTAACGGAACCGGACACCGGATGTGCGGTTACGGTAAATCCGTGAGAAGGTGGCGAAGACGCTATCATGCACTTAAGGGCAATCCTCACTTCGGCGTCCGTAATCGCACAAAACTTGTATCGAATCCGAACACGTACAATCTGTGCGTTTTTAATGTACTGTATATCAATATCTTGTAGCATGGCATAATTTTCGATACCGGTTCAAAAAACTAAAGTCATGCTAAGAAACACCATCATTCTTTCTATCAGGAACTCGATCAGGAATTTCAGGTTTACCTTGATCAATCTGATCGGGCTGAGCCTGGCTATTAGCGCCTGCCTGGTGATCTATTCATTTATCAATTATGAATTGCATTACAATATGTTTCATTCGGACTATAACCGGACCTACCGGATCGTTGAACAAAGCCGTTCGGAAGGGAGCATACAATACTATAGCACGACTGCTTTTCCCCTTGCACAAGCTGTCCGCAGCAACTTTCCCGGCATAGTGGTCTGCCAGTCAGCGGGGCCCTCCACCCAGGTCATCAGCGTTAACAACGGCAGCCGGGTGAACCGCTACGAAGAAAGCCTGTTACTCTACGCCGATGCTAATTATCTCAAGGTTTTCGATTTTAGCGGGCTGCATGACCAGGCGCACCCGCTTTGGCTCCAGGGCAATGCCGCAACCGCCTTTAGCTCGCCGGATGCCGTCATTCTGACGGAAACACTGGCCAAAAAATATTTTCCGGACGCCATGGCACACAAGGAATCTGTTATCGGTAAAACCCTCCAACTAAATCACACCGAATTATTGACCGTTACCGGTGTGATCAGCGACCCGCCGCATAATACCAGCGTTAATTTTACGATGCTGGTCAATTATGAGCATTACAAAAAAACAAACGCCTACCAGGCAAATAACTGGTCGGGTAATTATGACGGCTACACCTATATCGTGTTACCGCCGGGGGCTGATCCGGAACATTTTGAAAAACAACTCAATGCTTTTAAAGCGACTTACCTGAATGCCCAAGACAATAAAAAGATCAGCTATTACCTGGAGCCGCTTAAAAAGATCCACCAGGAAACCCTGTACCAATATTCGGATTATTATATCGTTTCCCCCTCGATGATCCTGGCCCTGTCGGGGCTGGGCCTGTTCATCATGCTGATCGCCTGCATAAACTTTATCAACCTGGCGACGGCCCAGGGTATCAAAAGGACCGCGGATGTCAGCATCCGGAAAATATTGGGGAGCAGCCGGTTTTTATTATTCCAACGTTTTTTTATGGAAACGGCCCTGATCACCGCTTTTTCCGCCATAGTATCCCTTGCGCTGTCTGCTTATATTATTCAAATGCTCAACCGCTCACTTGCCCTTATCGGTTTGGATCTGAAGGTCGATGGATCGACTATTTTATTTACCCTGCTAATTACGACGATTGTTGCTTTGCTGGCAGGAATCTACCCTGCTTTATTGATCAGCGCTAAAAAGCCATTGGAAACGGTCAGGGGGCAGCAACAGTTTAAAGGCGGGTTGACCTTACGCCGGGGGCTGATTGTTTTTCAATTCTTCATCGCGCAATCGTTTATCATCGGTACTGTTGTTATGGCCAAACAGATGTACCTGTTTCAGCACAAAGATATGGGGTTCGCTAAAAAAGCGATTGTTATGATCCCTGTTCCTGACGGTGATGCCGGCAAGATGCAATTGCTGCGGGATCGCCTGAAACAAAACCATTACGTCAGTGAAGTAAGTTTTGCTTCGGATGCCCCAATTGCCGCGAATCAGCATTACGGTACTGGCTTCCGTTTGAGCCAGGAGCCGGTGAACAGGATGCGCGATGCCGAGATGAAAGTGGTCGACTCTGATTATTTGAAGCTTTATCACCTGCAATTGTTGTCCGGTCATAACATCATGCAGTCCAACATCCTTACAAATGGTTTTAACGGCTTGATCGTTAATGAAACGCTCGTCAAAGCAATCGGGCTGAATGCTGAAAATGCGCTTGGAAAAATGATCGTTTCCAACGAAGGAAGCGCCCCGATCATCGGTGTGGTCAAAGATTTTAATAACAATACCTTGCAGGGGAAAATCACACCCTGCCTGCTGTATTACCGCGCCGGCTATTTTACCTCGGCCGGCGTGCAGTTGAACGCACAAAACGGCAACATAGCCGATGCGCTCGCCGGAATAGAAACTACCTGGCGCCAAATTTATCCCGAAGCCCTGTACAAATTCAATTTCCTGGAAAGCACTATAGCAGATCAATATGCCATTGAAAACATGAGCTATAAAGCATCCCAGCTACTGTCATTCGTCGCTATATTGATCGGCTGCCTTGGTTTGTACGGGCTGGTGGCTTTTATGGCAGAAACGAGGGTCAGGGAAATTGGCATCCGCAAGGTACTGGGTGCGTCATTTATGGGCCTGATCTCCCTTTTCTTATCCGAATTTTTAAAATTACTCGGCATAGCCTTTGTGATTGCCGCGCCTGTGGCGTTCTACCTGATGAGGCAATGGCTGAACGGATTTGCGTACCAAACCTCAATCGGCCCGCCCGTTTTTCTGCTCGCTATCGGAATTACGATTTTGATCGCGGTATGCTCGGTCGGCTACAGGGCTATAATGGCAGTAACCGCAAACCCGGTCAAAAATTTGAAGTCTGAATAGGATGCCATGATCGTAAGTGTATGATAGACTATGAATAAAGTGTAAGATAGCGTGTGGTTAATTACATTGTCTGCATCTTATAATGTTCAATTATCATATCTGTTAGTTTCCGGTTTTTACTTTTTCAGGCCTCATAACGTTTTGATCAACAGCCCAATAATTGCAGCCATCCCTATGATATAGGGCTCTTGTATTTTCTTGACGTTAATGAGTACAAAAACGGAAGCCGCGGCAATTATTGCAGTTGGAATATCTGTAATTGAGCGCAGCCCTATAATAATTACCGACCCGACTAACGCACCAATTACAACTGCCGTGATTCCCTCTACAAAAGCTTTTATACTCGTGTTTTTTGCGATCTTTTTAAAGGATGGCGCTAAAGCAACGGTAAACAGGTAGCACGGCAGGAAAGTTGCCAGGGCGGCTATACAGGCCCCCGGAAAACCGGCAACCAGGTACCCGATAAACCCTGTAGTAATGACCACAGGACCAGGTGTTATCATTGCCACGGCCACTGCATCAACAAACTGGCGCTCATTCAGCCAGCCAAATTCTTTTACAACACCACTGTGCAGGAATGGCACAATAGCCAGGCCGCTGCCGAATACGAATGCTCCCGCTTTTAAAAAGAATAAACCCATTTGCTGCAAAGTTTTCCCATCATATTTCCAAAAACCGGCGCCGATAAATACTACTGCAGGCAGCGCCGCCGGTTTTTTAATCCATTGAGGAGGCGCTTTAACCAACATATAGCCAATGCCGCAGGCCAGGAACAATAAAATCTCTTCTTTTTGGGTGATTACCGTAACGGCCACACCCACGATATAAAACAGCCACAACAGCCATTTGGCCTTTACGGCAGAGAACTCAAATTTACTAATGGATTTAACGGTAAGTTTGTAAGCGCTCATGCCTATGATGCCGATGACTGCGGCGCCTACGCCGTAGAATACGGCCTGCATCCAGGCTAAGCCACCGAATAACCGGTACGCCATTCCCAATAAAACGACCATTATAAACGATGGTAATATAAAAGCGATCCCGGCAAGGGTTGCGCCAAGCAGCCCATAGTGAACAAAGCCGATGTATATGCACAATTGCGCCGCCAAAGGCCCCGGTGCAAGTTGCGCTAAGGCCAAACCCTCCTTGTATTCTTCTTCGGTAAGCCATGACTTGTGTTCTACCAGGTCACGGTGCATATAACCTGCCAATGCCACCGGACCGCCAAAGCCCCAGGTACCCAGTTTCAGGAAATATTTAACAACGTCAAATAAAGTATAAGCCGGTTTTGAGGAAAACTCTGCCATCACATTTTCATATTTCCCATCGATGCCTTGCCCAAAATATCGAGCGCCTCCCGGAAACCCTGCGCTAAATCCGCAGCTTTGCCCCGGCCATAATAATGCAGGAATATGATATGCGGGTCATCATTCAGCATGTGGCTATGAATAGCAACCACCTCCAGGTTATGTTTGCGAAGTGTTTTGATAACGTTATTCACTTCGCCAGGCAACATCGCTATATCCCCCGCTATTTGGGCGTCATCTTGTTTGCCCGCAAAAGACGCCCAGGTATTCAAACCAATATTAGTTGTCATTTCCACACCCATCATCATCACTTTCAGGTCGCTGCGGCCAATAGTGTATTTATAGGTCGGGCCGTTTACGGTTCCGGTATATTTAACCAGCGCATCAAGGGCAGCGGTGTCAAAATTTTCCTTGCCTGTGATGGCTGATGGCGCTGTCGGCGCAGGTTGATTAGCCGGAAATACCTTGCTGTCGCGAATGGTGTCTGCATATCTTTTTGCCAAATCGGCGATACTGCCCATCCCTTGAATATGCATATAAAAAATTCTGGGCTCTTCGTAAAAAAAGTGGTTGTGGATGGCGCTTATTTCCAGGCCGTTTACCTGCGCCGCCGAAATCATCGGGTTAACTTCCTCTTGCAGCAAAACCGTATCACCCATCAGCATAGCCGATTTTCCGTCAACCGTTTTTTTGAAGGATACCCAGCCGCCAAAGCCAAACGGGATTGGAATTGGTGTGCCTTTTATCGTAACTTTTAAGTCATTACGTGGCAAAGGGGTAGTATGAACACATTCCGCTTCCTTATAGCTTCCTTTTTTGCCTATTGCGGTTTCAATGGCTGTTATTTCTTCCGTTGTAATAGCCGGTGTTTTGGCCGCCGACAATGGAAGCGCCTTTAGCTTATTAATAGATAACAGTAGTCCCGTACCCGCAAGCGCAGTGGTTTGCAGGAAATGCCTGCGATTAGATGATGTTTTCATGTTAGAATTGTGTTAGTACGATGCAATACTACAGGATAAGGGAAGCTGCAAATAGCATAGAATTAACTATTGGTATCCTTTTTACTTTTCAGCGCTTTTTTATAAGCCATAGGTGTTTGCCCCGTTTGCTTTTTGAATATCCGGGTAAAATGGCTTTGATCTGAAAAACCGGTGAGGTATGCGATCTCGGTTAGCGAATAAGCGCTGGTTTCGATAAAGTGAATCGCTTTTTCAATCCGCAGTTTGCGAATGTATTCTCCAAATGACAAGTTTTCAAAGTATTTTGAAAACTCGCGGGAAAGGTAAGCCGGATTAATATCCAACTCACCGGATACTTGCTGTAAGCTCAAACTCATGTTGGTATCCAGCTGATCCTGGATCATTTCTTTGAGTTCTTTTGCCCACTCCGGCGCTTTCCTGGACTTGCTTTCTATGAGATACTTATGGTACACATCCAGCAACATTTGCTCCACCGGCCCGGCCTGGGTATGTTTTACCTGGTGCAGGTGTTTCGCCCAGCTATACAAACCATCATAGATGATCATTCCCAGGTTTAGCAATTCATGGTCGTCCTTAATATTATAAGCCAATCCTGAAAAGATGGCTTCAAGACCGGCGGATTGCGGTGCAAAATCGTGCCGGTCGGTATCAGCACCGCGAACGATAGCAGCAACACGGTCAAGCGCGACGTCTTTTAACCGGTGCTTTTTAATGAAATAATCAAAGCTGCATTGGTCATCATAATGCGTGTATTCCACGCCGGGAAGATCGAAAGGCGTTGCACCCAGTTCCGCCGCTTTGCTCAATACCTGGTCAAAGGGCACATAAATAATTTCGGCATCGTGGTCAATAAACCGTTTTATGAGCCAGGGGCAGGCGATGCGGTCTATTTTCGGATGTTCGCGGGTGATCCATTTCATCGAAAGCAAAGTTAACAATACAGCATCTTAACCTTAACACAGAAAGATTACAGAAACAAACCCTAAATTCGGTTATTTAAACATATGATGATGAACCGTTACCGTTTACTACTATTATTTGTTGCGGCGGGTTGCTTTAACAGTTGCCTGGGCCAGGAAAACGGCAAGCAACTGCTCACCCTCCAAAAGGAAATTATCCTCGCAAACGTTAAAGGCCGGATAGACCATATCGACGTTAACGTGAAAGATCAGATCGCCTATATTGCTGCTTTAGGCAATAACACGCTGGAAATCGTCGATTTAAAAAGCGGTAAAGTAACAGGTTCCATTACCGGCCTGGACGAGCCCCAGGGTGTCGCTTATATTCCCAAACACCGGGAAATACTGGTTGCCAATGGCGGAACGGGAGCGTGCTGTTTTTATAATGATTTAACCCTAAAAAAAACGGGCAGTATAAAACTAACTGATGACGCGGACGATGTGCGCTATGATGCCGAAACTGATAGAATATATGTGGGTTATGGCAGCGGCGCCATTGCCATTATTGATGCGGCCACGCACCGGCAAGTTGGCAATTTACTGCTGCCTGCCCACCCTGAATCCTTTCAGTTGGACGCTAAAGCAAATAAGCTATGGGTCAACCTGCCCGGTTCCGGCATTGTGGGCGTCGCTGATCTGAAACGATTAAAACTTATCGCTAAATGGTCAAAGCTCCTGCCGCGCGCAAATTTCCCGATGGCTTATGACGAAGCGCAGCACCGGATAATTGTCGGATACCGTGTACCCGCAAAGCTAATTGTTTATGAGAGCGAAACCGGTAAGGAAATTTTTGATGCACCAATGGTAGGCGATGTGGATGACCTGTATTGGGATGCTAAAAATAAACAAGTTTATATCAGCGGAGGCGGTGGCGCCGTAGATATTTTTGATCAGGTTAATAGCACTACCTATAAACAAACTGCTCACATTAAAACACGCGATGGTGCGCGGACATCATTATTGGTGCCCGAACTTGGCTTGTTGCTGATAGCGGCCAGGGAAAACGATGACCGGCGGGCTGCCTTATTAGTTTACAGGACAAATGTTAAGTGAACAGTTTTTTTCAAAAAGGTTAGCTTAAAAGCCGCGAAAATGTGTAAGCATAGGATGCAACCCATACAGATTCAAAAACAGCACCAATAGAATAATATCAACGCTCATATAACTAATGCGCAATATCCGCAGCGCTTTGGAGAGTTGATTTTTTACCGTTTGCGGCGAGAGGTTTGTTTTAGTGGCGATGTCGCGGGTGGTTTGGTGCTCGTAGCGGCTCAGGATAAATATCTCCCGCATTTTTTCGGGCAGGTTATTTACCGCATGTTCTATCTCCTGCAGCTTACGGCGATTGTCGATCCTGTCGGTAATTACCGATTCATCGATGGTCATAAATTCTGCCAGGTCGGCAAGGTACTTTTGGTATTTTATGTCCAGCCGGTACAGGTCGATGATCTTATAACGGGCTGCCTGAAACAGGTAAGCTTTGATGGATATTTCGATGTTCAGTTGTTCCTTTTTCTCCCAAAAGCTTACAAAAATATCCTGTAAAACATCGTTGCAAACTTCGGGGTCCTTTAGCTTGTGCAGCAAATAAACATACAGGGGCTTACTGTACTGAGCGTAAATAGTGTTAAAAGCCGAAAAATTATTTTTCTTCAGGTCCGTTAACAGTTCTATGTCGGGGCACTCGACTTTCACCGGAAATTCAACGTAATAAGGCCCTAAAGGTAGAAATTTAATAATATGAATTTAACAAAAGTTTGTCAAAATATCATATACATTTTACCCTTAGTGTATTGAGTACAATAATATATAGAAAAAAAACGAGGAAGCGGGGCCTGGTACTTTCAACTAATAATTAGTGAATTAACGCTAATCCCTGTCCCGGCTCAGTTTGGTAAATGTCAGCGGATTTTCCTCAAGTTCCAGTGTTTCGCGGCGGTGTTTAACAATATGCATAGCGGTAAACATCGCTTCGCGGAAGGATACTTCCGAAGCTTTATTCGTGCCTGCAATGTCATAAGCGGTGCCATGATCAGGTGAGGTGCGAACAAAGTTTAAACCAGCGGTAAAGTTAACCCCCGATTCAAAGGCGATCTGTTTAAAGGGGATCAGGCCCTGGTCGTGGTACATCGCCAATACGGCATCAAACTGCATATAGCTGCCGTTGGCAAAAAAGCCGTCGGCCGGATAGGGGCCAAAGGCCAGGATATTGTTGTTGCGGGCTTCTTCAAGCGCCGGAGCGATTATTGTTTGTTCTTCTTCGCCGATCAGCCCGTTGTCCCCGGCATGAGGGTTTAATCCTAACACCGCTATTCTTGGTCTGCGCACCCAAAAATCATTGCGCAGGCTGTTATCCATTAATTTTAACTTGGCAACGATTTTCGCGGCAGTTATGCTCTCAGCAATTTTTGCCACGGGGATATGACCGGTTACCACGCCAACTTTTAAGGTATCGCTCACCAAAAACATTAACGATTCAGACGCGCCTCCGCGGTCCTGCAGGTATTCGGTATGGCCGGGAAAATTGAATTGCTCGTTTTGTATGGTATCTTTATTTATCGGGGCCGTTACCAACGCATCGATTTGGCCCGACAACAGATCGGCAGTCGCCCGTTCCAGCGAAAGGAAAGCATATTTGCCCACGCTGTTATTGATCACACCGGGCTCTATTTTTACATCTTCTTCCCAGCAATTTATCATTTGAGGTTTACGATCTTTCCTGCCCGAAGCCTCGGCCGCGTTGCCGATCACTGTAAAATTGAGCTCCTCGATATGGGTAGTACGGCGGTAAAATGAGGCTACTTTAGTATGGCCGTATACAATTGGGGTACAATAGTCGTAAATGCGGTTATCTGCCAGGGTTTTGATGATGATCTCAAGCCCGATGCCGTTAACATCGCCTATGCTTATGCCTATTTTTAGTTTTTCACTCATATTTTATTTTTTGGGATTTCACCGATTTAAGAGTGATTTCACCGATTATTGGGTCATTGGTCATCTCTCATTGGTTGGTCAACGTTACAACATTTCAACATTTCAACCTTACAACATTTCAACCTTACAATATTACAACACCTCTCCACGCAAATAAAAGATTAATTAACGATTAAAGAACAAATATGTATAATTTGCCGCAAATAATTGACGAATAATGACATTGGTAAGAGCAAAAAAGCACCTGGGCCAGCATTTCCTTACTGATAAAAACATTGCCGCTAAGATTGTACAGAGCCTGCGGCCTGCCGGCCAATACAGGCAGGTACTGGAGGTGGGTCCGGGCATGGGTATCCTGTCGGATTTTTTGCTGCAGGATAAAGAAATTGACGTTTCTCTTGTCGACATCGACACGGAATCCTACGAATACCTTAAAAAAAAATACCCCCAATTGGGCGGCAGGCTCATCAATGCCGATTTTTTGGAAATGGATTTCACCGCTTTTTTTTCAGGACCAATGGCAGTGATCGGCAATTTTCCCTATAATATATCGTCACAAATACTTTTTAAAATACTGGATAACAGGCAGCAGGTTATCGAGGTGGTGGGCATGTTCCAGAAAGAAGTGGCCGAGCGCTGCACCGCCAAACCCGGCAGCAAGGAATACGGCATCCTAAGCGTTTTTTTGCAGGCCTATTACCAGGTTGAATATTTATTTACCGTAAAGGCAGGCGTGTTTAACCCGCCGCCGAAGGTATTGTCGGCGGTTATCAGGCTGACCCGTAATGAGACTACCCAACTGGATTGCGACGAAAAGCTATTTTGGCAGGTAGTAAAAGCCGGTTTTAACCAGCGGAGGAAGACATTACGCAATGCTTTGTCGTCGCTCATCAACAAAGAAAAAATGACGACCGAACCGATACTTGATCTGCGCGCGGAGCGGTTGAGTGTGAAGGATTTTGTAAATTTGACTAATGCCATTGCTGCGAACAGATAAAATCTCCGATGCCAGCCCCGATCATCCAAATATAAAATGCAATTCCTATTTGGCTATTTCATTGCTAGCCACGTACTTCAATTACTACCGGTTGTGTCAACTGCATTGACTTTACTGATTTTGCCATTCGTTTTATAAAAACATAATTGGTACCGCCGCCAATAACGCCGCCTACTATTGGTACCAGTCGTTCGGCAGTTCGCGTGCCGAACATTAGCAGCAACTTTTCGGCAACGCCTTCCATCATCGTTTTAGAAATTGCTACGCCTGCCTCAACTTTTAGCGAAGTGGCAACCAGCGACATAAACTCTTCAAAGGTTATTTGATAAGTGCCCCGGTTATGGTACATAACGGCCATCGTCACCCTGAATTGCTGGGTAAGCAGGTTGGCGAAATCAAAGGGTATACCCGCAGCTAAAGTGAGCATACCGCCGCTGCCCGACACTACGCCCGAACCTGCCGCCAGCCAGGCACATTGTTCGATAAATTTATCGAGGCCCATTTTATCAACCCCTTTTTTGATGTTGAGTTGATTAATGTGCTCAAATATTTGCTTAAAACCGGCTTGCGCAAGTTTATGAGCCTGGTATTTTAAATCGGCCCCGGCTTTTTTAAATTTTGTGAGTTTCATAAGTATAAAATGATGGTCGGAATCACTACACCAGTACCATTGCTATTAACGTGCCAAACCGTTAATTGTGTATAATTGTGATGCCCTATTCAATTACCGCCATCATTTTATAATTTTACAGCCCATATAAATGATAGCTATTTGAAAAATAACATCCTCATCGTAGACGATATCCACCCTATTTTTATCGACCGGGCTGAGGCCCTGGGCTACCATTGCGAATATCGCCCAACCATTAAACCCGATGAAGCCCTGCAGGTCATCGGCGACTATGACGGCCTGGTAATGCGATCAAAGTTTAAACTGAACCGGGAATACATCGATGCCGGCATAAACCTGCGCTTTGTTTGCAGGGCCGGGGCAGGGATGGATAATATTGATGAGGCTTATGCTAAGGAAAAGGGCATCACGCTAATCAATGCGCCTGAAGGCAATATGGACGCGGTTGGCGAGCATGCGGTTGGTATGCTGCTATCGCTGATGAATAACTTTATCAGTGCCGACGCCCAGATCAGGAATGGCAGCTGGCAGCGGGAGGCTAACCGGGGGTATGAACTAAAGGGTAAAACGGTGGGCATTATCGGCTATGGATTTATGGGGCATAGTTTTGCCCGGAAACTATCAGGCTTTGAAGTGAACATTATAGCCTATGATAAATACAAAACCGGGTTCAGCGACCGGTACGCCCGCGAAGTGAGCATGGAAGAAATTGTAAAGCATAGTGATGTGTTGAGTTTACATATACCGCTAACGCCCGAAACAAACGGCCTGGTAAGCGAAGAATACCTGTTTCATTTTAAAAAACCCATCTTTTTGATCAATACCTCGCGCGGCAAAGTTGTGCAGACGCGCGCTGTGCTAAACGCCATTAAACAAGGCAAAGTTTTAGGCGCTGGCCTGGACGTGCTGGAAACCGAAAGGTTCCCGGTACTTGCCGAACAGGAGTGGTTTGATGAGTTGAAACGATCTGGAAAGGTTTTGCTGACCCCTCACGTTGCCGGCTGGACCTTTGATTCGTACCGGAAGATCAGCGAGGTGATGGCGGAGAAGCTTGCTTTAGTTCATAGTTCATAGTTCATGGTTCATAGTTCATGGTTCATGGTTCATGGTTCATGGTAGGAAAGCAATATCGGGTGTTTAGTTTACCGTTTTTCTTTAGTTCATGGTTTATAGTAGGAAAGCCATGTCGGGTGTTTAATTTACCGTTGCCTATGCAAATAACCAATACGCCTCCTGCCATGAACCATGAACTATGAACTATGAACCAATATCACGTTATCAATCAACCTTGTCTTTCCCACTTTGGCCGCTACCAGCGCGACTATTTTTTTAGAATTTTCATCCGCCGGGTGTAGTGTATCACCGTCTACGATTTCAAAATAGTCAAGCTCAACATCTTTTTCAGCGTTTATCATCTGCTCAGCCTCATTTTGTAACTGCCCGGTCTTGTTCCGGTCAAAATGATCTTTAACCCAATTCAGCGTTTTTGACAGGATTAACGCATGTTTGCGGTCATCGGCTGTTAAGTGGACATTCCTCGAGCTCATTGCCAGTCCGCTGGGCTCGCGCATAATCGGGCACATCACTAACTTAACCGGGATATGCAGTTGCTCAACCATATGGCTGATGATCATGAATTGCTGGTAATCCTTTTGGCCAAAAAAAGCGAAATCAGGCTTAACGATATCGAACAAAATATACACTACATGAGTTACGCCCTGGTAGTGCCCCGGCCGGAATTTACCCTCGAGTAAAAACTCCGGCTCGCCGATGTCTAAATGCCATTGTTCATTATCATCATAAATTTCATTTACGGGTGGATTGAACAAAATGTCACATCCTGCCTGCTCAAGCAAGGCCGTGTCGGCTTCAATGGTCCGGGGGTATTTTTCCAGGTCTTTGGGGTCGTTAAACTGGGTAGGATTGACGAAAATGCTGCAAACAATTTCATCATTTTTTTGCCTTGCCTGCTCAATTAATGAAAGATGGCCGGCATGAAGAGCGCCCAATGTGGGCACAAAACCGATGGTTTTACCGCTATTGCGACGCTGCTGAAGATAATGCTGCAGGTCCTTTTTGGTTGTAAAAACTTTCAAATCACGTTTAAATTAAAGAATTCGGCAAAGGTGAGTAATTGATTAAGAAATACCAAAACTAACTTGTTTAATTGGTTGCCAGTTTATATAATAATGCTTATATTTGCAAACTCAATTTTTTAAGCTCTTTAAATTTAATTTAATACTGATATAGTGATGGGTAAATCTAAGCTTCTGTTTATAACTCACGAAATGTCTCCCTTTCTTGAACTCTCAAAAATTTCCGAAATCACCCGCCAATTGCCACAGGCAATGCAGGAAAAAGGTTACGAGATCCGTATCCTGATGCCGCGGTTTGGAAATATTAATGAGCGCAGGAACCGGTTACATGAAGTGATCCGTTTGTCGGGAATGAACATTATCATTAACGATAACGACAATCCCCTTATCATTAAAGTGGCTTCTATTCCTGCGGCCCGTATGCAGGTTTATTTTTTGGACAATGAAGAATATTTTCAGCGAAAACACGTGTTCACGGACAAAGAGGGGAAGTTTTACGCTGATAACGACGAACGCATGATTTTCTTTTGCAAGGGTGCGCTCGAAACCGTTAAAAAACTGGGCTGGGCGCCTGATGTTATCCATTGCCATGGCTGGATGAGCTCGCTGGTGCCCGCATACCTGAAAACAACGTACAAAGACGACCCGACTTTCAAAAACTCAAAGGTGGTGTATTCCATTTACGAAAATGATTTTGAAGGCGAAATGGATCCCGACCTTGCACAAAAAGCAGTGATGGGTGAAATGACGGAAAAGCATACCGAGGTTTACAAGCCCGGTTCAAATTCCTCGCTTTACGCAGGCGCTATCCAGTATAGCGACGGAATTATTTTAGCTGCTGAAAACATTGATGAAGATGTGTTAAATTATGTTAAAAACAGCAATAAATCCGTTTTAGATTTCGAATCAGCCGCTGATTTCGAAAATTATTACAATTTTTACGACGAAATTGTTAACGAGGAGTTGGCACACGTTGTATAAGCATTGAGAACATCTATGAAATTTTTCCGGTTAGACTTATTGACCCTGTTAATAAGTCTTTTTATTTTGAATAGCTGTAAGAACCAGGATTCAGTTGGGTTGGGTATAAATTCAACAAACCAGTTAAACAGCAACCTGACCGACACGTCTACTATCGTTATCAATACCGATACAATCGGTTCACTGGTAACAACGGGCATGGCCAAAAACCCGTTGGCTTATTTTATCGATCCTGTTTTCGGCACCACGGTATCTGACCTGGCTACCGATCTTAATTTACCTGGCCAGGCTGCGTTTACGCCGCCTACAGGTACAATCACTATCGATTCGGCAAGGCTGGTAATGGGTTATGTTGACGGTTTTTACGGTGATTCAATCACCTCGAGCTATACGGTTAACGTTTACCAGCTGGACGAGAAATTCGACGTCGACTCAGCCTATTATAATACCAAGCATTGGAAATATAACTCCACCAACCCCTTAGGATCGCTCACCTTCAATGCAAGGCCGCATGACTCTATCAAGGTATTTAAAATTATTAGCGGCGCACCCGATACGCTGATTAAAGTACCCCCTGAGATCAGGATACCGATCAGCAACAACTTTGTCAATGCCAACCTGTTTACGCTAAGCTCGAGCAACCTTAGCTCAAATTCTCAATTTCAAAATATTGTTAACGGATTGTATGTGACGATAAACAGGCCCAAGTCCACCGGTTCAGGCGGCATACTGATGTTTAGCAGTGCAGATACCCTTGCTGTTTATTATCACACCGTAAGCGGCACAACTATTGACACCGCGGAGATTGATCTGCCCCTGATACACATGGCGGCCTCCATTAATCACGCTTATCCACAGGCAATTCAAACTTTAGTAACGTCCACGCATAATAATGGCCCATCGCAGAATATTTTTTATCTGCAGGGGCTGGGCGGCCTAAGAGCGAAGATCAGCTTTCCTAATTTTCTTGCTAAACTGCGCAGCAGTTTGACCAATAGACCGAATAAGCCAGATAGTGATATCCTGATCAATCGCGCCGAATTAGTGATAACGCCCCAGCAAGGATCGTATATTCCCTACCAGCCTTTGCCCAAGATAACGATGTACCAGCTCGATCTCGCGCATCAGCCGTCGCTTATCCAGGATGCAAGCGGTGATCTGCGATCAGGCGGCGTCAGTGTGTTCGGCGGATATTACAGCTCGACGACGAACGAATACCATTTCATTTTAACAGCATTCCTGCAAGATATGATTTTTGGTAAAAACACCAGCTATGGCACCTACATAGCACCGGTAGATACCACTAACAAAACAAGTGTCGACATTACGCCCACTGCACAGGTGGCTGCGCGGCTGGTCGCCGTCGGGACAAACGCGAGCTCGCCTTACCGGATAAAGCTGAATGTGATCTATACCAAGATCGCGAAGCAATAAAGTCGATCCGAAAGTCAGTAAAGTCCGGAAGATGAAGACGGTGAATAACATTACGCCGTTTCATTTTTCGGACTTTCCGGCTTTACTGACTTCTCTTTAAACTTTCCTTCCCTTCAATTGTCTACCCTCATGACAGTAATATCTTATTACTTTTGTCCAACTAACATTAATATTTGAATTTATGTGCGGAATAGTAGGTTATATAGGTTTCAGGGACGCCTACCCGATAATAATAAAAGGGCTTCACCGCCTGGAGTACCGGGGATATGACAGCGCCGGTATCTCCTTGTTTGATAAAGGCTTGCGGGTTTATAAAAAAGCCGGCAAAGTAAGCGACCTTGAAAATTTTGTAAAGGGCGTTAAACTGGGCGGCACAATGGGTATGGGCCATACCCGCTGGGCCACACACGGCGCGCCGAGCGACCGCAACTCTCACCCGCATTCGTCCGGCAACCGAAAGCTTACCATCATCCATAACGGTATTATCGAAAACTACGGCCCTATCAAGGAAACCCTGGTGAGCAAAGGGCATGTTTTTAAAAGCGATACCGATACCGAGGTGCTGATACACTTGATTGAGGATATACAGAATGAGACCGGCTTCGATTTACGCGAGGCGGTACGCGTTGCGCTAACCAAGGTCATAGGCGCCTACGCCATAGTAATTATGAGCGAGGACGAGCCTGACCTGCTGATCGCAGCCCGCAAAGGGAGCCCCATGGTGATCGGCGTAGGTAAGGGCGAGTATTTTATCGCTTCGGACGCCACGCCGATAGTAGAGTACACCAAAAATGTCATCTACCTTAACGATAACGAAGTAGCGTACATCACCCGGGAAGGCCTGCTGGTAAAAACCATCGACAACAAGGTGCATACCCCCTACATACAGGCGCTGGACCTGAAGCTGGAAATGCTGGAAAAAGGCGGCTACGACCACTTTATGCTGAAGGAAATCTACGAGCAGCCGCGGTCAATCCGCGATTGCATGCGCGGTCGCATTTATCCGCAGCAGGGCAAAGTGCAATTGGGTGGCATAAAGGAATATACCGATAAGCTTAAAAATATCGACCGCATCATCATCGTGGCCTGCGGCACATCGTGGCACGCGGGGCTTGTTGGCGAATACCTGATAGAGGAGTATGCGCGCGTGCCGGTAGAGGTGGAGTACGCCTCTGAATTCCGCTACCGCAACCCGATCATTACCGAAAAGGACCTGGTAATTGCAATTTCCCAGTCGGGCGAAACGGCTGATACGATGGCGGCGATAGGGTTGGCCAAGGAAAAAGGGGCCACGATTTTTGGTATTTGCAACGTTGTGGGCGCATCGATACCGCGTACTACCGATGCGGGCGTTTATACCCATGCAGGCCCCGAGATCGGTGTGGCCTCAACCAAGGCGTTTACTGCCCAGGTTACGGTGCTAACGCTGATGGCCTTTTACATTGCCCAGCAGCGCGGCACTATTACCCAGGGCAAAATGGTGGCACTTTTAACGGAGTTGAACACCATCCCCGAATTGGTGGAACGGGCGTTAAAGGCGAACGAGCATATAAAGGAAATTGCCTGGGCATTTAAGGATAGTACCAACTGCCTGTTCCTGGGCCGTGGCAGCTCTTTCCCGGTTGCGCTGGAGGGTGCTTTAAAGCTGAAGGAAATCTCCTATATACATGCCGAAGGTTATCCCGCTGCTGAAATGAAGCACGGCCCGATAGCTTTGATAGACGAAGAAATGCCGGTTGTGTTTATCGCCACCAAAGATTCTTCGTACGAAAAGGTGATCAGTAACATACAGGAGGTAAAGGCCCGTAAAGGGCATGTTATCGCCATTGTGACTGAAGGAGACACCGAGGTAAAGGGCATGGCCGATTACGTGGTTGAGATTCCGCAAACCGACGAGGCCTTTGTGCCCTTGCTGGCAACAATACCGCTGCAACTGCTGGCTTATCATATCGCCGTTATGCGCGGCTGCAACGTAGATCAGCCCCGTAATTTGGCTAAATCGGTAACGGTAGAGTAGTTTTTAGTCTGAAGTCTTGAGTCGAAAGAAAAAGTGACTTTAGACTTTCGGCTAAAGACTTTGGACTTAAATCGCGAGGTGATATACCCTGCCCGCAGCGGAAGGATCGTCAGCTGTGGTACCAAGATACTTTTTAGACACTGAGTGAGGAGCAAATCCTTTGTCCACCAGGATAAACTCCATTTGACCGTTCAAAGGTTTGCTTTGCGGATTAAGGAACCGAAAGGTTCCTGCGCCGGTCGTAAAGCCATCGCCATTGAGCTTAACGTCATCGAAATTCACCGTAGCTTTAAGAAAATTGATAAAAAAATTCTCATCACGGACGATTTTGCCAATCTGGTCGAAACTCACCGGTTGTCCGGGCTTAAAAGTGATCACATAAATATTGTGCATCAGGTCGGGCTTAACGTTGCTCACGAAGGGCAATGCCCTAAGCTCCCGTTCGGTTGTTTTGGCACATAGCGCGCAATTTAAACCGGCCACCTGCAGCCGGGCCTGTGTAAACTGAGCGCGGGCCATGCCGGCCAGGCAAGTGAACAGCAGGGTTAAAATAAGGGAAGACCTGATTTTCATTTTGAAAAATGCTGGTTAATCGAAGGCAATTTAGTGTTTAACGAATTGGTTTCAAAGTAACGGGCAACGTTCTCCAGAGAGGACACCATATATATTTTGCTATAAATGTTTGGAAAATCGTATTTAAAAATCCATTTAAACCTGATTCTGATGGTTTGGCCGAATTGGCAGAGACGACATGCTCCGCTGATACCTAGCCAATGAGTAACCGTTTTAAACGTTTTTTGAATGCTGGAATTAAGGACGTATTTTTAAACCACGAGCAAATGCACAGTTTACAGCCTATCGGCGGTGCACAAATGGACAGCCGCACCAGGCACGCAACAAGCCCCTTTATTGGGGACTTCCAGTTGGTTATGCAGATACAACTCCTAAACAAGGAAATTTTAATCCTTAAATATGAACACTTTTATCAAATACCAAATTATAATAATCTGGGGGGGCATAGCAAGCATTGTTTTTTTACTGTGGTTAATAGGGTATGAAATAGCGATCAATTATAGTTTTAATGGCGTTGTCGAACATGTGAGTTATGATATACAACATACCCCCACTGTGAGCATTAAAGGCTTGAAATATAATTTGGATTACAGTCATTGGGGACATTACCAGGACTCAATCGAAGTGGGAGATAGCATGATAAAAAAAAGTGGTGAAACCTACATCAAATTAATCAAGCGTAACAAACGTTATCCTGTTAGCTTTCCGCAAAAATAATTGCCCGGATCGCTGTCCGAAGTTTTTAACTTCGGATGCCTACGCGGGTCTTTGACTACCGTAACGAAATGTAAAAAAAGACGATGCCTGGCCAAACGCCGGGCATTTTATTTGGTGGATAAAGCCAGGAGCTTTATGGTGCTTTGCGTGAGCGGGCGTCGCGCCTGCCTGTCGGCAGACAGGGATACAGGCCCGGGTGGCTAAGGCCTCGTGCAGTAAGAGCAGTGTACGCGACCCGGCCCTACCAGCCGGGGCACGCCCTTCTTCTTAATAAGTTACACAAATTGGATATTCTGAAAAGCTGGAGCGACTGATTATCAATAAATTGCATCGATTGTTTCAACAGCCAGCTTCCGAAACAATTGATTATTAGTTACTTACGTTGGATTGACCAATAATTAAAAATGAAAATTACTGATTGTCAGTGCGTTTCATAATGTTCCATGTGTTCCGCGTATAAAAATGGAACACCTGGAACGCATCATTGGATTCTATCTGTCTTGTCCTGAAATAGGTTTACGTGTGTAAGAAATTCCAAAAAAAATTGATTGAATTGATAATCAGCATATTACGCGCATGTTACCAAAAAAGCCGATTTGATAGTCGTTGATTATCAGCAACTTACCCGAATGCGGTAATTTATTAAAAGGCAAAACATGTTGATTGTCAGCGTGTTTCACAATGTTCCATGTGTTCCGCGTGTAAAAATGGAACACCTGGAACGCATCATTGGCTGTCCATTTTAAAAGCGATTGCCCGGGCTCATTTATTCCTTCCCGGCAAATCGCTAAAAATCGAGTAGGAAGTAAGGGATTATTTCCCTTACTGTCCTCTCACACCACCGTACGTGCCGTTCGGCATACGGCGGTTCATTAAACATTAACAGTTTTGGGCAGGGTTGTGATGTCTTTCAGACTTACGAATCCTGCTTTGTTTTCCTGTTTCCTTGTTTCTTTCCTTCTTTCAAGTCATCGCTCAGCGCTCCCCTGTTACCTTTCTGCTTCCAGCATATCCATATACAGGATAGTCCTCCATCCGGAGGTTTCTGCTTTCTTCACGATGATCCCATTGCCAGAGATACTCCTCGGACGTTTAATGTTCAGCCCTTCTCCTGTACGTACGGGGTACTATGGCTTCGGCTGACTTCTGATAAACAAACTATGCATCACTGCATGCTTTTGCTCCTTCGGGCTGCGCTTCTCCCTCCGTCCACTATTTATCAGATCTCCCCGGGTAAGAACGCAAACTTTCTCTCCATATACCTGTCAGATTTACAGCCTCCTGTTTCGGATAGTTTTGGGTTTTGCTTTGTTTGGCAAGCTCGCCCACATTAGACTGCCTGATCTGCTTCCTGTTCGTCAGGCCAGAGATTTACCGCCGGCTTCCTTCAGATTCCTCCTCACGGAGGACACCCTTGCCTTTGGTTAACGCTTCCCACTATCAAGGCGCGTTCGGGACTTGCACCCTATAGTTTGCGCCCGTGCCGGGCGCACCAAAAA
>Ga0210389_10001218_pt1 | contig 20992 bp, 23 predicted proteins | sample IncBWH28OmetaG_FD_160127 | JGI IMG/M metagenome (GOLD analysis project Ga0210389, IMG submission 160127) | Forest soil microbial communities from Barre Woods Harvard Forest LTER site, Petersham, Massachusetts, United States - Inc-BW-H-28-O ...
CTGGTGGGGCGGCTTGTTTGGCGAGCATGATTTATTTAACCCGCAAGATTATTTTATTATTTGCGCCAACAACTTAGGTTCTTGCTATGGCACTACCGGACCGTTAAGTACGTACGAAGATTTAAAGCAGTCTTGGTTTAATTACTTCCCACAAATTACTATAAGAGACATAGCTGGTAGTTTTGAGCTACTAAAAAACCATTTGGGAATTGAAAAACTGCATACATTAATTGGTGGCTCGCAAGGCGGGCAAATTGCGCAAGAGTGGTCTTTATTAAATAAGGATGTAACCAATAATCTTATTTTAATTGCTACCAACGCGCAGCATTCTCCTTGGGGCATTGCTTTTAATGAATCACAACGCTTGGCTATTAAGGCAGACAGAACTTACTATTCAAATACCGAAGAAGGTGGCAGAAAAGGTTTGTCGGCAGCAAGAAGCATTGCCTTGTTAAGTTACCGAGGTTATGAAGCATATACCAATACCCAAAAAGACGACACGCATGATAAAACAACTAATTACGCCGCAGCATCTTATCAAAGGTATCAGGGTGAAAAATTGGTAAATCGTTTTAATGCCTACTCGTATGTAAGATTGCTGGATGCAATGGATAGTCATAATGTATCCAGAAACAGAGCTGATAAACCCGAATATGCTTTAAATCAAATTAAAGCCAGAACACTGGTTATTAGTGTAACATCAGACGTTTTGTTTCCTACCGTTGAACAAAAGTTTTTAGCAAGACATATTAAACAAGTTTCTTATGCAGAGATAGATTCTGATTTTGGACACGATGGTTTTTTAATTGAAACAAAAAAACTAACCGAAGTAATTTCTAATTTCTATGCAGAGAATAAAACAAACAATAATATAAATCACTTAGTATAAAATAAATATGGCAAAAAAATTAAAAATAGGATTATTTGGCTTTGGTTGCGTAGGGCAGGGACTGTACTATGTACTAAATAACAGCACAGGTTTTAAAGCTGATATTGTAAAAATTGCTGTAAAAAACAGAGATAAAAAACGTAGTGTAACAGCCGATTTAATTACTTACGATAAATGGGAGATTTTAAACAACCCTGAAATTGATGTAATTGTTGAGTTGATTGATGATGCCGATGAAGCATTTAATATTGTTAGCGAAGCATTAAAACGAGGCAAACATGTGGTTACAGCTAATAAAAAAATGTTGGCCATTCACCTTGAGGAGTTATATGCTTTGCAGCAAAAACATAATGTATCGTTGTTGTATGAAGCGTCGGCTTGTGGTAGTATTCCAATTATCAGAAGTTTGGAAGAGTATTTTGATAATGAAGAATTAGAAAAAGTAAGCGGCATTTTTAATGGTACAACCAATTATATTTTAACTAAAACCATCAGCGAAAAATTATCATACGACAATGCTTTGAAACAAGCACAGGAAAAAGGCTTTGCAGAAACCGACCCAACTAACGATGTGGAAGGATTTGATGCAAAATTTAAAACGGTAATTATTGCCTTACATGCTTTTGGTTTAATTATAAAGCAAGAAGATGTTTTAAATTTAGGAATAACCACCCTGCACGATAATGATATAAAATATGCGTCAGAAAAAGGATATAAAATTAAATTGACTCCAATTATTCAGTGTTTGGCGGATAATAAAGTAAGTGCTTTGGTTAGCCCTCGCTTTATAAAAGAAAGCAGTCAGTTATATAATGTAGATAATGAGTTCAATGGCGTTATTGTAGAAGGTAAATTTTCGGGTGAGCAGTTTTTACAGGGTAGGGGGGCAGGCAGTTATCCAACAGGGGCAGCAGTACTATCTGATATTTCGGCCCTATCACATGGCTATAAGTATGAATACAAAAAACATGTGCAAAAACATGCATCTGATTTTACAAACAACGTGTTTTTAAATGTGTATTTCAGATACAACACAACAGATGATTTGAAAAAAATAAAATTTACTGAAATTAAAGAGCAGTACACCAGCAAAGAGTATAGTTATGTGGTGGGTAAATTAAACCTTCAGTATTTAATTGATAATAAAGACTTCATTTTGAAAAACAAACTCTTTGTATCATTAGTAGATGATGTGGTTAGTTACGACGCTACTAATTTTATAAAAGCAACAGAAAAAATAGCTGTAGAAGCAACGGCCTAAATCCGTTTTAGATTATCTTTATGAAATGAAAATAAATATTAAAAGAACAGACAATGATTTTGGCATGGAAGCCATTAATGAAGATGGTAACAGGTTGTTAATGGATGGCGCTACCGATATTGGAGGTCATGGAAGAGGGATGCGCCCAATGCAGCTTTTGTTGGCTGCGGTTGGTGGTTGCAGTGCTATTGATGTAATTTTAATTTTAAAAAAACAAAAGCAAATTATAGAATCTTTTGAAGTAGAAGTTGATGGCGAGCGCGAGAAAATAGAAGACTATAATTTGTTTAGAGATATTTGTTTACACTTTAAAATAAAAGGAAAAGTTGATTTGGATAAAGCAGAACGCGCCGTTAAATTATCTATTGAAAAATATTGTTCGGTATCTAAAACATTAGAGCCTACGACAAAAATAACCTACAAAGTATCTGTTAATTAAATATATGGAAAACAAATATTTTGAAACTCAGGCTATACGTGCACAATTTGAACGTACTGATAATAACGAGCACTCAGTCCCACTTTACTTAACATCAAGTTTTGTATTTGATACGGCTGAGGATATGCGTGCTGCTTTTGCTGAAGAAACGGATTCCTTTATATACTCACGTTATTCAAATCCAAACACTGGTGAGTTTGTAAATAAAATGTGTTTGTTAGAAGGTGCTGAAGCCGGAGTAGCTATGGCATCGGGTATGGCAGCTATATATACCAGTTTAGCTGCTTTGCTAAAATCAGGAGATCATGTGGTTTCGTGCTCGTCGGTATTTGGCGCTACTCATACAATTTTTAGTAAGTACTTTCCTAAATGGGATATTAGTTATAGTTATTTTGATGCTAATCATCCCGAAATAATTGAAAATATTATTAAGCCTAATACAAAGCTTATTTATATAGAAACACCTACCAACCCTGCTATTGAAGTAATTGATTTAGAATTGGTAGGAAAGATTGCGAAGAAGCATAACGTAATTTTAATTGTAGATAATTGTTTTGCCACACCTTACATACAACAACCAATAAAGTACGGTGCAGATATTGTAATTCACTCGGCTACCAAATATATTGATGGACAAGGGCGTGTACTTGGTGGTGTTGCCGTGGGCAGAGTCGATTTAATAAAAGAAATTTATTTGTTTGGTAGAATTACAGGCCCATCCTTATCTCCTTTTAATGCTTGGACACTAAGTAAGAGCTTAGAAACATTGGCAATTAGAATAGAACGCCATAGTGAAAATGCTTTGTACATAGCTGAAAAATTAGAAAAGCACGTGGCTTTAGAATTTGTAAAGTATCCTTTTCTACCGTCGCACCCTCATTATAAAATCGCCAAAAAGCAAATGAAGTTAGGAGGAGGCATTATTACTTTCTCTTTAAAAGGTGGTTATGAGGCGGGCAAAAAAATGATGGATAAATTACAGATGATAAAAATATCGCCTAATCTGGGCGATGCCAGAACTATTGCTACGCATCCTGCATCATCTACTCATTGTAAACTAAGTGAGCAAGAAAGATTAGCCGTTGGCATTTTACCGGGTTTAATTCGTGTATCAATTGGCTTAGAAAATAAGGACGATATTTTGGCTGATATCTTACAGGCTTTAAGCTAAAATTTAGTAAATAATCCTAAAATAAGGTGGAATAATTAGTAAATCAGTTAGTTAGAGGATAGCCAATATGTTGAATAGCGGGGCGACTGCCCTTAAATTTTGTTACAATTATTTAACCCAAGCATTTAATAAATACACTAATTTTGTTGTAATAAAAACTATAAAAAATATGACAACATTAGTAGGAAAAAAAGCTCCAGCATTTAAAGCCTCAGCAGTAGTAGGTGGCGGAGAAATAGTAAATAACTTTTCGCTTGAACAGTATATCGGAAAAAAATATGTAGTGTTTTTCTTTTACCCAAAAGATTTTACATTCGTATGCCCAACCGAATTACATGCCTTTCAAGAGAAATTAGCTGAATTTGAAAAACGCGATTGCGCTTTAGTTGCTTGTAGCACAGATACAGAACAAAGCCACTGGGGTTGGTTACAAATGGAAAAGAAACACGGCGGTATAAAAGGCATAACCTATCCGGTTGTAGCTGATACTACTAAAACCATCTCAGAAAATTATGGCGTTTTAATGGGAGAGTATGACATTGATGAGCAAGATAATTTGGTTGCAACAGGAGCTATGATTGCTTATCGTGGTTTATTTTTAATTGATAAAAAAGGAGTTGTTCGTCACCTTTTAATTAACGATTTACCATTAGGTCGTAATGTTGATGAAGCTATCCGTATGTTAGATGCTTTAACATTTAATGAAGAGAATGGCGAAGTTTGCCCGGCAAATTGGGTAAAAGGTAAAGAGGCTATGAAAGGCAGCCACGAAGGTGTAGCTGAATATTTAGCTAAACATTAATCACAAATTAATACAAATAAAAAAGCCTGTTCATTTGAACAGGCTTTTTTATTGAATGAATATTTAATTATTCAGCGATAACTTCAAAGTTAATAGTGCTTACTATTTCTTTAAACAATCTTACTTTAGCTGTGTAAGAACCTACTTGTTTAATAGCCTCACCGTTAATTTCAATGTTTTTACGTTCAACATCGTAACCAGCTTTTTTAAGCGCTTCAGCTACTTGAATATTGGTTACCGAACCAAATATTTTTCCGCTTTCGCCCGCTTTTGCACCAACTTTTACTACTACACCGTTTAATTTTTCAGCGCTAGCAGTTGCTTCTTTTCTAAGTTTTTCTTCTTTAAAAGACTGTTGTTTTTTTACTTCGGTTAAGGCTTTTAAATTGCCTTCGGTAGCTAAACTTGCTACACCGCGTGGTATCAAAAAGTTACGACCGTAACCTGGACGTACTTTAACAACATCGTTCTTAAAGCCTAATTTTGATACGTCTTGTTTTAAAATTACTTGCATGATAAAATCTCTTTAATGTGTTATTACTATTTTAAACAATCTGCTACGTAAGGCAAAATTGCCATGTGGCGCGCACGTTTTACCGCTTGCGATACTTTACGTTGAAATTTTAAAGAGGTGCCGGTTAAACGGCGAGGTAAAATTTTACCTTGTTCGTTAATGAATTTCAATAAAAAATCACCGTCTTTATAATCGATATATTCAATGCCGCTTTTTTTGAAGCGGCAGTATTTTTTGCGTTTGGTTTCTGCCTGAGGAGGATTTAAAAACCTTACTTCTTTTCCTGATGCCATTGTTTTTGTTTTAAAAAATTTTAATTAGCGCTAGTTTTTTCTCTTTTTGGTTTACGTTCAGTAACCACTTCTCCGCCTTTACGTTTTGTACGACGTCTGTCTGCGTACGCAATAGCGTGTTTATCTAAGCCAACAGTCATGTAACGCATTACACGCTCATCACGCTTAAAAGCTACTTCTAGCTCGTTAACCAAAGTGATACTTTCGGTGGTGTACTCAAATAACTGATAAAAACCTGTCGATTTTTTGTCGATAGGGTAAGCCAGTTTTTTAAGGCCCCAAAATTCTTCATGAAGAACTTTTGCTCCCAAATCGTTCAACGCTTTTTTAAATTTTTTTACGGTTTCCTTTGCCTGATCTTCAGACAAAACGGGAGTTAAAATGAAAACCGTTTCGTAATGTTTGCTCATCTATTTATTTTTTTTAAGGGACGCAAATATAGTAAAAGCATATAGATTACGCAAAATTATTTTTGCGAGGCTTATTAGGACTGCTTTTTAACTAAGGCAAAGTTGCCCTTTATATCTATTTGCCAGCCTTTTTCGAATATACGGGGCAAATAACGGCGGTATAAGTACATGCGGGCGTTGGTATTTAGGTCTTCTTCGCCTTCTTTATCAATAGCATGAAACTCGTAGGTGGTAATTTTTTGGTGTTCACCCATAAAAGTGCGCACAATTTCAGAAATAGTACTCATAACCCCGTAAACCTCGCCACGGTTAGTGGTAACATACTCTTCACCCTCAAATTCTTCATTAATAACCCCAAAAACAATGGTAGCATGTAAAATATTGTCTTGTCGGCGGCCAAAGCGTACTTCGTAATGTAGTCCGCTTGGTGTTTTAAAATAGTAAACACTAGCCGATTTAATGGCAGGAAATTCAATCTCAAAATAATTGTTTCCAAACTTATCTACAGGCATAATAACGAGGGTAAAAGTACATAACTTTGCGCAAATTAAAATAATGAGCGATAAATATAATTTAAGAGGTGTTTCGGCAGGAAAAGAAGATGTTCATAAAGCCATAGCCCATATAGATAAAGGACTGTTCCCAAAAGCATTTTGCAAAATTTTACCCGATATAGCTGCCCAAGATGCCAATTACTGCAATATTATGCATGCTGATACGGCAGGCTCTAAACCTAGTTTAGCTTATGTTTATTGGAAAGAAACAGGTGATAATACTGTTTGGAAAAACATTATACAGGATGCGCTTATAATGAACATTGATGACTTGATTTGTGTAGGAGCAGTTGACAATATTATAGTTTCATCTACTATTGGAAGAAATAAAAACCTTATCCCTGGCGATGTTATATCGCACCTTATTAATGGCACTAATGATTATATTGAAGAATTAAAAAAACTAGGTGTTGGTTTAACCCTTGCCGGTGGCGAGACTGCTGATGTGGGTGATATAGTGCGCACACTTGATGTAGGTTTTACAGCTTTTGTCCGCTTGAAAAAATCAGATGTTATAGATAACGGAAACATTAAAGCAGGCGATGTGGTAGTTGGCTTATCATCGTTTGGTAAAGCAACATACGAAACCGAATATAATGCCGGAATGGGCAGTAATGGATTAACATCAGCTAGGCATGATGTGTTTTCTAAATACGTAGCAGAAAAATATCCTGAATCTTATGATACTAATCTATCGAAAGATGTAGTGTATTGCGGTAATTTAAAACCGACCGATAAAGTTTTAATAGAGCACACTGGGGTTGATGGCAAACATTTTAAACAAGAGATAGATGCCGCTAAATTGGTGTTATCGCCAACACGTACTTATGCTCCCGTTGTAAAAAAACTACTAACTGAACTTCGTGCCAACATACATGGCATGGTACATTGCAGTGGTGGTGCGCAAAGCAAAGTGTTACATTATATAGATAATTTGCATGTTATAAAAGATAATTTATTTGATACCCCTCCTTTATTTAAATTGATACAGGAGCAATCTAAAACATCGTGGCAAGAAATGTATAAGGTGTTTAACATGGGGCACCGTTTAGAATTGTATGTGCCTAAAGAAATTGCCGCCCAAGTAATAGCCATTGCCAACAGCTTTAATATAGAAGCTAAAATTATTGGTAGAGTTGAAGCTGCGGCAAAAAAACAAGTTACGGTGAAAACTGATAAAGGCGAGTTTATTTATAACTAATGAATTTTGCCGGATTTACAGAAAGTTTAAAAGACAGATTACTAAACTATCCTCTACCGGGACAAGATGCCCAATATATGATGGCGGGCGAAAATATTCGCCATAAAAAAATTGATTTAAGTGCGCTAAGTAATTACAAAAAAAGTGCTGTTTGTTTATTGTTTTATGAGCACGATAACGATGTTTATTTTGCTTTAATGAAACGCCCCAACACGCACCAATATCATGCTTCGCAAATTGCCTTACCGGGCGGTAGTTGCGATGGGGATGAAACATACGAGCAAACAGCCATACGCGAGTTACATGAAGAAACCGGTGTAGCCATAACCGAAGAAAATATTTTAGGTAGGCTAACACCTTTATATATTCCCATAAGTAACTTCTATATACAACCCATTGTTGCCTGTATTAATTGTAGACCCTTATTTGAACCTAGTACACATGAGGTTGAAGAACTTATTGAGTATAAACTAAGGGATATTTTAGATGAAAGCATTGTATCAGAAACTACGGTAAACTTAACTACAAGCGGTTTAAAAATAAAAGCCCCGTACTTTAATGTACAGGGCAATGTTTTGTGGGGTGCTACTGCTATGTTGCTGAGCGAGGTTAAGCAATTACTTAAAGCAAATGAAACTACCTTCTCTTTTCTATTTCAGTAACTACATTATCATAGCATAAATAATATTTCCCTTTGTTTAAAGAAGATATATCAACCGTGCTTCCAAAACCTTTCTTTAATACATTTCCATAATAATCATACACTTCAAAAGCAGTTTCGTTACTAAAACTTACTGATTTAGTATCCGGGTCTAATTTAAAAGATGGTTTATCCATTAAAGAGCTATAGATAACTTCTTTAGAATAACGAGGAATTCCACCATAACCAACTTGTTTAACACGAAATTTATTTTCGCCGCTATTAGGTGTTACTTTAAAATTGTATAGATGCTGTTGTGGTGTTCCGTCTCCGTTAACTTCGCCAACATATACCCATTTGTTCCATTTAAATTGCTCAATAACATACGGTAAAGAGCCTAATTCGTTTTTAGCACCCCAGCTAAGTACAGCGTCTTTATTGATATCAATGCTTATTAAATCAAAAGTAGGGCGTGGTTTAATTGCTTCGGGGTTTAGTACTTTAGGAATGCAGCCATTTTTATGACCAATTTCAATAGTTATTTTATCTCCGGCTTTAAATTTAAAAGGTGCAAAATCAATTTCAAATGCACTTGAATTTACTTCGTCAGAAGTAACTTGTCCGTTTACTTTTACTTCATAAGCGCAAAAACCAACGCCATTGCTAGAGAAGCCATTTTGAATATATAAGTTTTTTTGTTGATATTTTCCTTCAACTACCAAAACACTAGCATTAGAAAATGCAGATGTGCCTAAAAGGAAAACTGAACAAATGCAAAGTAAATTTTTCATTGTTAAAATGTAAATTAAATATAGTCACAAAAGTAACGCATTTTTATTTGAAAAAACAACTTTTAACCTTTATTATCACAAATAATGTAGTAAAAATTAACAAAATGAAGAGAATAATGCGATAACTCTTAGAAAAGTGTAATCGGGTGGTTTTTATATCTTTACGATAAGCATACAACATTAGAGTCATAAATGCTACCAAAAATAGGAGAGTAAAGATAATTCGTCCGGTAGTAAACATTATTTAGTATCAATTAGGTGCAACAAAAATATACTTTTGCTACCACAAAATACGAGTGAAGAAACTTTTAATGTACATATTTTTGGCAGGATGTTTTTTAACAACTTCGGCATCAACTATTGATAAGGCTTATGCAGCCTTGCATGAGTATGATTACTTCAAGGCAAAAAAACTTTTTTATACGCAGCTAAAAAAGAGCAGGGTAGAAGCCTCGTTTGGTTTGGCTACTATTTATTACCGAAACGATAACCCATTTTATAAATTAGATAGTGCTTATAAATACATTGCAATTTGCAGGAACGCTTTTGCTAATTTATCTGCCGAAAAAAAACAAAAAATCACGCATAACCTTAGTGATAGTGCTATTGTAGCGTTACACGATTCTATTTCTCAAAAGGCTTATGTTGTTTTTTTGAAGGATGTAACTATTCAATCTGCTGAAAAATATGTTGAAATTTTTCATACATCTACCTATGTAAAAGATGTTTTATGTAAGCGGGATAGCTTGGTGTTTAACGAAATTAAAAATAGTCAGCAATCTGCGGTTATAACTAATTACATAAATATGTATCCGCAAAGCTGTTATCTTCAAAATGCTTGTCAAATGCTTGATTATGTAGTTTATCAAGAAACTACATTGGCTAAAAACGATGTAGCTTATTTAAATTATATAAAGCTATATAGTAAAACAAAATATACCCAACAAGCCAAAGAAGAGTTGTTGAATTATTATATAGAAACTAAAAATGCAACGGGCATTTATTATTACATAAAAAACATAAATGCTTCGTACTATGCATGGAATGCCCTTTTTAGTGTAGAAATAAAAAACTATTCTGAAAAAAACCTTCAATATTTTTTAAAAAAATACCCTGAATATCCTGATAAAAAACAGCTAGAAGAAGAGTTTGTTTATTGGAAAATGCCTTTATTCAGTATTAAAAATGGAGGTAAATATGGCTTTGTTGATAGTACGGGCAAAGTTTGTATAGAGCCTGTATATAATGAGGTAGAAGACTTTAAAGAAGGTTATGCGCTGGCAGAAAAAGATAATTTATACGGTTACATTAATAAAGCAGGCAGGGTAAAAATTGATTTTAAATATACAGATGCATCTTCTTTTACACAGCAAATGGCTATTGTGCAGCAAAATAAAAGTGTTTTTTTAATTGACCATGCAGCAAAAAAAATATCGGCTGATTATGATGAAATTACTGATTTTGCTGATAATGTAGCCATAGTAAAAAAGAATAATTTATATGGCGCTATTAATTATACCGGAGAAGAAATGATTAAACCAAACTTTTACAGCTTGAGTGATTTTTCTGAAAATATGGCGGCTTTTATGCAAAATAATAAATATGGGTTTATTAATAAGCAGGGATTTACTGTTATAGCACCAATATTTACTTGGGTTTCGGGGTTTAAAAACAATCAGTGTAGGGTTAAAATAGATAGCCGTTTAGGTGTCATAAATAAACGAGGAGATTTTGTTGTTGAACCTAATTACGATTTGATTGATGATACTTACAAAGGAATTTATTTGGTTGTGAAAAACAATTTATATGGTTTTATAGATTCTTCGGGCTGTTTGCTTTCTGAAATAAGATATAGTTATAATCCTTCTTTAAAGACGGCAGACCTTACAAACGGAATTTATATGCGTCTTATAAAAGATAATAAAGAAGAGTTGCAGGATAAAAATGGAGCGAAATATTTTGCGCAAGAAAAGTTTTCGCAAATACAATTAAGTGAAAATGATGTGCTTGTTGGGGGTAAAAAAAATAAAGCACAGTTTTATAGTGTAACAAAAACAACACTTCCTAAAACTATGTGCACTAAAATACGTACAGATAAAAAATATTGGTATTGCAGTAGTGATAAAGGAACTAGCGTTTTTGATGCTAGGTTAAAAGAGAAACTTTTTACTGTTGAAGCGGATGAAATTAAATCATTAACTGATACGTATTTTACTTACACAACTGATGATGGTTCAGGTATAATAACTAAAGCTGGAGTGGTAGTTTTAGGAGCCTTTTTTGATGAAATAACACCTACGCAAGAGCCAAACATTTTTTATGTAGAACGCAAAGAAAAAGGCGCTTACTTTAATGTAAACGCCCTTAAGTTTATTTGGCAAGAAAATGGCTTTAACCCAGCTTACATAGCTGATGAAGAGTAGCGTGAGTCACGTTCTCTTGGGTTAATAGTCATTACCGGAATATTTGAGATATCAATAACTTTTTGAGCCATAGTGCCTAAAAACATTTCGCGTACTGATAAACCTGGTTTATTCATAATTACAATTAAGTCGGTTTCAATTTTGTTAGCGTACTCTACAACAGTTTCAGCAATGTTTTCGCTTGGCATAGTTTTGTTGCTACAAGTAACTCCTTTAGCTTTAATGTATTGCTTTACTTGGTGTACATAGGCGTGTAATTGGTTTTCATATTTCTCATCTTTTAACGAGAATAAACCTAAAATACGTATAGCGGCACCAAAATAGCGTGCAAATTCAATAGCAACATCTACTTTCTCACGAGAATCGCGCGATAAGTCAATTGGTAATAAAATATTTTCGCAACCATCGCGCTGCTCTCTGCCTCTAATAGTAACTATAGGGCAAGGGCTTTTACGTACCATTTCAGATGCGCTGTCAGATAAAATATCTTTTGATTTAATGTGAGATTCTACCCCCACCACAATCATTTTTGCCTCAACTTCCTGGGCAACACGTACAGTTTCTTTATAAATGTTGCCTTTTATATTCATAAAATCGCAAGGCACATTCGATTCTTCCTTCGTTTTTTTATTTAGCTGTGTAATCTCATCGAAACGCTCTTCGCCTTGTTTTTCGTACACATGCAAAAGAAGCAATTTAGAGTTTGTGTATCTAGCCAGGTTATATGATTGGCTGATTGCATATAAACTTTGCTCGGTAAAATCAAGCGGAATTATGATGACATCTTTTAATTCGTTCTGTTTATCCATAAAATAATTTAACATTTGGTTATGCGAAAATAGTAAAAATTATTTAGAGCCCGCTTTTTACGTTTTAGAACCTTAATTTACCCTAACTTTGCTGCAAAATGACCTTAAAAGATAGCTTTAAAAAATACCACCCTTATTTTGTAGACATTTGGCAGTATTTAATTATCATTGTTATTATGATAATTGCAGCCATTTTTATTTTATAGAATTATTGCTTCATCACTTTTTCAGCTTTATCGGGCTGATTAGTCATTAAGTAAAGTTTCCTAAGCGTTTTTCTAGTACCGGTATCATTTGGGCTTATTTCAATAGTTTTTTCGAACGCAGGGATTGCTTTATTGATTAACTCGGTTGATTTTGCTTCGCATTCTTTTAATTTGGTAGCTTGTTTAATTAAATCATCGCATCGTTTTTGTTGCTCAATGCTCCAGTTGTTATAAACAAGGCCAAGGTTAAACCAAGCTTCGTAAAGTTTTGGGTCTAATTCGGTAGCTTTTTTATAGCTTGCCTCAGCATTTCCCATTATTTCATCGTAGTTTTTAGGTTTCTCTAAATCTTTTTTAGCCGCAACATCTCTTGGGTTTGCCATGCTATAATATGCAATGCCTTTAGCTAAGTAAAATTTACCATTTTTAGGGTCGGTAGCAATAGCTTTATCTAAATTAGCAAGGGCTTCTTGGTTTTTTCCTTTACTCATTAAATAATCTGTTTCGCGATTCATTAAATCTACATTAGTAGGAAATGCAACACGGCCCGCTTGCAATGTTTGTATAGCACCTACAGTATCTTTTAAAATCATTTTAGCATCCGATAAGTTGCCATAGTTATAAGCAGTAGCTACTTTTTCATCTATTGCCTTTTGATTGTATGTTTTAACTTTTCCGTAATCTTTTTCTCTTTGAGCACAAATAAGTGCATTGGTTAATTGGCTGGTATCTTTTTTACCCATCATTTTAGATGCTTCAAAAGATGTTTCAAAAAACTCCATAGCCTCTTTATACTTGCCTGCATTATATTTACCAATAGCCAAATTGTTAACATCGTTAAACATTTGCATGCTTAACATCCCAAAATCGGCTTGGTATGCCTTGTCTTTATCAAGTGGCACGGCTTTTTCAATCGCCTTTGCGGCTTCTTCATAATCAGCTGTAGATACAGCTCCATAAGCTTTTGTTAACCTTTCATTTTTATTGGTAACGGTAGCCGGCACCTTTTTTTCTTCCTGCTCTAAGTTGTTTTTAAATAAATCATAATAAACTTTAGCACGGTAAACCCATGTTTTGGCTTTATCCTTAGTATCTTCATTGTTAGATGCTAAATCAATACATTCTTTAGCTTTCATTAAAGAAGCAACATCTTTACTAGTTTCATAATCTTGCAAGCTGCGCCATGCAGTTTGTACTTTTGCACTTTGAGAAAAAGCTACAGCGGGTAGACTTAATGCAATAAAGAATTTACTTACTTTTTTCATACTGGTTTATAATGATTTTTGAATTAATCTTAAATATTTTGCCAAATATACAATTTGAATTAAGAATTAGAAATTATGGATGCAAGCTAAAAAAATGTTAAATAAACTTGTTAAATAAATTTTAAGATATATATTTGCTACACTACATTTTAAATTATATGATTAAAAAGTTTTTATTTTTATTACCTCTTTTATCTGTTTTATTTTTTTCGTGCAAAAAACAGGAAACACCCGATGCTAAATTTACGTTTACAGCAACCTTACAAAGTAGCAACCATGTAAATTTAAGTTGGGCGGCGGTTAAGTTAGCTGAGTTTAAAAATATTACAGTTTATAGGTCGTCAACGCCAATTCCTGATCCAACATTTCAAACCCCGATTGATGGTAATTTAATAGTAGATATAATTACAGATAAAACAATTACTAGCTTTAACGATTCAAACTTTAGTGTTGGCAGTAGCGGAGCCGTTTATTACAAATTAGTTCTTAACTTAAATAACCGATTTATAGTTTCTGAGTTAGAACAAGTGAGTTTTAATGCTTTTTCTTTAATACTACCAAGTACTGTATCGCAATTTGGTAACAGTTTTGCTACGGCAACCCTTTCACAAAAAAACTCTTTATATGTTATAAACTACTCTCAGGGTACAATAAGCTTGATTGATTACGTTCAGAAAAAAATTATGGTTACTACTAATTTCTCTGCTAGCAATATTGGCGGGGTAGTATATGCAACTATTGATAACGGAAGCCCGGAGTTGTTTTTTATAGTAAATAATACAGAAATTGTTTGTTATGATGGTGTTACTTTAAATCCTAAATATAGTGTTTTTGCTTCAAATTCAATAATGGATTTTAAAGTAAAAAACGGTTTTTTGTATGTACTTAATTATGGTGGAAATTTAGCTACATATAATTTAAGCAGCCAAAGTTTAGTAAATCAAATTCAAATTAATAATTCCGGCAATAGTAATAACTTGGGTTTGTTTACAGGTAATTTCACTAATCAGTTGTATGTAAAATATTCTACTCAAATGAATACATATCAACCAAGTACAAATACGTATATTTATTCGTATAAAAATGTGCTTTTGTCTTATAATTTAGCAAATGGAATTCCTTCAACATATACTAACCTAAATATTGCAGCTTTAAACATTGACACTTTAAATAGTAATAATATAAACAGCGGTTCTTATTGTCATTTATCTTCAGATGGAAAGTACTTAGCTTGTAATCAAAGCGGAGACGTTTACTCGTTTGTTGATAATAGCACCCATAATATCCGATCATCAAACAATTTTAACCCGTATGCTTCGTTCTCTGATGATGGTAAATTTGTTATGGGGAGGATAAATATAGGCGGTGGTAATAGTAATTTTCCTAATTCTACTTTAATGGATGTGTATGCTTTACCCGGATTTAATTTGGTAACCAGTTTAAAAACTTTAAATACCGGGCAATTTACTTTATCGAATGATTTTATGACTAATGATACGCTAATTTCTTACAACATTGCACAAAACTTTACCAGCGGACAAACCATAAGCACCTTAACAGTTTTATTTAAAAAAATTGATTAGTATGACAAAAAGTATAATTGCCTTTTTTATTTTAATAAATGGTTGCTTGGTATCTGCACAAACAGATACCGTAAAGCACCGTGCTATTGATACGACCAAACACAATCCATCGTTTTATAAAAATACAATCTCTGTTAATTTATCGGGTTCATTGGCTAGGGTTATAAAACCAAATGCAACACCTGATTTAAATTCAGCTTTTTTGTATTATACCCGTAATTTTAAAAATTGCTTTGTACGTTTAGGTGTAAATGGTTGGAACACACAAAACATTCAAAATAATGTGCAAACTAACGAGCAAACGGTTAGCAATAAATTTTACTCGAGTGCTAGTTTAGGTTTTTATTTAACTAAAAACGTAGGTAGAAAATTTAGTGTAGCTTATGGTTTAAATTTCCTTACAGCTTATGTAGATAGTTCTACTACATTTATTACTTCGTTTGATAAGGTTAAAAATTACGCAACTTCTGTACATTATGGGGTTGCACCGGGTGTTATCCTTAAATATAAAATTAATAAGCGTTTATCTGTTTTTGCTGAATACACTTTACCTGTAAAAATGATTATTTCTAAAACAGGAACTACGTATAGTTTATTCCCTAACGAAAACTCTACAGATAGAAAAACAACAAATTATTCGTTGCAGATATATAACCCGATTTCTATTTACATATCATGTTCTTTTTAAAACAAATAGCTATGAAAAAAACAATTTTTGTATCCTCAATTGCAGCTGTTGTAACAGCTTGTGCAATTTTTGCATCTTGTAAAAAACAAGATCATGCGGTAGCTACTAATGAAGATAAACCAAACTTGGATTATTCGTATAATTACGTACTATCTCCAAGCATAAATATTAATTTAACTACTAGTAATGCTATTACTAATTCGGGAGCAAGGCTGGGCAGAGCTTTATTTTATGATAAAAAATTATCTAAAAATAACATGGTAGCTTGCGCATCTTGCCACAAGCAAGAATACGCTTTTGCTGATAATGTGAGTTTTAGCGATGGGTTTAATGGCGGTAAAACATCCCGCAACTCATTAGCCATTGTAAATGCAATACAATCAAAAGGTTTCTTTTGGGATAACAGAACGCTGAAATTAGAGGATATGGTTTTGCAGCCAATTAAACATCAGGTTGAAATGGGCCTTGATAATTCTAATTTTTTAATCGAAAAATTAAATGCTACATCTTATTACCCGCAATTATTTAATGAAGCTTTTGGCACACCTACTATTACAAGAGAGGCTATTGGTAAGGCTTTAGCTCAATTTATTTACTCGATGTTTGTATCAAATTCTAAGGCAGATAAAGCCAATATTTTATTTAACGGTAATGGATGGAACAATAATAACGGAGTATTAAATGCTGATGAGCAGTCAGGAGCAAGCCTTTTTCAAAATTTTTGTGCAAATTGCCACTCGAGTACTAATTTAAGAGGTTGGGGCGATTTAGCTTGGGGTAATATAGGCTTAGATTCTGTTTATTCAGATAAAGGCTTAGGTGCTCTAACTTCAAATCCGACGGAAGATGGCGTTTTTAAAATCCCTTCTTTAAGAAATGTAGGGCTTACAGCACCCTATATGCATGATGGAAGATACGCTACTCTTGAACAAGTGGTAGAGCATTATAACTCGGGAATTATGTATAATGCTAACTTAAGCTCTCAATTATTAGCTAGAGACCCAGTTACTTACCAGCCTATAAATCAGGCAGTAAAGTTTAATTTAAGCGATAAAAATAAGCAGTGTTTAGTAGCATTTTTGAAAACGCTTACTGATTACTCTTTGGTATCAGACCCTAAGTTTTCTAACCCATATAAAAACTAAATAGGTTTTTATAAAAGGCACTGAAAGAAATTTAAGTAGGAAAAAAATTAATGCGAGCTTAAAAGGTTTATTTATTATCAATAACCTTAGGTGCTTTAAAGTAATCGCTATCTTTTTTAGGAGCGTTTAGTAAAGCTTCTTTTTGAGAGATAGTTTCTTTTACAACATCTTCGCGTAATACGTTGCTTTCGTCGGTCATATAAATTAAAGGCTCTACACCTTTAGTGTTAAGCTCATTTAGTTTTTCAACAAAGGCAAGCATACGGTTCATGTCGTTTACCATTTCGTTTTTGGCAGCCGTATCAACAAACTCTAATCGAGCTAAGTGTGCTACTTCATCAACCGTTTTATGATCTATTTTACCCATGTTGTTTTAAGGTGTTATCTATTAAACTAAAAACTTGTGCACGCAAATTTACAATATTTTCTTCTGTCATACCCTTGGTTTGTATAGGGGGGTGTATAATAGCCCTTGAAATGCCCGGGCGACCATAACTTTTAAAAAAGCCGCCATTTTGTAAAAGCTTCCAGTTATTTACAAATGTTATGGGTAATATTGGTACTTGTTTTTCTACCGCCAACTTAAAAGGGCCATTTTTAAAAGGTTTTAATACCCCAAATGATGAAATAGTCCCTTCGGGAAAAATAAAAATGCTATGGCCCATTTCAAGCTCGTGCCCTGCACGTATAAAGGCTTTATGACTATTAGATCGGCTTTCGCGATTAACCGATATTTGCATGTCTTTAAAAAATACATTAAACAAAGGGGCTTTATTCAGCTCAAACTTTGCCATAAACACAAAGTAATTTTTAATAATAAAATAGCTTAAAATAATGTCTAAATACGATGCGTGGTTAGATACAATAACGCAGGGGGTAGGAATTTCTTCGGGTTTAATTTGGTAAATTCGTTTAAGATAAATGCCCGAAAAAAAGCAAATCCATCTCGCCATAATTTTTTGGCAGTAAAAAGCGTATTTGTATCTTTTTTTGTTGGCCAGAAAAAAAACTAAAAAAGGGTATAGCAGTACGAGTATACTTAAAAATGCCAAAAGAAATAGGCATTTCCAAAGGGTATAAAAAAATCGTTGTACAAAAATCACGGGTGCAAAGGTAGCTTTTTTGCCTTTATATGTGATTAAAGTTAATTTGCCTAAAATATTTGTAGTTAACGAAAAAATATACTTACTTGGCACGAATAAATACAGGGGTTATGATTAGTACAGCGCAGTTGCATTTAGATAAAGTAACGTTAACCGAAAAAAGTAGGTTAAACGATCAGGATGTAAATAAAGTTCCATTTGGAAAAGTGTTTACCGACCACATTTTTGTTGCTGAGTATGAAGATGGTAAATGGACAAAAGCCTCTATTGAGCCTTATGGAAATGCACCTATGAGTTATGCAGTTAGTGCATTGCACTACGGACAAACTATTTTTGAAGGCATGAAAGCTTTTAGAACAGTTGATAACGAAACTGTATTATTTCGTCCGTACGAGAATTTCCATCGCTTAAATAAATCAGCTATTCGTATGGCTATGCCAGAAGTGCCCGAAGAAATTTTTATGGGCGGTTTAATTGAATTATTAAAAATTGATAAAGATTGGGTACCAACTGATGAGTTTGGGTCATTATATATTCGTCCGTTTATTATTGCTACTGATGAAGCCATAGGCGTTCGCCCATCAGAAACATACAAGTTTGTTATTATTATGGCACCTGCCGGAAAATATTATTCAGAGCCATTAAGAGTGTTAATTGAAAGTTCTTATTTTCGTTCGGTGGAAGGTGGAGTAGGGTTTGTGAAAAATGGTGGAAACTATGGTCGTTCATTATACCCAACTATTTTAGCGCAGAAAAAAGGATACCAACAAGTAATTTGGACAGATTCTAAAACACATCAATATGTGGAAGAATCGGGTACAATGAATTTGATGTTTGTAATTGGCAATAAAGTAATTACTCCTGGTTTAGAAGACACAATTTTGGCCGGTATTACTAGAGATACGGTACTAAAACTTGCTCGTCTTTGGGGTTATGATGTTGAAGAACGTAAAGTGAGTATTAAAGAAGTTATTGAGGCACATGAAAATGGAACGCTGAAAGAGGCTTTTGGTACCGGTACAGCAGCAACTATAGCACATATACAAACCATTGGATATAAAGACCACGATTATCAACTACCTGCTATAGAAGAACGTAAGTTTTCTCCTAAAGTAGATGATACATTACGTAGCATCCGCAAAGGTAAAATAGAAGACACTTTTGGCTGGATGGTAAAAGTTTGCTAGGTTCGTAAAAAAAATAATGAACCGTATTGTAATTCTTTTACTTGTCTGTACTGCTATTTTATCTTCATGTAACCCATATAAAATGCAGCTTGTATCGCTTGATTGCGATAAATTAAAGAAAGACACTACTTGGTTTTATAAGGATTCAATTGTAGAGATTTACTATTTCTGCTATACAAGAGATGGTAAATTAACTTTTACTATTAATAATATATCTGATAAGCCTATTTTTTTTGACGGCAAAAACTCTTTTATATTAGTAGGAAACAATAAATACGCCTACTGGCAAGATGTTTCAGTTGTTAAAGGAACAACATCTGGTGTAACAACCCAAGGTTTGAGTAGATACAATCATTATTCTTATGGCACCATAAATGCGGTTGAAACAAAGTTAGAAGAGCGCATGAATTTAATTCCACCAAAAGCCGGAATTATAATTAGTAAGTATTTTTTGCATGATAAGTCTTTATATAATTTGGCGGCTTACGCCGCTCAAAATGATACAGTTGCTGTTAATTGGAAAACCGGTAGTTCGAAAAAAACGGTGATTAAAAAGGTAAATTTTGAAAAAGCAAACAGCCCGCTTAATTTCAGAAACTTTATAACCCTATCAAGAACGGAAGATTTTAAAACCCCGCTTTATTACGATTTTTCTTTTTGGGCGACCAATATTTGGGAAATGGATGCCAGGCAGGCTATAAAATCAGGCTCACCAGAACCGTATGCCGAAGGAGCTTTTAGTGATGGCAATTTTCAAAATGCCCAATATCACCCATATAAAAAACATTGGATGTTTTATTTAAACAACATTTACGTTAATCCAAACCAATAAAAATTCTTTTTTTATTTACCTGGTTTTTTAATGAAACCTTTAATAAACCCTAAGCCATACGATATGTGCAGTATGGGATAAACTAGCATAATGGCAAGCATTTCGTTTATAGATTTGTTGGCGCGAGATGTGAAAAATATATCTCCCAGCAAATAAAACATTAAGGGTAAAAGGCCTATATAAAACGGAAGGATAAAGTATAAAGGCAGACTTAGTAAATACAAAACAAACCCGGCGGGAATTAAATGCCTGATACTTAAAGCCGATTTGATTTTTTGTAACACCAAAGGTTTATATAAACCATATTGGTAATACTGACTAAATAATAAAGAAAAATTACTGCGTGGATGGTAATACAATTTTATATCGGGGTGTTGGTAAATTTTAAAGCCTAAACTTTTTGCTCGGTAATGAAACTCATCATCTTGATTACGTTTAAAAGTAACATCAAACAATCCGGTTGTTTTAAAAATACTTTTTTTCCAGGCACCTAAATAAACACTATCGGTATAACCTTCATAATCCGGAAAATGGAAGGAGCTGTTACCCACACCAAAAGAGGTACAGGTAGCATAGCCAATAGCATTTTGTATAGTGTTACCTCTTGCAATGCGCATAGGACCACCAACAATATCGGCATCGGTGTTTTTAAAGGTTTCTAAATTTTTTCAAAATAATCGGGTGCATAATCAGTATGGGCATCTAAACGTATAATGATATCTCCTTTTGCTGCTTCAATGGCTTTGTTTAAGGCATAGGGTACAATGCGCTTAGGATTATCCAACA
>Ga0210389_10001219_pt1 | contig 20956 bp, 21 predicted proteins | sample IncBWH28OmetaG_FD_160127 | JGI IMG/M metagenome (GOLD analysis project Ga0210389, IMG submission 160127) | Forest soil microbial communities from Barre Woods Harvard Forest LTER site, Petersham, Massachusetts, United States - Inc-BW-H-28-O ...
ATCACCGAGGTCGTAATCCATCGTCGTCATCCCTTCGGCAGCCCGAGCAGCCGCTCGGCGATGATGTTGCGCTGGACCTCCGACGTTCCGCCGTAGATGGTAGCGGCCAGAGCGTCCTGGCGTTCGAAGAGCAGATCCGGGTCGGTGGCCGAACGCGGGCCCGCGGCGGCGGCGCTTAATTCCCAAACACGTTGCAAGGTAACCGATCCGAGTAGTTTCAGGATGTCGGCTTCCGGGCTGGGTCGCCCGGCGAGTTCATTGCCCAGGGCGCGGTATCCGGTGGCCCTCAGCGCTTCGGCGTCGGCGAGCAGCGAGCCGAGCTCGGTGCAGATGTCTGGGCCCTTCTCGGTGGCGCAGGCACTGCGTACCGAGTCGAGTCCACGCTTGATCTCGACCCAGTTCATAATCCAAATCATCTGGCGTTCATGCTGCAGCGACGACAAGGCGACGTTCCAGCCGCCGTTGAGTGGGCCCAGCAGGTTTGCCACCGGCACCTCAACGTCCTCGAGGAAGACCTCGCAGAATGTCTCGTCGGAGATCGAAGCCATCCGGATGGGCGCGATCCTTACCCCGGGCGATTCCAGGTCGAGGATGAGGCAGGAAATGCCACGGTGCTTCGGCGCTTCCGGATCGGTGCGGGCATATAAGGTGCACCAACGCGATTCGTGGGCCTGGGTGGTCCAGATCTTGTGGCCGTTGACCCGGAATATGTCGCAGTCGCGCTCGGCGCGGGTGCGCAGCCCGGCGAAATCCGATCCGGCTTCCGGCTCGGACATGCCCAGCGCCCACCACTCGTCTCCGCGCAGCAGGGGTACCAGCAGGCGATCGATCTGGGCGGGTGTGCCGAACTGACGGATGCCGTGCGCGGCGACACCGGGACCCTGAATGTTGGGCAGCTTGGGCGCGGACCGCATTGCCGCCTCGAGCCGGATTTCCATCGCGTCGCGCAGGCCCAGCGATCGGCCGCCGTGCTCGCGGGGCCAGGTGGGCTGTATCCAGCCGGCCTCGAAGGCGGCGCGCTGATAGTCACGGCGCAGCGCAAGATCCCATCGGTACTGGCGATATTGCTGGTAGTAGTCGTTCGGCAGAAACTCCGTCAACCAGCTGGCGAACTCCTCGACCACCGCCGTCATGCCGCGCCCCCCGCGAACCGGCAACCCACGTCGTGGTAGAGCGCGCGACTGTCTCCCAGCATCGCAGCGCCCTGCCAAGCGTGCCTGACGTAGAGGTGGATGTCGTGTTCCCAGGTTTGTGCGAGGGCGCCGTGGACCTGGACCGCGGTGCGCGCGCAGTTGGCCGCTGCGTCGCCGGCTGCCGCCTTGGCCAGTGCGGCGGCGGTCCAGGCGTCGGCGGGTACGGTCTCTGGATCGCCGAGACGGGCCGCCGCCGCGTAGGTGAGGCTGCGGGCGCGTTCCAGGCTGACGTAGTTGTCGGCCAGCGCGTGTTTGATCCCCTGGAATGCGCCGATCGCCGTACCGAACTGACGCCGCGACTTCGCGTGTTCCACCGAGCGGTGCAGGGCTGCGCTCGCCACGCCGACCAGGTCGGCGGCGGCGGCTACCAGCGGTGCGGTTAATGCGGATTCGACCCCCCCGCTATCCAGGGGGGCCGTGGCCAACGGTTCGGTGTCGATCTCGACGTCAGCCACCGGTTGTGCGGGGTCAGTTGACTCACCCCGGTGGATGCTCACCCCGTCACCACAGCGTGCGACCGCGGCCACGACATTGTCGCCCGATCTGGCCAGCGTGACGATCAGCTCTGCGCGGGACAGGTTGGGGACCGCGACCGCGCGTCCGCGTAGCCGTCCGTCGAGCAGCGTCATGGTTGGCCCCGGCAGCCGATAACCGGGGGACTGGACCGCCAGCGTGGCGACTACACCAGAGGCAATCTCGGCCAGGACCGGGTCAACGGCCGGGCCGCAGGCACGCAGCACGCCCGCGGCCAGCCCGATGCTGCTCAGCAGTGGGATGGGCGCGATGGCAGCGCCGCATTCCTCCAGCACCACCACCAGTTCGACGGGTCCGAAGTCGCCGGTGTCGTCGGGCTTGGCGAGATCCGTCCAGCCCAGGTCGACGACCGTCTTCCACAGCGTGCGCCAGCGCTCCGGATCCGTGAGAGCGTGGCGGGCGGCGTCGGGGGGACACTCGGTGCGCAGGATGTCGCGCACGGTGTCACGCAGCGACAGCTGCTCCGGAGTAAGGCCTACATCCATAAGACCCCTAACATAATAAAGATAGTAAACTAGCCGCGGCTCAATCGCACTGACGAGAACACGCATAGGTGGGCGCATGGTCGAGTGGTTTCTGTTCCTGCCGCAGGTGCGGTTGTCGGTGGCCGACATCGCAGAGCGGGCGCGCCGTGCCGAGGCCAGTGGCTTCGACGGAATAGCGTTCATCGATCACCTCGAGGCACCCGGGCTGCCCGACGAAAGCATTTGGGAGGCAATGGGCATTGCGACCTGGGTGGCGGCCAAGACGCAGCGGCTGCGGATTGGCCACCTGGTCCTTTGCGACGCTTTTCGGCATCCCGCCGTGCTCGCCAAACAAGCCGTCACCTTATCGGACGCGTCGGACGGCAGGTTCGAGCTCGGCCTCGGTGCGGGATCCTGGCCCGCCGAGTTCACCAGATTCGATGTCGGTCAGCAGGATCCGGTGGCCAGGGTCGAGCAGCTCGGGCGTCACCTGGCCCTGATCAGGCAGTACTGGGGGGACGGCGGCGGCGATGCGGGCCCGAGTCAACTCCCGCCCCGTACCCATCCGATACCGCTGGTCCTCGGTGGCAGCGGACGCCGCATGATGGAACTTGTTCGTAGATACGCAGATTGGTGGAATTTGCAGGCCAACCACCTTGACCGGTTGCCCCGGCTGGCCCCGGCAGCGGGAGCGGCCCGGGTGTCGGTTCAGCAGATGGTCGGCTTCGCCCGGTCGGGCAGCGATCCGAACGCCGTGCGCGAGGTGAGCACCCGGCGCTTCGGTCACCTGGGATCGGGGCTGGTCTGCGGCGATGCCGATGACCTGATCCAGCACTTCGCGGGTCTGGCCGCCCAACGGGTGGAGCGTTTCTACGTGTGGTTCGCCGATTTCGCCATCCCGGATTCCCTGCACGAGTTCGGCGAATCGGTGATCAAGGCTTTCGCGCACAGCGCGGCGTCGTAACCGTCAACTTCGCTGCGCGGCTCGGCGGCGACGAGCTTCGGTGGGCACAATCGGCGGTCGGGCGAAGGGACCGCGGTGCACGGCGCTGAGCCGGATCTCCGGCAGATCGACCGACGGGTCGACGGTGTCCAGCCAGGCGACCGCCTCAGCGACGTCGGACACCTGGATCGCGTACATCTCGAACGGAACGTCCTGCAGCATCTCGGTTTCCACCGGCCCCGGCGTCACGATGTGGACGGCGATCCCGTCCCGATCGACTTCGAGCGCCAATGCGCGGGCGAATGCGTTCATCCCGGCCTTCGACGCGGAATAGGCGGTCCGGGCCATCATCGGCTCGTGTGCCGCCGAGGATGAGATGAACACCAGCCGCGAACCCGCGCGCATTCGTGGCAGCACCGCGGCGGTCACCACGAAGCACGAATCCAGGTTGGCCGACATGATTGCCTTCCACTGCTCGAATGTCTGCTTGCGCGCATAGGTTCCGCCCAGCATGCCGGCCGCGTGGACGACGAGGTCGATGGTCTCGAGCGTGCTTATCGCACCGGAGAAACCGGCCGAATCGGATGCGTCGGCCACGATATACCGCGCACCGATCTCCTCGGCCGCCGCCCGCAATGGGCCTTTGCGCCGCGCCGCCAGCACCACGTCGTAGCCGAGCTCACACAGCTTGCGGCCACATGCTTTTCCGATCCCGCCGCTGCCGCCGGCGACCAGTGCGGTTCTCAACGGCTTCCTTAAGGGTGCCGGATATCCCGCGGCCGCGACAACGCCTGCGGCGAAAGCGCATAGATGCGTTGGTCGGGCCGGCCGGACAACACATAGGTTTGCGTGTCGGCGAGGTGGCGGCCCGCGATGCGGCGAGCCCGGTCGACGTCACCCTCGGCGATCGTCTCCGTCAGCTTGATGTGTGTGTTGAGAGCGGCGCGGCGCTTTGCCAGTGACGGGTAGGTGCCACGCGCCGCGCTCTCGTCGGCCCACTGCCGCTCGTGGCTGGTCCATAGCGTTTCCAAGCTGCCCACGACGGCGATGATGGTGTGATTTCCGCAGCCGCGGACGACGAGATCGTGGAATTGTCGGCCGATTTCGGTGAAGAGCCGACCGTCGTCGAGGTGCTCTGCCATGGCATCGTTGACCTGCTTGAGTTCTGGCACCAAGGTGTCGGCCCGGTCGGGCCGCTGGGCCGCCAGTGCGGCGCAGGCGGGCTCGAGTTCCTGCAATGCCATGCCCAGGTCGGCGACCGCGACGGACTCGCTCTGCAGCAGCAGGCCGAGCATGTAGGCCGCGCTGCTCTTCGCCGGCGCGTGCACGACGGCGCCGCCACGGTTACCCCGCCGGACCGAGACCAAGCCCTCGGTCTCCAGGATCCGCAGCGCCTCCCGCAGCGATACCAGGCTGACGTTGAACTGTTCGACCAGCACTTCCTGGCGTGGCAACAGATCGCCGTCGGCGAGTTCGCCGTCGATGATCTGGCGGCGCAACTCGTCGGCTACGATTTCGGCGATCCTCGGCGCCGACAATCGGCGACGGGCGTCGGGGCCAATTCCCAGGGCGGTCATCCGATCCTCGCAAACGTACTCGGCTGTTTGGCTATCTTAGCAGTAATGGCATAATTAGCGGCTCTGATCGCGTGTCGATCGGTGGTGATTTGTGATCGCACTATGCTCGGCAAAGTGAGCGAGGGGTCCGACAGTCGGCCGACACCGCTCGACGAATTACGGGTCGTCGAGATCAGTGACCGGATGGCTGGCAGCTACTGCGGGAAGCTGTTGCTCGATGCCGGGGCTGAGGTCCGTAAAATCGAACCGCCGCAAGGAGATTCATTGCGGCAGTACTCGGCCACATGTTCGCCGATACCGGATGGCGACGGCTCGCCGTTGTTCAGCTACCTCAACGCAGGCAAGCGCAGCCTGACCTGCTCGCCGGGTTCGGAGCGATGCCGTGCCGAACTGACCGCTGCCGACGTCGTGGTCGTCACCGCCGGCCGGTCGCAGGCGGCGGCCCTGGGCATCGATCCGCAGCGACTGCTGACCGATTCACCACAAGCCGTCATCGTCACGATCTCCGACTTCGGCTGGAGCGGCCCATATGCCGACCGCCCGGCCAGCGAATTCACCCTGCAAGCCTGGGCGGGCTCGCCCGGCTTTCGCGGCGACCCCGCCGGGCCGCCCATCGCGATCGGCGGCGACCTCGGTGAGTACATGGGCGGCGTGTTCGCCGCGTTCGGCGCGCTGGCCGGGCGCCGCCGCGTCGAGCACGGCGGTCCGGGTGAGCATCTCGACCTGTCCATGCTCGAGGCGATCACCACGATGCAGAGCAGCGAGTGGCTGCACTCGCAGCTGCTGCGGGTGCCGCCGATCCGCCGCACTCTCGAAGTGCCCTCAATCGAACCGGCCAAGGACGGCTACGTCGGGATCACCATGGTCACCGGTCAGCAGTGGCTCGACTTCGTGGCGATGGTCGCGTGCGCCCGGCTCGAGGAGATTGAACAGCTGCGATTTCAGATCGGCCGGTGGGACTACCGCGATCTCATCCGCGAGCAAATCGGTCCCTGGATGGCGCAGCGGACCGTCGACGAGATCGTCGAGCTCGGTCAACTGTTCCGGTTGCCGATCGCGCCGCTGGGCAACGGCGCCACGATCCGGGACATGGAGTACATGACCGACCGCGGGGTGTTTGTCCGCAACCCCGCCGGCTTTCATCAGCCCCGCCCGCCGTGGCTGATGTCGGCATGCGCGCCCGCACCGCTACGCGGTACAGCGCCAATCGGTGCGGCTAATAATGAATCACCTTGGTGGAAACGAGAACTCGAGCACAAGGCGGCATCGAACGGGTTGCCGCTCGAAGGTGTTCGCATTGTCGATTTGACCGCCTTCTGGGCCGGGCCCGCCGCTACCCATCTGCTGGCCGCGTTCGGTGCCGACGTCGTCAAGGTGGAGTCGATCCAGCGGCCCGACGGCATTCGTTATTCGGGCGGTATGCGCAAAGATGTCGACGACTGGTGGGAGTACGGCTGGGTGTTCCATGCGGTGAACACCAACAAGCGTTCGGTCACACTGGATTTGGGCTCCGATGACGGTCGCCGCCTGTTCATCGAGCTGGCGGCCGGCGCCGACGTCGTGATCGAGAACTTCTCACCACGGGTGATGGACCATTTCGGGCTCACCGCCGACGTGCTGCTACGCGCCAACCCCAGGCTCGTCGTCGCGCGGATGCCGGCGTTCGGGTTGGAGGGGCCCTGGCGCGAGCGGGTCGGATTCGCCCCCACCATGGAGCAAATCGCCGGCTTGGCCTGGGTGACCGGATTGCCGGACGACCCGCCGGTGACGCCGCGCGGAGCCTGTGATCCGCTGGCCGGCGTGCACGCCGCGTTCGCGGTGCTGGCTGCGCTGAACTTCGCCGAGCGCACCGGCACGGGCCAACAGGTCGAGCTACCGATGATCGAAACGGTGTTGAACGTCACCGCAATCCAGCCGATCGAATCCGAGGTCTTCGGGGTGACGCTCAGTCGCCGCGGAAACCGCGGTCACGGCTGGGCGATCCAGAACATCTACCGGTGCGCCGGCCCGGACGACGATTGGATCGCGGTCACCGTGCGCGACGACCGGCAGTGGTGTGCGCTGGTCGATCTGATGGAGCGACCCGCTTGGTGCGACGAGGGCATGGCAGGCGTCGCCGGACGGCGAGAGCGGGCCGATGAGATCGATCGCCGGTTGATGGATTGGTTCGCCGGGCAGCCTCTTGAATCGGCGGTGGAACGCCTGGCTGGCGCGGGCATTCCCGCCGCGCCGGTGGTATCACCCTCATTGGTGACCGAGAACCCGCAACTGCGGGATCGGGGATTCTTCGAGGCGCTCGACCACCCGAGCACCGGGGCCGGTCTTTATCCCTGCCCGCCGTTCGCCCGGTTGGCCGGCCAGCGTCGATGGCTGAACCGCCCGCCGCCGACCCTCGGCGAGCACAATGGGGAGGTGCTGCGCGATCGGTGCGGGTTGACCGACGAAGAACTGGTGCGCCTTGCGGCCGGTGGGGTAATCGGGACCCGACCTAAAGGCGCCTAGAAAGTAGAGGAGCAGCTGATGCGCGTAACCGTCGACGAGACCTTGTGTGAGGCCAACGGCTTCTGCGAATCGATCGCCCCGGACATATTTGAACTGGGCGACGCCGACGTCGTGCAGATCGCGGACGGCGAGGTGCCGCCAGACCGGGAGATCGACGTCCGCGCCGCGGTGGACCAGTGCCCCAAGGCCGCGCTGCGACTAGTCGACTGACGTAGAGTCGCTCTGCCCGGGCACCCTTACGGGCGGGGGCCGTTTAAGGCGGAGACGGCGCGCGCAATATCAGGGGCAAGGGCGGCAGGTCACGTCCAGTGCGCAGCAACCCTCGGGCCGCACATTTTTGAGTTCCCTATGTAGGTATTTCATGTCTCTCCACGCGGGTAGGCCTCGGAGGAACGTATGCCTGGGAGGTGGAGCGATCTAATTCGGGAGGTGCATCGGATGCCGGAAGAATTCGTGTTGTACCAGCTGCCGTCGGAGGTGTGGGCCGTCGCGTTCAGCAACCTCTTCGGGGATCGTGTGGTGGAGCTGGTGGGCACAGAGCACGCGGCCAGACAGGCCGCTGAGCACTATGAGGCGGGCGCCGCAGTTGTGTTCCGCGCACGCACTGACTTCCGAGAGGTCAGTAGCGTCGAGCGGTGCTGACCGGAAGCTCTCCCTGACGCATTTACCTGGGCGGGGTTGTTGCGTCGCCCTGCGGCGATTCTGGTCGTCGGGAAGCGCGTCAGCCGGGCGAGGCGGGCCGCTTAAGGCGTACCTGCGGGTCCAGTGACGGGCGCCAGCGGCGCGAAGTACCCTCCTACCCCCTATGGGCACCGCATGAGCGAACCGAGCGAATCAAATGAATCCAGCCTGAATCAACTGAATCGAGCCTATCGAGCGCATTAGCGGCTGCGAAGATCGCCCCGCACGATGGCCGATGCCAAAACGATCGAGACCAAGCCCGGCTATGTCGCCGTCACCGTCTGGTACCCACCCTCGGGTCTGGTCGGATGGGCGCTGCGCCGCACCGAGGACGAGGCTCGCCAAAAGGCCCTGGACCGACTGAATTACGAACGCCTGCTGAGGAAACCAGTGTGACACAGGCTTGCGGGAACTGCCCGCGAGAAGAAGGAGAACGCAATGACGATTATCAACGCAGTGACGATCCATCCCCGATCAGGTGAGGTCTGGGAAGACGTGCTGAAGCAAATCAAAAAGTCGACCGAGATCATGTCCAAGCATGGCGCCGGAGAGGTGCGGACGGCAGTCGTCGCGATCGGTGGCGGGCAGACCAATGATGTGGTCGTGGTCTCCGAAGCGGAGAACTGGACCGAGTTCGGCCGGATCCAGGACGCGGTGTACGGCGACCCGGAGATGCAGGCGGCCCTGGCCGAGGCCGGGAAGATCGCGACCTGGGAGATCGTCACGGCGCAGACGCTGGAACTCTGAGCTGATAAGCCCCCGGAGGGACCGCTACCCGCAAACCTTGTGGTCCCTCCGGGCTCACCACGAAAGGCACGCTGACCGGCTGGCTATGGCATATGTCATACCCAGATCTCCCCGCACGAGCATTACCGGTGTGCTACAGGGACTTTGAACTCATCCTGGACGAAGACGTTGATCGTGCCGCCGCCGATCTGATAGTCGGGAGCGATCGCCTCGTGCTTGGCCGCGCACTTGTCGGCATCACACTTTAGAGTCGACGCTCATACCAACACAGTCGCGGCATTGGAGGCCCCATGACGTCCCGAGACATGGCGAAGTATGCCGCGATGCGGCCCTACTTCGAGGTTGTCGCCGAGGGCCTGAAGGGCTTGGTCGACGGGACCGATTTCTTCGATATGCACGCCGAGGATGTGGTGGTGGAGTACATCATCACTGTCCCGGATTACCCGCGCACAATCGTTGGGCGCGAAGCGCTGGCCGAGCTGTACTCCGATTACGGGGATTCGATCGTTCAGAGTGGCAGCAGCGAGGTGTACCGCTATTACGACCCCGAGAAGTCCGTCGTGGTTCTCGAGTACACGATGCACGGCACGGTGGTGAGCACCGGAGCGCCATATCTCAACCGATTCATCTCGGTGATCACGGTCAAGGACCGCAAGATCACGCACTGGCGCGACTACCTGGACCCGCTAGCGGTGTTCGCTGCCTTCGGAACCACGCCGGCGCCCGGCACGCACTGACCGCTCAGCGCTCAGTTAGCGATATCGCCATCTCGTCATAGATCGACATGTTCGTGGTCAGGTTCGGATAAGCCACTTTGGCCGGACCGATTTGGATGTCATCGCATCGCAGCAGCAGTTCGTCGAACACCGCGCGAAGTTCGGCACGCGCCAGCATTGCGCCCAGGCAGTGGTGGGGGCCCCCTCCGCCGAAAGCCACGTGCGGGTTGGGGTGACGGCCGATGTCGAAGGTGAACGGCGAATCGAAGACCTCCTCGTCCCGGTTGGCCGAACGCAGCATCGACACCACCCGATCACCCTGCGGTATGTGCTGGCCATCCATCTCGACGTCGACCTTGGCGGTGCGCGTCCAGTACGCCACCGGCGAGGCCCAGCGCAGCACCTCCTCGACGGCGCTGGGCCGCAGTGCGTCCGCTTCGCGATACCGCTCGATCTGCGCCGGGTTCGCGATGAACGCCTGTAGCCCGGTGGCCAGCGCGTTCTTGGTGGTGTCGCTGCCCGCGAAGGTGAGCACGAAGAAGAAGAACTCGAGTTCATTGGTGGGCAGACTGAACTGCTCACCGTCTTCACCGGTGATGACCGCCGACGCCAGCGTGCTCCAGATGTCGTCGGCGGGATTGCGCCGCTTTTCCGCGGTGAGCTCCATCGCGTAGCCGAAGATCTTGGTGTACAGATCGATTTCGTCCTGCCGGCTCAGCAGCGCCTCGGGTGAGCGGGCCTTGAGGATGCGATCGAGCACGCCGAAGATCTCCGGCCGGTCGGATTCCGGTATGCCGATGATGTCGCCGATGACCGTCATCGGCAGCGCGTCGGCGACATCCTCGATCCAGTCCCCGCCGCGGTTGGCCAGGAGTCGGTCGATCATCCGCGCCGCGCGCGCCCGGATGCCGTCTTCGAGCTTGGCGATCGCTCGCGGGTTGAACGCGTTGGAGATGAGTTTGCGGCGCTTGTTCAGTCCCGGCGGGTCCATGTTGATGATCGTCGGGTAGGAGGCGAACAACCCGACCGGCTGGATCAGCGGGCCGTCCACCGCGGTGAAGGAGTCGACGTCGCGGTGCAGGCGTACCGCGTGCCGGTGCTTGGTCGTCACCCAGAAGTCACGCTGGCGCGTTCCGGAAAACAGCTGCTCGACGCCGGGTGTGAGCTCATGACGGAAAAGCGGCCTTAAGCGCCGCAATTCGGCGAACAGTGCATCGGGAAAACCATTGCGCCACAAGGTGAAATCAGAGAGATCCACTGCGAGAACCGTCATCGGCAACCCCACTTCAACCAGACACCACACGACAACCGGCCGTACCGCGTTGACGTTCAATGCCTAAAATAGTAAAAATAGACCTTAGTCGTCGAACCGCGGTGAGTTAAGGGCGGCCCATTTGCGCTCGGCCGCGTGGGAAACGGAGTGCTCGTGACAAATACGATTTCGGACTCGGCTTCAGAATCTGCCGGAGACCCGTCGGAACGGGAGTTCGGCTCTGCCGGCATTGCCCTGTCGAAGTATCGGTTCCCGACGGGGTGGTTCATCGTCTCCTTTGCATCCGACCTGGCCGCCGGTCAAGTCAAGCGCGCGCACTACTTCGGTGAGGAGCTGGTGATGTTCCGCACCGCGTCCGGCCGGGCGCATGTGATGGACGCCTACTGTCAGCATCTGGGCGCCAACTTAGGCGTCGGCGGCACCGTGGAAGGCGAAGAAATCGTCTGCCCCTGGCATGGCTGGCACTGGCGTGGCGACGGCACCAATGCGCTGATCCCGTACAGCAAGATCGGCTGCAAGAACAACGTCCGTGTCCGCACCTACCCGACCGTGGAGTGGTACGGCTTCATCCTCGCCTGGCACGAGCGCCACGGCCGGGCGCCGTACTGGCAGCCGCCGGTGCTGCCGGAACTGGAAACCAACGAGTATTACCCGCTGCATCCGCACACCCAGATGCTCAACCGGGTCAAGGTGCACCCGCAGATGATCATCGAAAACGCCGCCGACCCGTATCACGTCCAGTACGTCCACAAGGCCAACAGCCCGGCCACCACCGCATCGTTCGAGGTCGCGGGGTATCACCTGCACGCCACCGTCAACGCCCATTTCGGCGGTGGCCGGGCAAGGACATGGCTGACTCCCAATGGGCCGGTCGACGCCAAGATCATCTACGACAACTACTCGCTGGGGCTAGGACTCGTCCGCTTCCCCAGCGACCTGGTGGCCACCGTCCAGGTCACCGGGCAGACTCCGGTCGACGAGGATTACACCGACTACTTCTATACCCAGGCTTCCATTCGCGAGCCCGGGGACACCGACGACGTGCCCACCGGTCGCGCGGCCAAATTCCTGGCGCTGCAGCAAGAGGTCATCAAGCAAGACTTCTTCACCTGGGAGAACATGAAATACCTGGAGAAGCCGAACCTGGCGCCCGAAGAGGCGCATGACTATGCGGCCCTTCGCCGCTGGGCGCACCGCTTCTACCCGGGCCCGCAACCTTCGCCCAACGACTTCGGCTATACCCCCGATGGTGAGCCTGACCCGGCGGCCGCCAAAGTCTGATTGGAAGCCTGATGCGCGCTGGCCGGAGCGAACCCCTCGGGCCCGCCGATTTCGGCGTCGATCGTTTCACCGTCCCGGCCGTGCTGGACCGCCGAGCCGAGCAGTACCCCGACCGGGCGATGATGTCGATTGCCGGAACCGAGGTGACCTTCGAGCAGATGCGGCAGCGGTCCTGCGCCGCGGCGAGCCTGCTCGCTGACCTGGGTGTCGGCCGGGGCGACTGCGTGGCGCTGTTCACCGCCACCTGCCCCGAATGGGTGTACTTCTGGCTGGGCGCGGCGCGCATCGGCGCGGTGAGCGCGGCGGTGAACGCCGCAAACAAGGGTGACTTTCTGCTAGACACCCTACGGTTGTCGAAGGCCAAGGTGATCCTCACCGACGTTGAGCGACGCCCCCGCGTCGCGGAGGTCGTCGGTGACTTGGACAAGGTGATTGACCCCCCGACTAGCATTGTGGTGCAAGGTGATTCGCTCACCACCGCACTGATGCGCGAAGCTGCGGGCGCTGTGCCCAACCACTCCGCGGAGGCCGGCGAGGTCGGGGCGCTGTTCTTCACGTCGGGCACCACCGGACCGTCGAAAGCGGTTGCCACGACATGGCACTACCTGTTCTCGGTGGCAGCGACCGTCATCTCGGCCTGGGAACTCGGCCCGGGGGAGGTGCTGTGGACCGCGATGCCCCTGTTCCACCTGAGCGCGGCGCCGAGCGTGCTGGCCCCGATGCTGGTCGGCGGGACAACCGCGCTCGCCGACGCTTTTCATCCCGGCGAAGTGTGGGACGACGTGCGTGCCCACGGGGCCATCGGCTTCGCCGGCGCCGGCGCGATGGTTTCGATGCTGCAGAACCTGCCTGCCGAGCCACGTGATGCACAGCTGCCGCTGCGCTTCATCTCCGCGGCGCCCATCGACGCGAGCTCCTACCACGAGATCGAAAAGCGTTACGGCTGCCGCATTGTCACGATGTACGGGATGACGGAGGCCTTTCCCATCGCCGTCAAAGGCGTGGCCGACGACGGGATTCCTGGAACATCCGGCCGGCCGAACCTGAATTTCGACGTGCGCATCGTCGACGCCGACGGCAATCCAGTGCCCACCGGAACGGTCGGCGAGATCACCTGCCGGCCCCGGTACCCGCACGTGATGAGCGAAGGCTATGTAGGTAAGGGGGTAGGTCAGGGAGGTGTCCAGGGCCTGCATGTGGATGCGCACCAGGAGTGGTTCCACACTGGCGACCTGGGAAAACTCGACGGCGATCAAAACCTGACCTATGTCGACCGGATCAAGGATTCGCTGCGAAGACGAGGCGAGAACATTTCCTCGGTCGAAGTGGAGACCGTTGTCACGCGCCATCCGGCGGTGCTGGAGGCCGCAGCGGTCGGAGTGCCCAGTCAGCTGGGCGAGGACGACATCCTGCTGATCGTGACGTTACGTCCTGGGGCCGCACTGGATTGCGCGGAGCTGCTCGACTTCTGCGCTGCCCGCATGCCGTACTTCTGCGTCCCACGGTTCGTCGAAATTGTCAACGACCTCCCGAAGAACGTCATCGGACGGATACGTAAAGATTTATTGCGTGCCCGGGGCCTGAATCCCGACACTTGGGATCGCGAGAAATACGGGTATATCGTTAGTCGATAAGTTAAGTTGGTGTTACATACGTAAATTATTTGAATTTCTGCCCGAGAGGCTGGAGAGCGCAGATGACTATGACATACCAGGAAGAGCAGATGCTCGCCGCCGCGACCGCCCGCGCCGCCATCATGAATCTGAACGCCCAGCACAACCGCGCCTACTCCGACGGCAACCGCGAGGCCTGGATCGCCACGTTCCGCCATTCCGGTGCCCGCTATACCCGCGACCATGATCTGTTCAGCGATCTCCACATGGCATTCGACGGCGGCGATGGGCAACGTTTGGTCACCCTCGATCACGAGATCCGAGTCGACGGCATCCACGCGATCCAGCGCTGCGTCGCCGTGCTATTCGCCGCTATGTACGGTGACACCACACTGCGGGCCACCGGGACATACCGGGATGAGTTGATCTACGAGCGCGGCGGCTGGTACTTCACTTCCCGCGAACTCGCCTGGGATTGCGTGCCGAGCCGGCATCCGCTCGTCATGTGAGGGGTAGCCATCCGTGGACCAGGACCTGAGCTACCAACTGGCCTTCGGTACCTATGAAGATGCGCTGCAGATGGTCGGCGCAACGAGCGAACCGCGAACCGCGGCGACGGCAGTCAGCGGCGCGCGCATCCAACTGTTCGCCGCGATGGTCCGCGACGCCAATCGTTCGTATTGGGACGCCGAGTACGCGCGGCAGACTTGGGGAGGTCTGCTCGCCCCGCCGGCTCTGTTGATGGGATGGCTGATACCTCCGCCGTGGCAGCCGCCCCAACAAGTAAGTGCCAGGCCGCCGGCCGCGTCGGTTGTGCTTCGGGTGCCGTTGCCGGGCACCACATTCATCAACGCGGCCAACGACGTTGAGTTCATGCAGCCCATCGTCGAGGGCGATCTGCTGACCGTTGTCGAGGAGCTGGTGTCGGTGTCGCCGGAAAAGCAGACGCGCCTGGGTGTCGGTCACTTCGTCCAAACGCTGGAGACCTATCGCCGGCAAGACGGCGTGGTGGTCGCCAAGTCCCGGAATACCCTGTTCAGGTTCACTTCGGGAGCACCCCCGGAGCTGCCCCGTGACGGCTGAGGATCTGGACTGGAACGAAATCAACGTTCCCGTCGAGCTGCCCGAGGTGGTCGACCAGATCAGCTACCAACGAGTGGTCGAGAACGCCGGAGCAACCTGGGACTATTTCCCCGGCCATTTCGATCCCGGCTATGCCCAAAGCCAAGGCAACCCAACGATCTACGTCAACACCATGCACCTCGCCGGATTCGCCGACCGCGTGGCAACCGATTGGGCGGGCCCGGGCAGCCGCGTGGTGCGTCGCTCATTGCGCCTGGCCGGCTCGGTCTACGCAGGCGACACCATGGTCGGCCGGGGACGGGCGGTGGCCAAGCGGTGTGACACTGCGGTCGACCCGGCGCGCTACCTCGTCGACATCCAGATCCAGGTGACCAACCAGCACGGCGAGCTGTGCTGTCCGGTCGAGCTCACCCTGCAGATACCCGGACCCCGGTGCGACGGAGATGGATGACGGGGCGGCCGAACTCCATCTGGCGGTGTGCCGACGGTTCGGCGAGGCAGTTCACGCGGCGAATGGCAAATGGGATCGTCGCTCCCCGTGCGACGCGTGGGATGCCAGGGGAGTCCTAGAGCACGTTATCGGTTTTCACGATGTGCTTCTCTTGCGTCCCCTGGGACTGAAGCCCAACCGGCCACGAGAAGATCCGCAGGTGCGATGGCAGGTGACCTACAACTCGCTGACAGAGGGCTTCGAAACCGGGAGGGCAACATAGCTGAATGCGCATAAGCTGGTGCCTCGCCCACGCGGTAGCGGCCGACGATCGACTGGATCCCCAGTGGTGTGAGCACTTCTACGCCGGCTTACCGGCAGACCTCCAGGACTTGAGCGCGTCGGGAATGTTCAATGCTGCGGTTGCGGTCAGTAGGGAGACCAGCGAGACAGATGCACAGGCCAGACTTCTCGCGCGGCTTGGCCGCGATCCTTCATGGCGACCGGACCCTTTACAGCGGCGGCAATTTTCCTTTGCATACCAGCGTCTGAAGCTCGACGTATTCGTGGAGGCCCTCGGGACCGAACTCGCGCCCGATGCCCGACTGCTTGAAGCCGCCGAACGGGGCGCCGATGTCGAGCGTGTACATATTGATGCCGTAAGTGCCGGCGCGGACGCCGGCCGCGACCTCCAGGCCGTGTGCGACGTCGGAGGTCCAGACCGAACCGGCCAATCCGTAGTCGCTCTCGTTGGCGATCCGGATTGCGTCGTCCTCGTCGCGGTAGCGCAGCACGGTCAAGACCGGACCGAAGATTTCCTCGCGGGCGATGCGCATGTCGTTGGTGGCGTCGGCGAACAGCGTCGGCCGCACGTACCAGCCGTGCTCAGACGGGCTGTCCTGGCCACCGAGTACGACGCGGGCGCCTTCGCTCTGGCCGGACCGGATGTAATCCTGGACCCGGCGTTGTTGCCGTTGAGCGACCAGAGGTCCGATGTCGGTTGCCTCGTCGGTCGGATCGCCAACATTCAGGGCCGACATCATGTCGGCCAGCGCGTCGACCACCTCGTCATGGCGCCGGTCGCTGACCAGGATGCGGGTCTGCGCGACGCATGCCTGGCCGTTGTTCATCAGGCCGGCGGTTTTCAGCCCGGCTACTGTCTTGTCGATGTCGGCGTCGTCGAGAATGATCGCCGCGGACTTGCCGCCCAGTTCCAGGCTCACCCGCTTGAGCTGCTCCCCGCACAGGGTGGCGATGCGGCGCCCGACCGCACTTGAACCGGTGAACGCGATCTTATCCACGCCAGGATGACGCACCAGCGCCTCGCCGATGTCCGGTCCGCCGGGCAGCACTGACACCACCCCGTCGGGCAGGTTCAGCTGCTCGATCATTTCGGCCAACCACAAAGCGTCCAAGGGTGTTTCGGGTGCGGGTTTGATAATGACCGTGCATCCCGCGATCAGCGCAGGGATCAACTTGGGCATGATCAAAAACTGCGGGACGTTCCACGGCACGATCGCCCCGACCACCCCGACCGGGGCCCTGCGCAGGTGCACCTCACCGAGCACGCCCTGGCGGCGTTCCGTCCAAGGAAAGTCGCGTGCCGTAGCCAGCGCCAGGTGCATCAGCGCCGCCGCGGCCGCCGCTTGGCCCAGCCGGCTGAAGCTGCGTGGAGACCCCATCTCGTCGGTGATTAGGTCGGCCATATCGTCGATGTGGCCGGCATAGATCGCGGCGAGCTGTTCGACCTTGGCCATCCGGTCGGCATGGGTCATGCGTGGCCACGGGCCGTGGTCGAAAGCGTGTCGCGCGGCGGCGACGGCGGCGTCGACGTCCTCGGGTCCGGCCACTTGAACATGGCCGACCGGTTCTTCGGAGTGTGGGGAGATCACGGCGAGCTGCTGCGGGTTGGCGGGCTTGCGCCACTGCCCTCCGATGAAGAGTTCGTCATAGGAGCGATGGCCGGAATTTTCTGTCATCGGGGCACTTCCTTGAGGCAGGGTTGGGTGCAGGATGAGGCCGTGACCGTAACTTCGCTATTGACGCTAACATAGCCAAAAAAGCAGGATGGCGCCGTGGCAAGGAAGCCCACCGTGAGCGACGAACTTTTGATAGCCGCAGACGGCGCCGTTCGGATTGTGACGATCAATCGCCCGCGGTCGCACAACGTCATCGACGAGTCTCTGCATAGCCAGCTGCTCGACGTCTGGCACGACCTGGATCGCGATGCCGACGCGCGCTGCGTGGTACTCACCGGCGCGGGCGCCACGTTCAGCGGCGGCGGCGACTTCGCCTTCCTCAAAACGCAGCATCAGTCGTTGGCGCTGCGGTACGCGATATCACAACAGGCCGGGGCGATTCTGAACGCCATGATCAACTTCCGGCTTCCGGTGGTGGCTGCGGTCAACGGCCCGGCCGTCGGGCTCGGTGCGTCACTGGCACTGTGTTGTGACCTGGTCCTGATGTCGGAACGTAGCTACCTCTGCGATCCGCATGTGTCGATTGGTCTCACCGCCGCCGACGGCGGGGCGTTGCTGTGGCCCTACATGATGAGCCTCATCCGCGCCAAGGAGTACATCTATCTCGGTGCCCGTATTCCCGCCGCCGAGGCAGTGAATCTCGGTCTTGCCAATCGCGTGACGAGCGCGGACACCCTGATGGACGAGGCGATGCAGCTGGCCGCCCGACTCGCCACGCAGCCGGCGCGCGCACTGCAGACCACCAAGCGCGCATTCTCCAAACACCTGGCGCAGGCGGCGCTTTCGATCGTCGACTACGGCCTTGCGGCCGAAACCCTCGAACTGGGTGCTGAAGAGCACATCGAGAAGGTCCGCGAATTCCTTGGGTCCGACAAGTACGACGCGATCGATGTCCCGGAGGGGACCGCATCGGAGCCCCCGACACGAGGCAGACATGAACAGTGAGTGGCGCAATTACCCGTTCCAGCTGGTGCCCGGTGATGACCAACTAAAGTTTCCCGCCGCCGAAGGCGAACACCCCGACCAGGAGTCCGATACCTGGTTCATTGCCGGTCAGCTTGACGCCGCCCAGAACGGCCGGTCATTTGCCTTCCTGACGATCTTCAACAAGAACCGGCCGGGGGGCACGCTGGTCGCCGATTTCTACACCCTGGCGCTGTTCGATCTAGACACCGGCGATTACGGCACCTACACGGATTACGACATGCCCCCGGCGAACATGAAACCCGAAGCCCGGCCCAAGCTGTCCATGGCGGTGGGGCATCTCGACCTCGAATACCAAAGCAGCGCCGGCACCGCGTCGTGGACCGCTTGCCACGACGCGGACGGAGAATTGGTGCCCTATGCGTACCGTGTCAGCCTCGTTGGCGAGGACCACGAGGGTCGTGCCATGCAGCTGGACCTGGCCGTAACACCAACGCGCGCACCGACACCGGTGGGCGCATCGACCTACAACGGCAAGATCGTATGCTTCGGCCAAGGCGACACGTACTCCTACTTCCAGACCGGGATGGCGATGACCGGAACCCTGCGCTGGGGCGAGGTGACCGAGCAGGTCAGCGGGTCAGCCGGGCACGTCGACCGGCAGTGGTTCCCGAAATATGCCGGCGGCGGGGGAACCGGGGGAGACCCGCGGGCCATGTCTCACGAATGGCGCACGATCAATCTCGACAACGGCGTCGACATGAGCATCTGGCGGCAATTCGACCGTACGAACGGCAACGCACTACAGCCGTTTACCGGCGTGACCACGAGCTATCCCGACCCCGCAATGGTGCCGGAGTGCGCCGAAGACGTTGAGGTCACCATCAGCAGCTACGTCCGATGGCCGAATTCGATTCGGCCCCTGGTGCGTCCGCTTGCTCCGGCCCGCTACATGCCAGACCGCCACCGGATCAGCTGTGCCACAATGCAACTGGACCTCATCGGCGAGCCGCTGGTCCCTGCCCCGGCCCACGGCCTGCCGATCGAATACATGGAAGGTCCCTACCGCTACCGGGGCACGCTGAACGGCAAACCGGTGACCGGGTTCGCGTTCAACGAGCGTTCGCTGGCGCTGTACCGGGATTGGGAACTGGTCGAGGTGCTGGCCACGACCGTCGCGAACGTCGCGCCTGACTTGCAGGTCACCGTCGATCACGTTAGGCCGTTGGTGCTCTCGGGCCGTCGCGCCGAGGCGCTGGAGGTGTTGCAGAAGCTGCGCCCCGACCAGAAAGAGCCGCTCGCAACCATTTTCGACGATCTGATCGCCGCGCTGCGTCGAGACTGAAACCACGTACACGTCGTGCGGCGTGTCGTGTGCGTGGTTGCAGTGTCGCGAGCGGCGGCCGCTGTCGGCGGAGCGCGTCGAGCGCCTGATCCCACGTGATGTGGCGATGCTGAAGGCCAGGCTCGTTGCGCCCGAACACCAGTTGGTCGCGGGCGCCGGACGCTCTGCTACGCTCGCTGTCGCGAGTTCGAGCAATCTGAGCCTCGGTTCACAACTGCTTCGCCCGACTCTGGGCTGGGAGAGTGATTGGCCATGGCCACTGACCCACTGGACTCGGCAGCAATCGACTCCGCTGTGGCGCATGCCTATTCGTCGCATCGGGATAATTCCCGGGGACGCGCCGCGAAGTACATCCCCGCCCTCGCCGACGTCGACCCGAGCCTTTTCGCTTTGTGCGCGATGACTCCCGACGGCCGCACCGCCGCGATGGGAGACGTTGACCACGAGTTTCCGATTGAGTCCATTTCGAAGGTATTCACGTTGGCGTTGGTCATCGAGGAGCGGGGCCATCGCACGGTGCGCACCAAGCTCGGTGCGAACCCGACCGGATCCGCGTTCGATTCCGTGCTGGCCCTCGAGCTGCACCACGACAAGCCGACGTCGCCGTTGGTCAACGCGGGCGCGATGGCGACGACCAGCTTCATCCGAGCATCTGACCCCGCCGATCGGTGGCGCAAAATCCTGGATATCCAGAGCGCATTCGCGGGGCGCCCGCTGTCCATCAGCGAGGAGATCAACGCTTCCGAGCAGGAGACCAACTCCCACAACAAGGCAATCGCCTGGCTGCTGTACAGCGCGGGATCGCTTTTCTGCGATCCGATGGAAGCCTGCACGGTGTACACCCAGCAGTGTTCGACGATGCTGAACACCGCCGACTTGGCGACCATGGGCGCAACCTTGGCCGCCGGCGGGGTCAATCCCCACACTGGCGTGCGGGTCATGGCGGACTCCAACGTCCGCTACGTGCTGGCTGAAATGGTGATGGAGGGGATGTATACGCAGTCCGGGGACTGGGCCTACACGGTCGGGGTGCCCGCCAAGAGCGGTGTCGGCGGGGGCGTGTTGGCGGTGGTACCCGGCCGACTCGCGGTGGCCGCCTTCTCGCCGAGATTGAATTCGGCAGGCAATAGTGTGCGCGGTTGGTTTGCCGTCGCAGACGTCGTGAACCGGCTGAAGTTGGGTCTGTTCGACACCCCCGAAACGGCACTGTGAAGCGATATAAGGAGTGATCGTGGCACCCCACCCGTCCGCACGACCCGCAGAGCCCCCTCCGCACAATGTGCAGCCGCCTGTGGCCCCCAGCGCCGCACCCGCCCGTACCGCGCCCGCCGAGCTGACAGACGAGCAGAGGGGTTGGCTTGCGAAGGCGGCGCGGCGCGACGTCGACGGATGGGTGCACATCTCGATCGGTGGCGCACCGTTTGAACGTGGATTCCAGTACGGCTATCTCGTCGCCGATGAATATGCCGAGTCGATCCGGGTCTACAGGGAGATGACCTATCAGGACATCGGTATGACCTACGACTTTTTCGTCGGTAAGGCCGTCGAACTGCACGCGGCCAAGGTGCCAGCCGAATTTCGTACCGAAATCGAAGGTGTGGCAGCCGGTTTGACCGCTGCGGGAGTTCCTTCGACGTTCGACGACGTGCTGGGGGTAAACGACTGGATGGA
>Ga0210389_10001220_pt1 | contig 20950 bp, 21 predicted proteins | sample IncBWH28OmetaG_FD_160127 | JGI IMG/M metagenome (GOLD analysis project Ga0210389, IMG submission 160127) | Forest soil microbial communities from Barre Woods Harvard Forest LTER site, Petersham, Massachusetts, United States - Inc-BW-H-28-O ...
CTGCAACGTCGTTCCGTCACGGGTAGGGACGCTGACATCACGGTCGACGACGATGTCCGCCGGCGGATCAGTGACGGTTACCGGGGGTTTGGCGATGCCGCGAATTCGGCCCAGGGCGTAGTGGAGGGCACCGGAACGTCGCCAGGGCCGGTCCAGAGTGGGTGCCGGGTTTTTGGCCACATCCGCCACTGTAGAGCGAGTGCGCCGTCACCACACATGGGGAACCAAGCGATAGCGCACCCGCTGCATATATTCGCGGTAGCCGCGCAATTCCTGGGTGAGCAGCTTTTCCTCGTCGAGAATGCGGAAGACGAGGACCATCGTTCCCGGGATGACGAAGAGAAGCCCCCAGTACGAGCCGAGAGCCAGGGGTACGCCCAGCATCATGATCACGTTTCCTACATACATCGGGTGCCGGACGTACTTGTAGACACCGCTGGAGACGACTTTCTGGCCCGTCTCCACTGTGACCGTGGCAGCCGCGTAACTGTTCTGTATGACCACCAGAATCGCGACGCCGAGCCCGACCGCCACCAGGACGTCGCCGAGCCAGCACACCCACGCCGGCACCGTCGACCAGCCCATCCGATGATCGAAAGCGCTGAAGGCCATCGTCGCGAAAAGCCCCAGAAACGACCCTGTGATGATGATCTTTTGAGCCGTCCTGGTTTCCGCGCGTGGACCGGCTCGCATGCGTCGTTGCAGAGCCGCCGGGTTCGCCCTGGCCAGATAGATCGTGGGGAGAAGCGTCGACGCGGTGAATACGGCGATGAAAACCCATGCCTGCCAATAGTCGAGCGTGCCGGCGGGTAAGAACAGGATCAAACCGAGCACGATAAGTCCGTAAACCGAGGATGCCGCCACTCGGATACCAGTCTTCATGAGCCCCACCGTCCTTCCGGGCTTGCGCTGGCGCGTGTAATCAACACCGCAGATCACGCCGCCGAAAAGCGAGGATTCCCACAATGATCAGCGCCGCGTCGATGGCCAGCAGCCACAGCAGCGGCATGGCGGTGAAGTCTGCGCCGACCCTCGGAACGTGGGAGAACGGCTCGAGGTCGAGCACCCACTGGGGGAACCCGGCCAACGAACCGACCAGGTACAGGGCGACGAACCCGACCAGCACGCCCCACGCGACGGGCGTGAAACGCGGTGCGAGGCCGAACAATAAGACTGTCACCGCGGACAGCAGCCAGACTGCGGGCAGCTGCACCGCGGCGGATCCGACGACGATGGCCAGCTTGCCGCCCACGTCGCCGGCCGCGACACCGTAGACGAGGCCGGCGGCCGCACCGCTCACCAGCATCGCGACTGCCGATCCCAGTAGAGCAGCCAGCAGATGGCTTGCCACCCAACGACTTCGCGACGCCGCGCCGGCCAATATCGTCTCGGCCCGCTGGCCGGCTTCCTCCTGATGCAACCGCAGGGTGAGCGAGATCGCGAAGGCGGCGGCCACCATGGCGATCAGTGTGAACGCCACCGCGATGAACGCCTCCTCCAACGAGCTGGTGCCGCCCATCCGCGCGACGATGTCGCGGGCAACACTGCTGTCGCCCAGCTCGTCGCCGATGCCGTGCACCACGCTGCCCATCACCACTCCGTACAGGCACAGGCCCACCGTCCACAGCAGCAGCGCGCCGCGGTCCAGCCGCCACGTCAGCCCGAAGACGTTGCCCAGAGTCGGCGCGGCGGTGCCGGGACCCGGACGTTCGGCGATGAGTCCGGCGCCGACGTCGCGGCCGGAGAGCAGTCGGTAGGCCACCGCGGTAAGTGCCACCGTCGTCGCAAGGTGCAGCAGCAGGACCCACCAGCGGTCGCCCGCATAAGGCCTGACCTGCAGCGACCACCCCAGCGGCGAGAGCCAGGACAGCTTGCCATCACCGGCGTCACCGACGGCGCGCAGCGTGAACGCGGCTCCCAGCACAGTGAACGCGGTACCCCGGGCGACCCTGGCGCTCGCCGACAGCTGCGCGGCCACTGCGGCAACCGCGGAAAAGACCAGGCCGGAGCCGCTCAGCGCCGCCCCGAAGGCCAGCGAGCCGGTGGCCGGGATGTCCGTGGCGAGCAGTCCCGCGGCGCCGATCGCGCCGGTGGCGATCGACGCCCCGAACGACAGCACCAGCGCAGCGGTGAGGCCGGCATACCGGCCGACGGCGGTCGAGTCGACCAATTCGGTGCGGCCGGTCTCCTCGTCAGCGCGAGTATGCCGGATCACGGTGAGAATGACAGCCACCGCGATCAGCGTGTGAAACATCCCGGCCTTCCAAATGCCCACCGCGCCAACGCTGTCGTTGTAGACCTGCCCGTAGAGCGCACGTTGGGCCGGGCTGGCCATGATGGTGGCCGCCAATCCGGCGCGGGCGGCCTGGGTCGGGTAGACCTTCTCGATGCTGCCGACGTACACGGTGGCCAGCGGCACCGACAGCAGAAACACCCACAGGGGCAACGAGACTCGGTCGCGGCGCAGGTCGAGCCGCAGGATCCGCAATGTTCCGGAGAAGTTGGAACCGGCCCGCGGCGCCGGGTGCGCCGGGTGACGGGGCCGGTCCAGGGTTGCGGTGCTCATCACGCTGAAACCTTGCTCTCGCTGCGTCCCGTGTCATAGTGGCGCAGGAACAGTTCCTCAAGGGTCGGTGGCTGACTCACGAGGCTGCGCACACCCGCGTCGCCGAGCGCCCGGATGAGTTCCCCGAGGCTTTCGCTGTCCACCTGGGCGCGCAGCGTGTTGCCCTCGATGCTGAGGTCCTCGACCCCTTTGATTCGTCTGAGATCGCCTGGATCACCGGTCATTTCGGCCTTGATTGACGTGCGGCTGAGGTGCCGCATCGAGTCCAGTGAACCGCTCTCGACGGTCTTGCCGGCGCGGATGATGGTCACCCTTTCGCACAGCACTTCCGTTTCGGCCAGGATGTGACTGGACAACAAGACCGTCGCACCGCGATCGCGCGCCTCGCTGACGCACTGCTGAAACACGTTCTCCATCAACGGGTCCAGGCCACTGCTGGGCTCATCCAAAAGAAGCAGCCTGGCGTGGGAGGAGAAGGCCGAAATCAGGGAGACCTTTTGCCGGTTGCCCTTGGAGTAGGTGCGAGCCTTTTTGTGTGGGTCGAGGTCGAAGCACTCGATCAGCTCGGCACGGCGTTTCTGGTCGATGCCGCCGCGCATACGAGCGAGCAGGTCGATGGTCTCGCCACCGGTCAGCGATGGCCACAACGTGACATCGCCAGGCACGTAAGCGATCTGGCGGTGCAATTCGACGGCGTCGGCCCATGGGTCGCCACCCAGCAACCGCGCGCTCCCACCGTCGGCTTTCACCAGACCCAGCAGGATGCGGATGGTCGTCGACTTGCCGGCCCCGTTCGGCCCGAGGAATCCGTGCACTTCTCCTTCCCGCACCGTGAGGTCGAGACCATCCAGCGCCCGCACCGAACCGAAATTCTTTGTCAAGTCCCGGATTTCGATGGGTGCGGAGTTTTCAGTTGGCATGGGAGTCTCCTTGATCGTCGGCGGCCAGGAATGCGTCGTAGATGGTGCTGTCAGCCATTAATCCGTTGGTGTAGACCTCGAGGGCGGGCAACACCATGTCGCGGGCGTAGTCACGCAGGACTGCCCGGATATCCGTTGGGTTTTCGTGCATCTGCAGATACAGCAGCAGCCCGCCGCCCCCGGTGATGGCGAGATACTTCGCCCTGGCCCGCGGATCGCGGCTGGGTTTTATCGTGCCGGCGCGCACACCATCTTCGAAGTACGATTCGGCGTTCTCAATCATCCTGTTCCACAACATGTTCGCCAGCTCACCGCCGCTCTGCAGGCTGCGCACGAGGTAGGCGGTCAGTGGCGCGTAGGACTCGATCTCGGCCAACTCCCCAAGCCAGGTCGCCGGGTCGCTGGACTGGAGCGCATCGGACTTGCTGGTGCGGATCTGTTCGGCGACGAAGTCGTCACATGCTTTGCGCAGGCCTTCCTTGGACCCGAAGTGATGGATGACCAGCGCCGCGCTCACTCCCGCGGCATCGGCGATCGTGCGCAACCCGACACCGAAGCCGTGCTGGCCGAACTGCTCGATGGCCGCATCCCGGATCCGGGCGGCCGCGGTCAGATCGGTGGCTGAACGCATGTTCAGAACACTAAACGCGCGTTCAGCCGAACGTCAAGGAGACACTCGGTCAAGATTCCGTAAAGGTTGCGTTCCGCAGCTAGTCGCGGACCGCGGCCAGCACGCCGTCGCCCAGCGGCACCAGCACCGGGGTTAGCCGCTCGTCCTCGGCGATCAGCCGGGCCGCCTCCCGCACCGCGGCCACCTCGGCGTCGCGCGCCGCGGGGTCCCCGGCCCGCCCGCCCAGCGCCGCCCGGTGCACCACGATGACGCCGCCGGAACGCAGCAGCCGCACGCCCTGCACGACGTAATCCGGCTGGTCGATCGGGTCGGCATCGATGAACACCAGGTCATACGACTCGTCGGCGAGCCGGGTGAGCACGTCTTGGGCGCGGCCGCTGATCAGCCGGGTGCGCGACGGGCCGATCCCGGCTTCGGAGAAAGCCTGCTTGGCCAGCCGCAGGTACTCGGGTTCGATATCGATCGTCGTCAGCACGCCGTCGTTGCTCATGCCCGACAACAGCCAGAGTCCGCTGACGCCAGCGCCGGTGCCCACCTCGGCGACGGCTTTGCCGCCGCTGAGCTTGGCCAGCACGCTCAACAGCGCGCCGGCGGCGGGTGTCACGGGTGCGGCGCCGATCTCCAAGGCTCGCTCGCGGGCGGCCACCAGGACCGCATCTTCCGATATCGACCCCTCGGCGTGCGCGCAGAGGGATTCGGCTCGACTGGGGGCCGCTCGGCCTGGGGATTCTGCGTCGGTGCCGTCCATGTCCCGCAGCGTATTCCAATTCCCGGCGCGGCCGGGCAGGCGCGCCTGAGTCGGGCCGTGCCGACACGCCCGGAGCCGGTGCGGCGACGAAGCTCACTCGCGGTCGGGTTCGCCCTGCTCAACGCAGGTAACGATCTGATTTCTCAGGCAAACCTCAGATTGCTCCTATGCCGCGCATACGCCGATACGCGACGGTGTCCCTATGGAACGCGGAGTGCGCTCGATGGGGGATACAGTGCGCTGGAATGAGAACACCGGCAATACCGGGAATACGAAATGGCAGCTTCGTGTTGACGCGGCTGAGCGACTGCCAAACTTCGACGGCAGGCCAAATTCGGAGGATCCAACCATCACCACGCTTTTGAGCCCGAGCACTATGTCTCACGCCCAGGACCGTTGCGACGACGGATGGGCGGAAACCACGGATGCGTTGCAGGGCACCGCGGTATTCGACGCGACCGGCGACAAGGCAGCGATGCCATCGTGGGACGAGCTGGTGCGTCAGCACGCCGACCGGGTGTACCGGCTGGCTTATCGGCTGTCCGGCAACCAGCACGACGCCGAGGATCTTACCCAGGAGACCTTCATTCGGGTCTTCCGCTCCGTCCAGAATTACCAACCGGGAACCTTTGAAGGTTGGCTGCACCGCATCACCACCAACCTGTTCCTGGACATGGTGCGCCGGCGTGCCCGCATCCGGATGGAAGCGCTGCCTGAGGATTACGACCGGGTGCCCGCGGACGAGCCGAATCCCGAGCAGATTTACCACGATTCGCGGCTTGGCCCTGACCTGCAGGCCGCGCTGGATTCGCTGCCGCCGGAGTTTCGCGCCGCCGTGGTGCTCTGTGACATCGAAGGCCTGTCCTACGAAGAGATCGGCGCCACCCTCGGGGTGAAGTTGGGCACCGTGCGCAGCCGCATACACCGCGGACGTCAGGCGTTGCGCGACTACCTCGCTGCGCACCCGGAAAACGGCGCCCACGCAGACACATCGCCGAAAGCGTCGGCATAGCGGTCCACCCCGCACAATCGCTATAGAGTCATGCCATCGGCCTGTGCGCAGGCGGTTGTCAGGATTGCCGCCAACCCGGCGGCTTTTGCCAGCCACAGATGCGGTATCGGGCGTGACGTCGCGCTACATTCGAGTGTGGGCGGCAACGGAAGGAGCCGGCGATGGCCGACCGAGGAGATGTGTTTCGCCGCGCGTTCTCCTGGCTGCCGGCACAGTTCGCCTCCCAGAGCGATGCGCCGGTCGGTGCCCCGCGTCAGTTCCGTTCCACCGAGCACCTGTCCGTCGAGGCGATCGCGGCATTCGTCGATGGCGAACTGCGCATGAACGCCCACCTGCGCGCCGCACACCACCTCTCGCTGTGCCCGGAATGCGCGGCCGAAGTCGATGATCAGGGCCGGGCGCGCGCGGCCCTGCGCGACTCACATCCCATCCGGATACCCAGCGCATTGCTTGGGCTGCTTTCCGAAATCCCGCACTATCCGGCGGATGACGGGGCCGCTTCCGAGGCCCCCGCGCCGGACCGCATCGCCGACCGCGACGCGCGCGGGCAGCGTAAGCGCCGGTAGCTTGACAGCGTTGTCGCTGCGCGTCGGGGGCGCGTGTGCTCATGCCGACTAACTCCGAACTGTGGATACTAGGGTGGACACGGACCGCGCCGGTGCGGTGTATAGCGCCCGGTGAGGGGCCAATCGCGAGCGCTCAAGAAGAACATCCAAAAGGGGTAACGTGACCTCCGACCACGGCGACGACAGCGGCAACAAGGACTCCGGGGGCGGAAGCCGCCTGGCGCCGCGGCCCATCTCCCGGCCCCCGGTCGACCCCGCGTCGCGTCAGCAGTTCGGTCGGCCCGCTGGGCTGCAGGGCTCGTTCGTGGCCGAGCGCGTGCGCCCGCAAAAGTACCGCGACCAGGCCGAATTCAAGCCCGGCGAGCAAGCCGCCGACCCGGTCCTGCAGGAGGCGTTTCACCGGCCGGCCGGGACACCGAGCTCGCTGCAGCGCCACCCCATCGATGCCGGTGCGCTGGCCGCCGAAAAGGACGGCGCCGGGCCGGACGAGCCCGCCGATCCCTGGCGAGACCCTGCGGCCGCGGCCGCCCTGGGTACCCCGGCCGTAGCGCCGTCGGCACCGCAGACCGCGCTGGGCTACGGCGGCAAGCTCGGCGTCCGCGACGTGCTGTTCGGACGCAAGGTGTCCTACCTTGCGCTGGCCGTCCTGCTCCTGATCGCGCTGCTCATCGGGGCGCTGGGCGGCTTCATCGGTCGCAAGACCGCCGAGGTCGTCGAGGCGTTCACCACATCGAAGGTCACGCTGTCGACCTACGGCAACGGCGAGCAGCCCGCGGGCCGGTTCGCCAAGGTGGCGTCCGCGACCGCCAACGCGGTGGTGACCATCGAGTCCAAGAGCGACCAGGAGGGCATGCAGGGCTCCGGCGTGGTCATCGACGGACGCGGCTACATCGTCACCAACAACCACGTGATCTCCGAGGCGGCGAACAATCCCAGCCAGTTCAAGACCACCGTGGTCTTCAACGATGGCAAGGAAGTGCCCGCCAACCTGGTGGGCCGCGACCCCAAGACCGACCTGGCCGTGCTCAAGGTCGACAACGTCGACAACCTGAGCGTGGCTCAACTGGGCGATTCCGACAAGGTCCGTGTCGGCGACGAGGTCCTCGCCGCCGGCGCGCCGCTGGGGCTGCGCAGCACCGTCACCCACGGCATCATCAGCGCGCTGCACCGGCCCGTCCCGTTGTCGGGGGAGGGCTCCGATACCGACACCGTCATCGACGCCCTCCAGACCGACGCGTCGATCAACCACGGCAACTCCGGCGGTCCGCTGATCGATATGAATTCCCAGGTGATCGGCATCAACACCGCGGGCAAGTCGTTGTCGGACAGCGCGAGCGGGCTGGGCTTCGCGATCCCGATCAACGAGGCCAAAGAGGTCGCCCAGACCCTGATCAAAGATGGCAAGATCTTGCACCCGACGCTGGGGGTCAGCACCCGGTCGGTGAGCAACTCGATCGCCGCCGGCGCCCAGGTCGCCAACGTGAAGGCGGGAAGCCCTGCGCAAAAGGGCGGGATCTTGGAAAACGACGTGATAGTCAAGGTCGGCAACCGTAAGGTCGCCGACGCCGACGAGTTCGTCGTCGCCGTGCGCCAGCTGACCATCGGCCAGGACTCCCCGATCGAGGTGGTCCGCGACGGGCGGCACGTCACGCTGACGGTGAAACCGGACCCGGACAATGGCTAGTTGAGGGCTAGGTGTTCGCGAACCTGAGCTGGGAACACATCCTGGTCCTCGTCGTGGTCGGGCTGGTGATCCTTGGTCCGGAACGGCTCCCAGGTGCCATCCGGTGGACTTCGACCGCGTTGCGGCAGGCGCGTGACTACCTCAGTGGTGTGACGAGCCAGCTGCGCCAGGATCTCGGGCCCGAGTTCGACGAGCTGCGCGGTCCGATCAGTGAGCTGCAGAAGCTGCGGGGTATGACGCCGCGCGCCGCGCTCACCAAGCATCTCCTGGATGGCGACGACTCGTTCTTGACCGGGAACTTCGACCGGCCGGTCAATGGGGCTCCGCCAAAGCCGGTGGAGCCGTCAGGCCCGGTTGCACGCACCGATGAGCAGCGCGCTCCCGGACCGGCGCCGTTCGACACCGACGCGACCTGAACCGATTCGGCAGCGGGGCCGGCTCCTCAGCGTCGCGTCGGGTCAACTCCCAATGACACGCCCGCCAGCCCCCGCCGCCGCGACGACAGGCTGTCCGCCACGCTGCGCAGTTCCTTGCCCGCCGGCGAGTCCGGCGCGTTGAGCACCATCGGAATCCCTGCATCACCCGCGGCGACCAGAGCCGGGTCCAGCGGGATCTGACCGAGCAGCGGCACGTCGGCGCCGACGGCGCGCGACAACCGTTCGGCGACTCGTCGGCCCCCGCCCTCGCCGAATACCTGCAGCGTTGAGCCGTCCGGCAGCGTCAGCCCCGACATGTTCTCCACCACGCCGACGATGCGCTGGCGGGTTTGCAGCGCGATGCTGCCGGCTCGTTCGGCGACCTCGGCCGCGGCCAGCTGTGGCGTGGTCACCACCAGGATCTCGGCGCTCGGGAGCAGTTGAGCCAGCGAGATGGCGACGTCACCGGTGCCTGGCGGCAGATCGAGCAACAGCACGTCCAGATCGCCCCAGTAGACGTCGGCCAGGAACTGCTGCAACGCCCGGTGCAGCATCGGCCCGCGCCACACCACCGGGGTGTTGCCCTCGGTGAACTGGGCTATCGAAATGACCTTCACCTCGTGGGCGATGGGCGGCAGGATCATCGACTCGACCTGGGTGGGCCGGTCCGTGCTGCCCATCATCCTGGGGATGGAATGGCCGTGGATGTCGGCGTCGAGCACGCCGACCGACAGGCCGCGGGCGGCCATCGCCGCGGCCAGGTTGACCGTGACGGTGGACTTTCCCACTCCACCTTTCCCGGACGCGACCGCATAGACCCGGGTCAGGGAGTTCGGCTGGGCGAACGGGATGACGGGCTCGCGATGATCCCCGCGCAACTTTTTGCGCAGCTCGGTGCGTTGCTCGTCGCTCATCACGTCCAGGCTGACGCGCACCGCCGCCGTGCCGGGCACGTCGGCGACCGCGGTGGCGACGCGTTCGCTGATTTCGCTCTTCTTCGGGCAACTGGCGGTGGTCAGGTAAATCGCCACGTGCACGTCGCCTTCGGGCTCGATGTCGACGCTCTTGACCATGCCGAGGTCGGTGATGGGACGCCGCAGTTCGGGGTCGATCACGTTCCCCAGTGCGGTGCGGATGGCGGCGCTCAGGTCGGCTTTCGAATCAGCGGATTCATGACTGGACATCACCGCCGAGTGTAGGCGTGTCCGCCGGTCGGCTGGTTAGCCGCCCGGACCGGGCGCTGCCGGTGGCGGCCCGGCCGGCGAACCCGGCGGCATGCCAACCGGGGGTGCCCAGGGTGGCACCGCGTCGGGCGGCGGTGGGCCGAATCCCGGAGCAAGCTGTGGCGGCAGTTGCGGACCCGGCGGTGCCGGGCTCTGCGAGCCGATGCAGATCAGCGTGCAGCCAGGCATGCGCCCCTGCGCGGGTGGCGTGTTGGGGGCCAGCCACGGAAACGCGGGCTGCTGGCCGGCGGGCTGAGGTTGGCTCAAGTCGATCAGCGGTGTCCGCGCAAACGGATCGTCCATCGGAAGTCCGATGACGTTGATCGGCAGGCCGGGCCCGAGTCCCTCCGGATGCTCGTCGTGAGCGTTACCGAGCGGTGGTGGCGGTCCGGTCATCGGCGGTAGGTCGACGGGGACCACGCCGGTGGCATATGCCGCGGCCCAACCCAGCACGTTCTGCGCGTATGCCATCGAGTTGTTGTAACGCAGGATCGCCGACATCACCTGCGACGGGTCGCGCAAGTTGAGCCCGCCGGTGCACAAGTACCGCGCGGCCGCCAGCGCGGAGTCGAACAAGTTCTGCGGATCGGCCACGCCGTCGCCTTTGCCGTCGGACGCGTATCGCGCCCAGGTGCCGGGCAAGAACTGCATGGGCCCCATCGCGCGGGCGTAGGACACGCGGTTGCCGACGCTGCTCTGGATGATCACCTCGTTGCCGGGCAGCGTGCCGTCCAGCGCGGGGCCGTAGATCGGGACGACCGCGGTGCCGCGGGCGTCAACGGCACCGCCGCCCGCGTGGCCCGACTCGATCCGCCCGATGCCGGCCAGCAAATTCCAGCTGACGCCGCAGCCCGGGTCCGCGACGGCCATCTTCTGTTCGGCACCGCGGTATGCGGCCAGCGCGATCGACGGAATGCCAAGCGCACCGGGAGCATTCACGATCATCGGGGGCGGGGGTGCCGACGAAGCCCCCACGGCGATGTGGAAGGCGGTCGGGGCGCGCTCGATCGCGATGACGACGGGGCCGGACAGATCGGGAACGGTGGGAGAAACCGCTGCCACCGGCGTGATGGCGGCACTCACCGGCGGCACGTGTGCGTGGACCGGCGGGATTTGCCCGTGGAACGAAGGCGCCGCGGCGCCGACCGCGCCGGCAAACACCAGGGGAGTGATCACCGCAACGCCGAATGCCGGCGTCCGTGTTATGCGAAGCGGGCGCTTCCGCGCCGCCGCGGCGGCCGGGAGGGCACCTCTTCGTCCCCCTATGCGCACTCGACCGTCCTAGGGTCAGGAGACTATCTGCTTAGCTTCGTGAACCAGATCACAATACATAACCCTCGTGACGCGAGTGGCGCAATGGTGGAATTGATAATTAGCGGGATTTCTTAGCTATCCGCTCCAGGTCGTCACTCGCCCGGATGGCCTCCCCATCGGCGGCTTCCGGCAGCAGCGCGGTCAGCATCGAGCGCAGGTCTTCGAGCTCGTGGCGCAAGTATTCGCGCGTCACGACCTCACCGACGGCTAGCCGCAACGAGGCCAGCTCGCGGGCCAGATACTCGGTGTCGGCCTTGGTCTGCGCGGCGCGAGTGCGGTCCTGTTCGAGTGCTACGCGATCCCGGTTCTCCTGACGGTTCTGGGCCAGCAGGATCAGCGGCGCCGCGTAGGCGGCCTGCGTGGAGAAAGCCAGGTTGAGCAGGATGAACGGGTAGGGGTCAAAGCGCGCCTCGGCCGCGAACAGGTTTATCGCGATCCACACGATCACGATGAGGGTCTGGATCAGCAGGTAGCGGCCGGTGCCGAAGAAGCGGGCGATGGACTCGGTGATCTGGCCGACGGCCTCGGGGTCCATGCGCGGCGAATACCTGCGCGATGTCCGCGGGGTGTACAGCCGTCGCGGCGCCGCCGATTTGTCTTTCATGCGGACCCTCCCCGTCCTTCGAGCCACGCCCCAGCGTCCAGCTGCTGGACATCTGCGCGCCAGTCGTGAGGCAGCAGGTGATCGAGCAGGTCGTCCACGGTTACCGCCCCCAACAGATGGTTCTGGTCGTCGAGCACCGGCCCGCACACCAGGTTGTATGCAGCGAGATAGCGGGTCACCGCGCCCAGCGGGGTCTCCGGCGTCAGGGTGAGCAGGTCACTGTCGACGATTCCGCCGACGAGTTCGGCCGGCGCCTCGCGCAGCAGGCGCTGCAGCGGCACGCAGCCCAAATAGCGGCCGGTGGGGGTGGCCGTCGGCGGGCGCGCGACAAAGACCATCGACGACAGCGGGGTGGTGAGATCGGGATCGCGGACCCGGGCCAGCGCCTCGGCGACCGACGTGTCCGGGGTCAGCACCACCGGGTTGGAGGTCATCAAGCCGCCCGCGGTGTCGGGTGAATGGGTCAGCAGCCGGCGCACCGGAGCGGAATCGTCGGGGTCCATCCGGGTCAGCAACATCTCGGCGTCCGTCGGATTCAGCACACCGAGCAGGTCGGCGGCATCGTCGGGATCCATCTCCTCGAGCACGTCGGCCGATCGATCGGTGCCCAGCTGCGCCAGCACATCGGCCTGATCCACTTCGGGCAACTCCTGCAGCACGTCGGCCAGCCTGCCGTCGTCGAGCGCTTTGAGCACCTCGTAGCGCCGCTTGGGCGGCAGCCCGCGAATGGCGTCGGCCACGTCGACCGCTTTGCGCCCCTCGAACTGGTCGAGCAGCTGTGCCACCCCCTGACCTGGCAACGCCAGCGCCGACGGGGTCAAGCCCTGGACGTTCTGCCAGTCCACCACGTTCACGGGGCCGCGCCGGCCCAGCCGCCGGGGGGCGCGGACGGCCACCCTAGTGACCATCCAGTCCCGTGTTCGAGTTTGCTCGATTCCCAGGTCGGTGATCACCACATCGAGTCCGGCCAGCTCCGGGAGATCGGGGTCGTTGACCTTGACCATGGTGTCGAGTACCTGGCCCATGGCGAGCACCTCGCCGGGCCGCTGCTCGAAGTGGCGCAGGGAGACGTTGCCGGTGCTGAGCGTCACCGCATTGGGCTCGATGGCCGCCACTCGCAGAATCGGGACGAAGATGCTGCGGCGGGTCGCCAAATCGACGACCAGGCCCAAAACGCGCGGTTGCTGCCGGACGATGCTGATGCTGATCACGACATCGCGGACGCGCCCGAAGGACTCGCCCAACGGACCCAACACCAACATCCGCGCGAGCCGCGCAACATACACCCTGTTGACCGATCTCATGGGGAAGAGCCTAGGCAGCCGCGGGCCAGAGGGCAGATGACGAGCCGGGCTTGGTGATGGCGCCAGGCTTGCTCATGCGATCTCGCTAACGCGAATGCATCGCGAAGATCGCGATGACCAAACCGACGATCAGGGTCGCGACACCGATCACTATGCCGGCGACGGCCAATGCGTAGCCGTCTTGGCGAGTTCGCTTGATCTGGTCGAGCGCGATCGCGCCCAGCACGATGGCCACGATCGAGCCGATGCAGCAGAGCAGTCCGACGAACGACGAAATCAGCGAAGCGATCGCCAGTCCGTTCATGCCGGGCTGCGCCCCATTCTGCGGTCCGTACGGGTGTCCGTAGTCGCCGGGGTATTCCGGCGCCGGGTAATAGCCGCCCGGATAGGGAGGCGGCCCGTAGCCGGCCGGAGGCCCGCCGAATTGCGGCGGCCCCGGCACGTACGGTGGGCCGCCGTAGCCCGGTGGCTGCCCGTATCCGGGGGGTGGCGGAAGAGACGGTGGGTATTCAGCCGGATAACCGAGCGGCGAATACGGCGGGAGCGGATAGTCGGCCGCCGGCGGATCCCAGGGCGGTTTCCAGTCAGGCTGATACGGCTCCCTGCCGCCGGCCGGTGGGGGATTGACCCCGTCGCCGCGGGCGCCTTCGTCGAAGCCGCCGCCGGGAGCTGACATGGTGTCCAACCTAGCCTATGCGGCGTGGCCGGTACCGCCGCGAACTGCCGGCGCCAGGCCGGCTGCAGTGTTTGCTCGCAGGTCGCCGGGACGCTCGCGTCGATAGGGTGAGAGGGCCGAAGATGAGACGATGGCCACGGCGGAGGAGAATGAGCACCAATGACTAGTCCTTTCCAGCCTGGACAAGTTCCCGGCGCATCGCCCCCCGGCGCGGCGGCGGGTCGGCGCGGCGTGCCCTCGTTACCGACACCGCCCAAGGGCTGGCCGGTCGGGTCTTACCCCACCTATGCAGAGGCGCAGCGCGCCGTCGATTACCTGTCCGAGCAACAGTTCCCGGTGCAGCAGGTCACCATCGTTGGCGTCGACCTGATGCAGGTCGAACGGGTCACCGGCCGCCTGACATGGCCCAAAGTGCTCGGCGGCGGCGTCCTCAGCGGGGCCTGGCTCGGCTTGTTCATCGGGCTGGTGCTCGGCTTCTTCAGCCCCAATCCATGGGCCGCTCTGGTCACCGGTCTGGTCGCCGGGGTGTTCTTCGGACTGATCACCTCCGCGGTTCCATACGCAATGGCCCGTGGCACAAGGGATTTCAGCTCGACTATGCAGTTGGTGGCCGGCCGTTACGACGTGCTCTGCGATCCGCAAAACGCCGAGAAAGCGCGGGATCTCCTGGCGCGCCTGGCGATCTGACGCGTCGATGCGCGAGAGGCTGTATTGGTGGTGAGTCGTCGTGGACGCGTGCGCCGAATAGGCGCGATCGTCCTGGCGGCGTTGACCATCGCTTCGGTCTCGGCGGCCTGCGGGTCCGGCAGCCACGAGGTAGTGCTCAGCTTCTACACGCCGGCCACCGATGGCGAGACCTTTACCGCCGTTGCCCGGGAGTGCACCAAGCAGTTCGGCGGCCGCTTCGCCATCCAGCACGTGAGTCTGGCCAGGGCTCCCGGGGAGCAGCGCTTGCAGCTCGCCAGGCGGTTGAGCGCTCGTGACCGCGGCTTGGACTTGATGGCGCTGGACGTGGTGTGGACCGCGGAGTTCGCCGAGGCGGGCTGGGCGCTGCCGCTGTCCGACGATCCGGCGCGGCAGGCCGAGGCCGACGCCATTGTCGATACCCTGCCGGGCCCGCTCGCGACAGCGCGCTGGAAGCACAACATGTATGGCGCGCCCGTGACCACCAATACCCAATTGCTTTGGTACCGATCGGATTTGGTGACGGAACCACCGGCGACCTGGGACGGCATGGTGACCGAGGCGGCCAGGTTGCACGCCGCGGGTCAGCCCGGCTGGATCGCGGTGCAGGCCAACGAAGGCGAAGGTCTGGTGGTGTGGTTCAACACGCTGCTGGTGAGCGCGGGCGGCCGGGTGCTCTCCGAGGACGGCCGCCACGTCACGTTGACTGACACCCCTGCGCACCGCGCCACCACCGTCAACGCGCTGCGGATTCTCAAGGCGGTGGCCACCGCCCCTGGCGCCGATCCGTCGATCACCCGGACCGACGAGGGCACCGCGCGGTTGGCGGTCGAACAGGGCAAGGCCGCCCTCGAAGTCAACTGGCCCTTTGTGCTGGCGTCCATGCTGGACAACGCCGTGAAGGGCGGCGTGCCCTTTCTGCCGCTGAACCGCGATCCGGCGCTGGCCGGCAGCATCAACGATCTCGGGACGTTCGCGCCCACCGATGAGCAATTCCGCACCGCGTATGAGGCCAGCCGCAAGGTCTTCGGTTTCGCGCCCTACCCCGCTGTGACGCCGGGCCAGCCGGCCAAGGTGACGATCGGCGGGTTGAACCTGGCGGTGGCCACCACCACTCGTCATCGCGCGGAGGCGTTCGAAGCCGTGCGTTGCCTGCGCAGTGTGCAGAGTCAGAAGAAGGTTTCGATCGAGGGCGGCCTGCCCGCGGTCCGCACCTCGCTGTATTCGGATCCGCAATTCCAGGCCAAGTATCCGATGTACACCGTGATACGCCGGCAGCTCACCGATGCCGCGATGCGGCCGGCCACGCCGGCCTATCAGGCGGTGTCGCTGCGGCTGTCGGCGTCGCTGAGCCCGATCAGTGAGATCGACCCGGAGCGGACGGCTGACGAACTCGCCACGCAGGTGCAGAAGGCCATCGACGGGAAGGGGCTGTTGCCGTGACCGCCCTTGAAACGCATGCGCCGCGCCATGCCCCCGTGACACCGCGCGCGCACTCCCGGCGGTCCGAACAACGACTGGCCTTCGTCCTGGTCGCACCGGCGGCGATCCTGATGCTGGCGGTGACGGGCTATCCAATCGCGTACGCCGTTTGGCTTAGCCTGCAGCGCAACAACCTTGCCACCCCCAACGACACTGCGTTCATCGGCCTGGGCAACTACCAGACGATCTTGACCGACCGATATTGGTGGACCGCGTTGGCCGTGACGCTGGGAATCACCGTGGTTTCGGTGTCGATCGAGTTCGTGCTGGGCCTGGCGCTGGCGCTGGTGATGCACCACACCGTCGTCGGCAAGGGTCTGGTGCGTACCGCGGTGCTCGTCCCGTACGCCATCGTCACCGTCGTCGCGTCGTACAGCTGGTACTACGCCTGGACGCCGGGGACGGGTTACCTGGCCAACCTGCTGCCGCAGGGTAGCGCGCCGCTGACCGAACAGATCCCGTCGCTGGGCATCGTCGTCATCGCCGAGGTCTGGAAGACCACACCGTTCATGTCGCTCCTGCTGCTGGCCGGATTGGCGCTGGTACCAGAGGATCTGTTGAAAGCCGCACAAGTCGACGGGGCCGGCTTCTGGCGGCGGTTGACCGGTGTCATCTTGCCGATCATCAAGCCTGCGGTCGTGGTCGCTTTGCTATTCCGGACGTTGGACGCATTCCGCATCTTCGACAACATCTACGTGCTGACCGACGGCGCCAACAACACCGACTCGGTGTCAATCCTGGGCTACGACAACCTGTTCAAGGGGTTCAATGTCGGGTTGGGCTCGGCGATCAGCGTGTTGATCTTCCTCTGCGCGGGCATCATCGCGCTCATCTACATCAAGGCGTTCGGGGTCGCGGCGCCCGGAGGTGACGCCGATGGCCGCTAAACAAGGAGGCGCAGGGGGAGGCCCACCGCGCGCCCCGATCTGGGCCGTCATCGACACTTTCGTCGTGGTCTATGCGCTACTTCCGGTGCTGTGGATCCTCAGCCTGTCGCTCAAACCGACGTCAACCGTGAAGGACGGCAAGCTGATTCCGTCGTCGGTGACCTTCGACAACTACCGTGGCATCTTCCGGGGCGACATCTTCACCTCCGCCCTGTTCAATTCCATCGGCATCGGCTTGATCACCACTGTGGTCGCGGTGGTGCTCGGCGCGATGGCGGCCTACGCGATCGCGCGGCTGGAATTTCCCGCCAAGCGCCTGCTTGTCGGTGCCGGCCTGATGATCACCATGTTCCCGGCGATCTCACTGGTCACCCCGTTGTTCAACATCGAACGCTGGCTCGGTCTCTTCGACACCTGGCCCGGTCTGATCGTGCCCTACATCACTTTTGCGTTGCCCCTTGCCATCTACACACTGTCGGCCTTTTTTCGGGAGATCCCCTGGGACCTGGAGAAGGCCGCCAAAATGGACGGCGCTACGCCGGCGCAGGCCTTCCGCAAGGTGATTGTTCCGCTGGCGGCGCCCGGACTGGTGACCGCGGCGATCCTGGTGTTCATCTTCGCGTGGAACGACCTGCTGTTGGCGCTGTCCCTGACCGCCACCAAGGCGGCGATCACCGCCCCCGTGGCGATCGTGAACTTCACTGGCAGTTCGCAGTTCGAGGAGCCAACCGGATCGATCGCGGCCGGTGCCATCGTGATCACGGTCCCGATCATCGTTTTTGTTCTAATCTTCCAACGACGGATTGTCGCCGGGTTGACTTCTGGCGCTGTGAAGGGATAGCGCGATGGCCGAGATTGTGTTGGAGCACGTCAACAAGAGTTACGCCGACGGCGCGACCGCGGTGAAGGACCTGAACATCACCATCGCGGACGGCGAATTCCTGATACTGGTGGGGCCTTCCGGCTGCGGCAAGACCACGACGCTGAATATGATTGCCGGGCTTGAGGATATCTCGTCGGGTGAGCTGCGCATCGGTGGTGAGCGGATGAATGAGAAGGCGCCCAAGGACCGCGATATCGCAATGGTGTTCCAGTCGTACGCGCTTTACCCGCACATGACCGTGCGGCAGAACATCGCGTTCCCGCTGACCCTGGCGAAGATGCAGAAGGGCGAGATCGCGCAGAAGGTCGAGGAGACGGCCAAAACCCTTGACCTGACCGAACTTTTGGACCGCAAGCCGTCCCAGTTGTCGGGTGGGCAACGACAGCGGGTTGCGATGGGCCGGGCGATCGTACGGCATCCCAAGGCATTCTTGATGGACGAGCCGCTGTCCAATCTGGATGCCAAACTTCGGGTGCAGATGCGCGGCGAAATTTCGCGTCTGCAAAGGAGATTGGGCACCACCACCATCTATGTCACCCACGATCAAACAGAGGCCATGACGCTGGGAGATCGAGTGGTGGTGATGCACGGTGGTGTGGCGCAGCAGATCGGCACTCCCGACGAGCTCTACGAGCGTCCCGCCAATCTGTTCGTCGCGGGGTTCATCGGCTCGCCGTCGATGAATTTCTTCCCCGCGACCCTGACCCCGACCGGCCTGACACTGTCGTTCGGCGAGGTGGTGGTGACGCCGGAAGTCCAGCAGGTGATCGCGCAGCACCCGAAAACCGAGAACATCATCGTCGGGGTGCGACCCGAACACCTGGCCGACGCGGCTTTCATCGATGGATATCAGCGCATCAAGGCCCTGACGTTCGAGGTGAAGGTCGACTTGGTGGAATCTTTGGGCGCCGACAAATACGTGTACTTCACCACCGCGGGTCCGGCCGTCCACTCGGCGCAGTTGGACGAGCTGGAGGCGGAGGGGGAGGTACACGAAAACCATTTCGTCGCAAGGGTTCCTGCCGAGTCAAAGGCGGCCGCCGGGCAGTCGCTCGAGTTGGCTTTGGACACTTCGAAACTGGCCGCTTTCGACGGTGACTCCGGAGTGAATCTGACCATCGCGCCGCCCGAGGCTGAGTGACACAGATTCTCGAACAGGTGCGCGCGCACGTGCGCGCCCACTTCGGCACCGAGCCGGATTCCGCGAGCGTGACGTTCTTGGGCGCCGAGCCCATCGAGGTGCTGCGATTTCGCGCGCGGGCGAACGGACCGCAGGGGATAGTGCACTACGTGTCGCTGGGGTGCTCGCGCCACCCGATGACCGATCCGACCAAGATGGTCGCCGACCCCCGGCGTGGCCCGCGCGCCGAAATTGTTCTGCGCCTGCGAGATCCCGGGCCGGTCACCGGCCTTGCCCGCAGCCTGGCGGTGCTGGCGGCAACGCCGGCTGTCGATGGCGTGGTGCTGGAAGCCGACGCGCTGATCGACCTCGGCTCGCCGATCTGGACATCTCCGACGAGAGGGGTGCCGTTCACGGCGGTGTTGCTGGGCCACGGCGATATCCCGGATCTGACGCTGGAGTCGCCGCTCGAGCCGGTGACATTCCTCTCGGCGACTCCCCTCACCGCGATCGAAGCGGCTTGGGTGCGCGTCAAGGGCGCCGAGGCGATGCGACAGGCCTGGCGCAACGACGGCGTCGACGTGCTCGATCCGAAACGCCACGCCGCACAACCTGATTGAGGCTCCGACTGCTACGCAGCCTCATCGAGTGTGCGCAGGCGGCGTTGACTGTGTGCGTAGGGCGGGGGAATCGCGAAATCACCACCCTGGATGCACACCGGACGCCCAGGACACACACTGCCCGCGTGCGGCCTGCATCGTCGCCGGGCTAGAGCCAATTGTTGCGGCGGAACTGGAAGTACAGGACCAGGCAGACGACGGTCATCGCGGCCATCACCCCCGGGTAACCCCAGGTCCAGTTCAGCTCGGGCATGAAATGGAAGTTCATACCGTAGATGGCGGCGACCATGGTGGGCACCGCCAAGATGCCGGCCCAGGCCGCCATCTTGCGCATGTCGTTGTTCTGCTGCATGCCGACACGGGCCAACGCCGCCTGTACCAACGAATTGAGCATGTCGTCGTAGCTGCCGATCTGATCGGCGGCCTGCGACTGGTGGTCGGCGACGTCGCGCAGGTAGCGCCGCACTTCCTTGGAGATCACGTCTTTGTTTTCCGTCTGCATTCGTTGGAATGCGACGGACAGCGGGCTGACGCACCGCCGTAGTTCGACGACCTCGCGTTTGAGCAGATAAATCGGTTCGACGTCGAGCTTGCGGCTCGGGGCAAACGCCACTTCCTCGATGCTGTCGATATCGGATTCGATCAGAGCGCTCACCTCGAGGTAGTGGTCCACCACGTTGTCGGCGATGGCGTGCATCACCGCGAACGGGCCAAGGCCCAGCTGCTCGGGGTCGGCTTCGAGGCGCTTGCGCACGTCGGACAGTCCGCCGTGCTCACCGTGTCGGACGGTGACCACGAAATCCTTGCCGACGAAGATCATGATCTCGCCGGTTTCGACGATCTCGCGGGCCAGCACCACCGATTCGTGCGGGAGGTAGGTGACGGTCTTGAGGACAAGGAACACCGTGTCGTCGTACCGCTCCAGCTTCGGTCGCTGATGTGCGCATACCGCGTCTTCGACGGCCAACGGGTGCAGCCCGAAAACGTCTGCCACGTCCTGCATCTGAGTCAGGTCCGGCTCGCGCAGGCCCACCCAGACGAATGCCTGGTGCCCGAGCAGTTCGATCTCGCGCACTTTGCGCAGTGCGTCGGCGTAGCTGGGTCTCCCGGGTAGCCGGTGGCCTTCCGCGTAGACGGCGCAGTCGATCAGAGCCTGGTTGGGCGGGTGGGGGGGAACCTCCGGCGAAACATGCGGCTCGTGCGCGAGCGGTCGAAGAGCTTCGGGCAATGAGTCGAATCCCTGGAACACCTCAGCCTCCGATTTCGGCAGGTCCGGCCAAGCGGTGCTCAATGCTACGCGTCCCGGCGAGACGGTTCATGAAGAGTTCGCGACGGCCCGTGGGGCGACGACGTAGGCGGGCGGCTCGCGGGCAACATGCTGGTCTTGGACCGGACGTTTCAGGCTGGCAGGGGTGCGCTAGTTTCGACGTAGTTCGACCAAAACCGACAATTCCTACATCCTGACCTTCTCCAGAAGGAGCACACCGACGTGAGCGCAAGTCCTGTCAAGGTCGCCGTCACCGGCGCTGCCGGCCAGATCGGTTACAGCCTGTTGTTCCGCCTGGCGAGCGGGTCGCTGCTGGGGCCCGACCGCCCGATCGAGCTGCGTC
>Ga0210389_10001221_pt1 | contig 20946 bp, 16 predicted proteins | sample IncBWH28OmetaG_FD_160127 | JGI IMG/M metagenome (GOLD analysis project Ga0210389, IMG submission 160127) | Forest soil microbial communities from Barre Woods Harvard Forest LTER site, Petersham, Massachusetts, United States - Inc-BW-H-28-O ...
CAAGCGGTTTGCAATATTCCCTGAGCTGAAGGCGGCGGTTGAAGAAAAGGGAGATGTCCACGTCACCTTTCTGCTGAACTTCTTCGACGAATTGCGGCGGCGCGCGCCGGTGAGCAAATGATCGGCGAGACCATCGGGAGTTATCGTATAACCGCTAAGCTGGGCGAAGGTGGGATGGGTGAGGTGTATCGCGCCACCGATACTCGCCTGGGCCGTGAAGTCGCCATCAAGATTGCCAAGGAGCAATTCTCGGAACGGTTCGAGCGCGAAGCCCGCGCCGTGGCGGCGCTGAATCATCCTAATATCTGCCATCTGTACGATGTCGGGCCCAATTATCTCGTGATGGAGCTGGTGGAAGGGAGTCCACTAAAAGGACCCCTGCCGCTCGACGAAGCCGTTGAGTACGCCGGACAGATTCTGGACGCTCTGGATGCCGCGCACAAGAAAGGCATCACTCATCGGGATCTGAAGCCGGCCAACATTCTCGTAACCAAGCAAGGGATCAAGCTACTGGACTTCGGGCTGGCCAAGCAGACAGCTCCTCTCAATGAGACAGATGTCACACGCGCGCTCACGGGGAAGGGGCAGATCCTCGGGACGCTGCAATACATGTCGCCGGAGCAGGTTCAGGGTAAAGAAGTGGATGCACGGAGTGACCTGTTCAGCTTCGGATGTGTGCTGTACGAAATGCTGACGGGCAAACGCGCGTTTGGCGGTGAGAGCCCGGCGAGCGTGATCGCGGCGATTCTGGAGCGGGAGCCGGCCCCGCTAGAAGTTGCAAGGCCACTTGACCGAGTGGTCCGGCGATCATTGGCAAAGGACCCGGACCAAAGGTTTCAGACGGCGCGAGACCTGAAGGCGGCACTTTCCTGGGTACTGGAGCAACCGCCGCCAGTGACGCAGACCTCTGGCCTGCGGGCGCACCGGACCATCATCGGAGCGCTCGGATTGGCTCTCATTGCATTCGGTGGGCTCTATTGGCGCGCGACGAGGCCAGTGGAGCACCCGCTCATTCGGCTGAGCGTCTACCTCGGGCCGGACGCGGTCGCCGGCCAATTCACTACTACCGCGATTTCACCCGATGCAGCGCGGTTCGTATTTCCCGTCAAGAATCCGGAGGGCAAACAAATGCTCGCCACGCGATTGCTGGATGAGATTAAGCCGGCGTTGCTCTCTGGAACCGAGAACGGACGGGACCCGTTCTTCTCGCCCGATGGAAAATGGATTGGGTTTTTCGCCGACGGAAAAATGAAAAAGATTTCGGCCCAGGGCGGCGCGCCGGTCGTGTTATGCAATGCCCCCAACGCGCGTGGTGGGAACTGGGGCGAGGATGGCAACATTGTGGTGTCACTGAACACGGTGGGGGCCCTTTCGCGCGTATCTGCCGAAGGAGGAACGCCTCAACCGGTCACTAAGCTGCAGGTAGGTGCAGTGACTCACCGCTGGCCGCAGGCTCTGCGCGGCAAAGAAGCGCTTCTGTTCACTCTTTCCTCTTCTACCTTCGCCTTTGAGGATGCTAGCATCGCGGCGGTGTCGTTGAAGACCGGGGAGGTCAAGATCTTGGTGCGTGGCGGGTACTTCGGTCGCTACCTGCCAACCGGCGATGCCATGGGCCACCTGGTGTACGTTCACGAGGGCGTGCTATTTGGTGTACCGTTCGATCCGGCACGGCTGGAACTTCGCGGGACGGCAGTGCCCATCCTAGAGGACTTGGCGGGTGAACCCAATTCGGGGGCTGGACAATTTAGTTTCTCCGAAGTGCCGACTGGGCCGGGGACCTTCGTGTATCGGACCGGTAGGGTCTCGACGCAAAGTTTTCCATTGTCGTGGCTGGACAACTCGGGGAAGACCAAGCCGCTGATCGTCACGCCAGGCTTCTATACTACTCCCCGCTTCTCGCCCGAAGGCCAGCGACTGGCGCTGACACAATTCTCAGGCAACGACAGGGAAACCTTCATCTATGACTTGCAGCGCGAACAGAATTCGCCCCTCACCTTCAACACCGAAGCCCTACAGACCAGTTATCCGATATGGAGCCCCGACGGTAAGCATATCGTGGTTCAGATCCGCTCGGTCCATGGCTATAGCCTCGGCTGGATGCGCGCTGACGGAGCCGGGGAGCCCCAGCATCTGCTGGACAGGCAGAACCTCGTGACTCCATACTCACTCTTTTCCGGCGGCCGGCGGGTGGCGTACCACGAGTTTGATCCCGACAGTGGTAACGACCTTTGGACCTTGGCGCTCGACGTCGGCAATCCAGAACATCCCAAACCGGGGAAGGCAGAGCTTTTCCTACGCACGCCGTCCAATGAAGCATTTCCAGCCGTCTCACCCGACGGTGTCTGGATCGCGTATCAATCCGATGAGTCGGGTAGGTCTGAGGTGTACGTGCGGCCGTTTCCCGGGCCGGGCGGTAGGTGGCAAATCTCCAACGCCGGGGGAACTTTCCCGGTCTGGTCGAGTAACGGACGTGAGCTATTCTTTGAGACTTTGGACAACCGCATCATGGTGGAAGATTATACGGCGACGGGAGACTCTTTCATGCAAGGCAAGCCGCGCCTGTGGTCGAATCAGCAACTTCAAAACATCAACGGAAATCCGAACTACGACTTAGCGCCGGACGGCAAGAGGCTTGCGGCGTTCCTTAAAGTGAACGCTCCGGAAGAGAAGGGGGCTGTCCATATCGCGTTCCTGCAGAACTTCTTCGACGAATTGCGGCGGCGCTCGCCAGTAGGGAAATGACACGAACTGCTCGCAACCGTTTCATCTGACGTGTGTTCCGCGGATTCCGCTTGATAAGTCGGGTTCCCGTCTATTGGGGTGGCGGGCCGGGCTTGGCAAGATCGCCAAAGTGTAGCGCGTTTATCAAGATGTGAGTCTCTGGCCGGCCGATCAATTCTTTGGACCAACCCACCCAGTGCCAGAACTTCGGACCGCTTTCCAGACTTCTGGCCACGTGGCTGACCTGATGCGAAAGGCAGATAGCTTCCGAGTGGGCCGTCAGGAATTGGGCGCTTCCTGATCGACCTCCCACACGCCAGTCGGGTATAATCGTTCGGCTGCCCTTCCTTATCATCGGCTGCCTTTCCTTAAAGGAGGAAATTCATATGCGAATGTTGCTGAGAGTATCGATTCCCGTGGAGGCCGGAAATGCCGCCGCCAAGGCTGGAACCCTGGGTTCCACGATCGAGGAAATCCTGGCTGATCTCAAACCGGAAGCAGCCTATTTCTTAGCGGACGACAGCGGCAATCGGTCGGGCTCCATCGTTTTCGACATGAAGGACACATCGCAGATTCCGGCGGTCGCTGAGCCTTGGTTTCTCGCCTTCAACGCAAAAGTCTCGCTGCGGCCGGTCATGTCCCCGGAAGATCTTGGCAAGGCGGGTCCATCGATTGGCAAGGCTGTCAAAAAATACGGGAAGTAGCCACAACTGCAATTCGTGAAGGTGATGACCACAGCGGCGACGATGCCGCTGTGATCATCGGATTCTGTCCGGATACGCCGTGACTCAGGACTTGGGTGCTTCCTGATCGGATAAACTTGGCTCTAACGCTTAGATGGCACTCTCTCCAGGCGACAAACTCGGACCATACGAAATCATCGAGCCCATCGGAAAAGGCGGTATGGGGGAGGTCTGGAAAGCGCACGATCCGCGCCTGAAGCGCGACGTAGCGATCAAGGTCTCCACTGCTCAGTTCAGCGAACGCTTCGAGCGCGAGGCGCAGGCCATTGCGGCACTGAATCACCCTAACATCTGCCAGCTGTATGATGTCGGACCAAATTATCTGGTGATGGAGTTCATCGACGGCATGCCGCTCAAAGGCCCTCTGCCGCTCGACCAGACGTTGAAATATGCCGCACAGATCTGCGATGCCCTCGACGCCGCGCACCGGAAGGGCATCACGCACCGCGACCTCAAGCCCGCCAATATCCTCGTCACCAGGCAAGGCATCAAACTGCTCGACTTTGGACTCGCCAAGCTAAACAGCGCCATGGCGAACCCTGTCAGCGAAGCCACGATGACCATGGCGCTCACCGGCAAGAATGAGATTGTCGGCACGCTCTACTATATGTCGCCCGAGCAGTTGCAGGCGCAGGGGACAGGCCAGGAAATCGATGCCCGAAGCGACATCTTCTCCTTTGGCTTGGTGCTGTATGAAATGTTGACGGGCAAGCGCGCGTTTCAGGGCTCGTCTCCGGCGAGCGTGATTGCGGCGATCATGGAGCGTCCTGCGCCTTCGATTGCGGACATCGCGCCTCCGGTGCTGGATCGCGTGTTGAAGACTTGCCTTGCGAAGGACCCCGATGAACGCTGGCAAACAGCGCGCGATCTGAAGCGCGAGCTGGAATGGATCGCGAGCGCCCCCGAGTCTGGAAGCGCGTCAGTGATCTCCGCTCCATCACTGTCGCGGCTCGGAAAGGTTGCCGTTGCTGCTGCAGCCGTGTTAGCTGCGGCGTGGGCTGGGGTAGCGTTCGTCGCTTACCGCGCAACGCAGCCCGGGGAACTCAAACCTCTAATGCGGCTAGACGCCGACCTCGGCGTCGACGTTTCTCCTGGTGCCGGGGAGGGCTCCGTGTTGGCCATCGCGCCCAATGGCTCGCGACTCGCATTCGTTACTCGGAGTTCCGATGGGAAGGATCACCTCGCGCTGCAGCTTCTCGATAGCGGTCTGTCGACCGTCATCCCGGACACGGAAGGAGCGGCTATTCCGTTCTTCTCGCCGGATAGTCGATGGGTCGCGTTTTTCGCCGGTGGAAAACTCAAGAAGATATCAGTGGAAGGAGGCAAGCCAACAACCCTGTGCGAAGCCCGTAATCCCCGCGGAGCGTCGTGGGGCGAAGATGGCAATATCGTGTTTGCCGCAGAGAACCGAGTGCCCCTGTCCCGTGTTTCCTCCTCTGGCGGCGATCCGAAACCGGCGACGGAGCTTGACGTGAAGAACGGCGAAATCAGTAACCGCTACCCGCAAGTTCTGCCGGGCGGCGAGGCAATCCTCTTTCAGTCTCGGACAGCCCTAGGCTCAAACGGGGAAGCGACGATTTACGCTCAGTCCATCAAGACGGGGCAGCGCAAGACGCTCGTCGAGGGCGGCTCATACGCACACTATCTTCCAAGCGGCCACCTAGTCTATATGCACCTTCGCGAATTGTACGCCGCTCCCATGGACCTCAAGCGCCTGGAACTGACGGGACCGGCATTGCCGATTGTAGAGGACATGCGCGTTGGGGTCAATGGATACGCGCACTTTGATTTCACGCCCTTCGGAATTCTTACCTATGTTCCCGCGACGAACGGCGAGCGCTCGCTATCCTGGGTGGACAATTCGGGAAAGCTAACTCCGGTGCAAGGAGTGCCGCCGTCTAACTACAGGACCCTCCAAGCATCACCCGACGGTACCAAGTTAGCACTAGTAGCGAATGAGGCCGCGGGTACCAGCCTTTCGGTTTACGACGTGGCCCAGGCCCGCATGTCGAAAATCGGATCGTTTAAGGGCCGGATTTTCGGTTTAGGATGGGCTTCAGACAGTCGGCACCTGGTTTTGCGCATGACGGCAGATCAATTGGCGGGCCCAGGCCTCTACTGGGTACGCGCCGACGGCGCGGGCGAGCCGCAAAAGCTATTGGGTGGCGCAAACTGGGTATTTGGATCAACTTCGCCTGACGGAAAACTACTGGGCTATTGGAGCGCCGCTCCTCCGTACGGGCTCTGGACGTTGACGCTCGATCTAGCTGACCCAGATCACCCAGTGCCCGGCAAGCCGGAGTCTCTCCTCAAGTCCAAGGTGGAGGTGCGAGGTCCTTCGTTCTCACGGGACGGTCGATGGATTGGATACGACTCCTATGAGTCGGTCCGGTTGGAAGCTTTTGTGCAGCCGTTCCCCGGCCTAGGCGGCAAATGGCAAGTTTCTTCCAGAGGTGCCAGCTCCCTCCGATGGCTTATGAACGGCCGCGAGCTTACCTATCGGGCCCCCGACGGACTAATATGGGTTGTCGACTTTAGCGGCAAGGGAGACTCGTTCGCGGCAAATCCTCCCCGACAGTGGTCGGAGACGGGCGTGCCCCCAGTAGGTCCCCAATCACTTGACGTGATGCCCGACGGCAAGCGTATCGCAGTTCTGGTGCCTTCAGCGGATGCGGAAGTCAAGCCGCAAACGCACGTCGTCTTTTTGTTGAACTTTTTCGACGAACTGCGGCGGAAAGTGCCGGTCGGAAAATAGCGTCACACGCCACTAATGGCGGAACTCCCGCGTAAGCAAGTCATTAGAAATGTGGTGTTCAGATAGCGCCAGGATGGTCGGCCATCCGGAAGTTGGGTCAGATCAAAGCTCGGATCAGGAATGAAAAGTCGGGTTCTCGTCCAATGACCAACTGAACCGAAATCAAACCGCCACAATCAATGAACCGCGGTCCCCAGATGGCCTTGGTGAACCCTGGCTTATAATTTGGAATTGGCCATGAGCGATTTCACCGACAAATGGACCACCGCCGCCGCGCGCGAAGTTCTCAAGCAGATCGTGGACGCTGTCAAAGCTGAGCGGGAGGCATGCGCTCAGATCGCGGAAGAAGGCATCCGGGGAGACTCTAGCGAGTATGGACATGGCCACGATGCGGCTTGCGACGCAACAGCCGCAAAGATCCGCGCCCGGAAAGACGCAACCTTGCCGGAGTGACGCCGATGGGCACCGCTAAGGAGTGGTTCTGGAACTACAATGGCTTTCGCGTCATTTTGCAATAGAGGATTGCTGTTTCTCATTCAGCATCAAACGAGCCACGAACATGAAGTCGCGCTGATTCAGACCTTGTTGAATCTCAATGTCAATCCCGCAGCCGTCCACCGTTTTCATGTCTTGTAATTCTCGAATAGCCTTCGCAAAAATCGCTTTGCGCCGACTCTTGAATCGGTGCCAGCCAGCGGCCGGTAGATTGAGAACGCGAATCAAATTCAAAAGCTCGATCGAATGCTCTCCCTCCACGCCACGGCTCACTAATATCGGCTCCAAATAGAGCCTAAGGAGGAATGCCAGTTCGCTACGCATTTTGAGCATCTCCTTCGGCCGACTCACCACACGCCGCGCCAGCAGCTGGCGGCTGTACGGGTCAGAGAACAACACACGGAAGGTTGTTTGTTCGAGACGATAGCGCTTCCTATCCACAAGATCGAAGCCGTCTATGAGCGAGAACCCGTAGCCTTTCAGGCCGGCGCTCCGCAATTCCTCCACCGCTTCCAGTTCCAAGTAATACCCAGTCACCTTGATGTTGATCGTCTTGCGCTTCAAATAAGCAAGATCTCTCCCGCCGAAGGCCTCCCATCCAAGCAGTTGCGCCAGCCGGCGAATCGGCACGCGGCAGAAGCAGGAAACGGACCCGTTCCCAAACCGAGCGTACTGACAACCTTGTTCCACCCACAAGCACTCGATCGCGCCCAGTATCCGGCCATGCTCGGCTGTTAAAATGCCACGTTCTTCGTCTTGCGGGAACAGCCGTCCGCGAATCATCGGGATTTCCGTTACCCCTCCCCCGAGCGCGCGAAACCGCGCGATTACTCGATCACTTTTCGCTGTGTTGGTGGACAGTGTGAAGAACTCTGGCCCAACGAACGTTGCCCAGGGCACGGCTTTCCGGGAGTACGGTGGTTCCATTGCGGCCGGTAGACTGGGCATCGTGGCCGGTGTAGACAGTGGCCTCAGTTCGCTCAAGAGGTCGCTCCCAGAAGCGGATGCATAGCTGGTCAAGCGCCGGGGTTGCCCTGCAGATGTGCGCCCTCCGCGTGACTTTGATAGGTCTTTGGACCCATTGTTTTCGTCTTCCACCGCCTCCCGTGGTGGGTCCACCGCACTTCCGAGCTCGCAAACGCGATTTAGAAGAAGCTTGGTGAAGTATTTCGCAGGATCTCGGACCTCCCCAGTTCGCATCCTGTATCGGAGCTCTCCCAGCTCCTCTTCCACGATGCTGTCGCCCAACTGCCGGATCACGCGCCAATAGAACGGAACGGAATGTCGGGAACGCGTTGCTTTAACAATGCGTTCTACAAGGTCGTCCCTAACCGCCTCTGCGGCAGTGTGGTTCACGTCGTGGCTGTTCGTTGCCTTTGCCTAAATATCATTCCTCCGCCTTTGCGTCTTTAATGATTCTTTAAACTTCTCTAAACTTCTACAGGTAGTTTTCGCCGTCGAGACCACTGCACCGGCATCCCATGGTTTTGCACCGCAATCCCATGCGATTGCACCAGCATCCCACGCCTGTGCACCAGAGTCCCATGGCGGGACGAAGTTATCCACAGGAGGAGAGGATAGGAAACATGGGAGGGGATGTCAAACGTAGTTGCGCGAAAGCCAAGTCATATTGTGCCGTGAGAAATAGGGTTAATCCCTTCTCCGAACAAGCGTTGAAACGTGTAAAGGATCATCAGGTTTTCGCGACAGGTCGCCGTATAAGGATGATTTGGTCCCAATGCTTTCTCCTGAATGGAGAGAGCACGGCGAAGTAGCGGCTCGGCTTTGGTGTATTTGCCTTGCGACAGGTAAAGGACGGCCAGGTTGTTAACTGTGCGCCCCGTTTGAGCGTGCTCGGGTCCTAGCTGCTTTTCACAAATTGCAAGCGCGCGCTGATACAAGGGCTCAGCTTCCGCGCTTCGGCCTTGAGAATAATGAAGGTATCCCAAGTTGTTGAGCGCCGTAGCTGTTTCAGTATGCTCAGGTCCTAAATTTTTTTCATAAATGAGTAATGCGCGCCGATACAGAGGTTCAGCTTCCGCGTATCTCTCTGAAGATGTATAGAGGGAAGCCAGGTTGCTTAGGCTTGTCGCTGTCTCTGTATGCTCCGAACCCAGAGCTTCTTCACAAACCGCAAGAGCGCGCTGATATAAAGGCTCCGCCTCCTCAAGCCGTCCTTGAAACCGGTAGATAGACGCTAAGCGGCCAAGGCTCATGGCAGTTTTTGGATTTTCTGATCCCAGAGCCTTTTCGAAGATAGCCAAAGCACGCCGACACAAAGGCTCAGCTTCTGCGTATCGACCTAAAGCTGTGCCAAGAGAAGCCAGGTTGCTCAGACTGCCGGCCGTCTCAGCATGTTCCGAGCCCAGAGCTTTTTCGAAGATCGCCAGGGCGCGCTTATACAGGGAATCCGCTTGCTCGTACTGACCTTGCGACTCGTAATAAGACCCTAGGTTGTTGAGGCTGGCAGCCATGTCTGGATGTTCGGACCATTGCATTTGCTCATAAGCGGTGACACAGCGTCGGAGCAGTGGCAATGCTTCCTCATGCCGACCTAGTGACAGGTAGAGCGATGCCAGACTGCCGAGGCTCATTGCCGTAACAAAATGCGTTGGGCCAAGCACATCCTGGCGTATAGCCAGAGCAACACGCTGCCGGTCTTCAGCTTCCTCGTATCGGCCCTGATGCCTGTAGATCAGGCCCAGTCCATAGAGCGTGGATGCAACGTTCAAGATTTCTGGATCGCGATTGGCGAGAAGGCGGTCGTACAGCCGCTCGGCATCCTTGTACTGCCCTTGGGAGAAGAAAATTAAACCCAAAGCGCCCAACGCGATGTTTTCGGCGGCGCGATCGCCTCGCTGGATTGCGGTGGCTAGAGAGGCTTCGATCAGGTGAACCAAGTCCGGTGGCGGTGACGACGTGCGTACTAGATGCCTCGATTGGATTAGATACTCCGTGCACAAGCTCGCAGCCGATTCATCGTGGGGCGTTCGATTTTGTGCCCATTGCCAACCGCGTTTGACATTAGGCCAGTCTTGCATGAATAGAGCAAAGCCATTTGCGAAATTGTTCCCCTCCTCGCAGAGTTTGCTGGCCATAGACGCGATTCGCAAGTAGTGCTTTGCATGTCGAAAATATGCTTCAGTTTCGTCTAACATTGGGGCTACAGTTGTTAGAGCCCTGTCGGCATGAAGCGTCTCGTCGAAGCGAGCAAGGACTTTGCATGCGCTACTAGTAAGGCGTGCAACCAGAATCTCCCGCCGCCCACTGGCTCAAGGAGGCCGCGCGCGACTAAGAGATCTGCCATTTGTTCGATATCGTCCGGAATCCCGCACCAAACATCCTTCAAAGCGTTTAGATCAAAGCTGGCAGGTTTGTCCGCAAAAGAAGCTAAATATGCGAAGCACTTCCGAGCCTTCTCGTCCAGAAAATCAGTGCTCTTTTTTAATATGGCGGCTACCTTAGGACCACCAGGAGAATCTTTGTCGAGCAGGTTCGACGCATCTCGCAGCTCGTCGATAAGTTGAGCGACCCCCAGACCGGTTCTCGCTCTGGCGCGAAGAAGACGACCGGCTACTTGGAGCGCGAGAGGTAAGCATTCTAACTCCTGTGCGAGCTCGCGCGCCTCGTCCCGATGGTCCTCAACCACGCTGGAGGCCAACTCCTCCAAAAGCTTGACGGAATGGTCTTCGGTTAAAACGTTTAGCGGATAGAGGTCATCCTCTGTCGGTGCGACCGCGTTAGCGACTTCAGTAAGACGCGTGGTCATGAGCGTAGCACACAGCGGACCCCCGACCATCAAATCGATGGCATCCTCAGACGTCCAAGCATCGTCGATGATTAAAAGTAGGCGTCTATCGCTCAATAACGCTGTGAGTCGTGCTCGCGCATGTTTCTTGGCTTTTTCTCGATCAATATCAGTGAGGCCGAGCGCCCGTCCCCACGCAGTGAGCTCCGCCAGACAATCCGGTGACTGCCCAAGAGAGGCCCAGAGGCATCCTTCGAATGCATTTTTGACAGTGGCGTCGTGGGCCAAGGCCGATACTAATGTGGTTTTTCCAACCCCCGGCAAACCTCTGACTACGACGAGACTCTGTAGCGCAACCGAGTCACCGGCTGGCGCCGTCAATTCGTTCAATGACCTTCCAAGTCCTCGTGCTATCGCGGCGGCTGTGGAGATTCGCACCAGCTGATTATTTTCGGCTTTCTTGACGACTTCCTCGCTCAGTCCCACACGCTGAGCAAGAAGACTTCGGGTCAGTATAGTTCCACCCTCGGTTGCAATTTCACCGCGGTATTGTCTTACTCTCTCGCCCAGGAGACGCACAACGCCTCGTTTCTGCTTTTCAGGATTTTGGATGAGCAGAGCCTTTAACTTAGCGAGATCGTTTTCTCGCCCGACCAATTGAGTTGGAGGAGGCGGAGCGCTCCCGATTTGTAAGAAGCTGACAGGCATCGCGTCAGTTTCTTCATCCTACCGTACCGAACGTACCTCCAGATTTGGCTTCGTACCTCTACCCATACACCCGAGTTGACCCAATCTTGACCCTGCACCGATTCAGAGATCGGGCAAACAAACAGAAAAGGAGCAATAGAATGTACGTTGCACAACGAGCGGAGCAGATAAACGCAACACAGCCCATGACTGCTGGAAGTAAAAGTCGCAGTCGGGGGCGCAAAGCTTCCAAACCAACCAGTTTTTATTCGCAGGGAACGATCCCTAACCTTCTGTCGAAGTTCGATCGCGCCAACTTGAAAACCACATCCGAACTAAGCGCATTGAACTATGGACTCTTGGTTCAGAGCGCTCGTATTATCTTGGTGAATCAACAGCTCCGGTGGTGGCTCGATCCTGAGGAATTGGTTCACATTGCCTATCTGAGATTGGCTCCGCTTCTAGATCAGGTTTGTGTCAATAACGAGGTTTTCGTCGCGTATTTTGTTGCCGCGATGAAGAACGCGGCCGTCGACACAGTTCGTTTCCGCGACACAAAAAAGGAGGGTGGACATGTTCAGTTTGTACAACTCGACTAAGCAGATGGACGATGTATTGGCGCAAAAACACATTGCGCGCCTGCGGCGGCGGTTGAGGGAGCTCGACCGGCGAACTTGGATCGCCTTGGAACTACGCTTCAATCACGAACGGACCATCGAGGAAACAGCAAGGCTTTTAAAGGTGTCTCGTAGTACCGTCAAAACGCGGACAAGAGAGGGTCTGGCATGGTTGCGCGGCCAGATGGATGCGCCGGTGAAATTGCTTCAGATAGAAGATCGCCAGCGCTAAGCCGATACAGCCGGAATTAGCAAAGTCGGGAATGGCGTCCGCCTATCGCCGAGTGGCAAACACCATTCCCTTTATCTTTTCTAACCCGTACCAGCCTGCGTCAACCGAACCTCCAAGCCGAGGAGTTCCTGACCTCACGCAGCAGAAATCTCGCCTAGTAGAGGTGGCGGACGTAGTCTTCGAAAGAATGAGGCGCGAATTGATCAAATCACACAATGGTTCGGTTGGACAGATGCAGAGTTGGCCCGACGTTCTCACTCTTCAAGAAGTAGCCCAGATTCTCCGGTGCTCGAAAGCACACATTTGCAAGATTGTGAACGGCCAAGTCTCAGGAACGCCTCAGCTCCGCGCCATCGTACTCGGACGACGCAAACTTGTGCAACGAACGACCCTGCTTTCCTGGCTGTCCGAAACCGAACAACATGCTAGGATAGCTTCGTCGCTTGAAGTCTATGCCGGCAGACGCGCATAAGGAGAAATGCGAAATGCGCAGACAGCGGTATCAATCAGGTAGTTTGAAAAAGCGGTGCGGCAAGTGGGTCGGGCAATGGTGGGAGGAGGGACGCAGACGAAACCGCGTGCTGGGGCCATTCTCATCTATGACCAAGTCCGATGCAAAGATCGCACTGCATAAGATCTTGGGTGAACTGAAAACCAGTCGCGGTAATTTCGACAAAAATGTGAGCCTGGGCCAATTTATCGATACGGTCTACTATCCGTTTTTCAAGCGGAAGTGGAAACACTCGACGGCGGCGAACAACATCAACCGTGTTAACTCGCATGTAGTTTCCTTGTTCGGCGGTCGCAGGATGACGGAGCTCCGACGAGACGAGCTGCAAAGCTTTCTCGATAGCAAGAGTGCAGCCGGGCTGTCGTTTAGCATCCTGGACCATCTTCGCTGGGACTTGAAGCAGATCTTTGACATGGCCGTTGCCGAGGATCTAATCCGACAGAACCCGGCGGCACTGTTATTCACGCCTGGTGAAACGAAAAGAGGCCTACGGCTCATGATGAACATTGAGGAGGTGAAGAAATGTTTTGCAGTACTTGACTTGCGAGAGCGTCTAATCATGCAGCTCGCTGTTATAGCCGGTATGCGTCCAGGAGAGATCTTCGGCCTCACCTGGGGACGTGTTGGCGCCGACTATGCCGATATCAAGCAGCGCGTGTACAGGGGTCAAATTGACCGTCCGAAGACTGTTCAATCGATAAGACAGGCCGCACTATCTAACGGTCTGCTCCGCGCGCTCGATGATTGGCGCAACGCTTGTGTTGACACCTGTCCTGAGGCGTGGGTTTTCCCGTCCGAGCGCGGAACGCCTCTGTGGCGGGATAACATCCTGCGCCGAACCATCCGCCGCAAACTTGCCGGTGTCGGCTTGGCATGGGTGAACTTCCAGGTGATGCGGAGGACCCATTCGACTCTGATGAACAACATGGGGGTAGAGGGAAAACTTGTGACCGACCAGCTGGGGCACTCTCTGGATGTCAATCAGAACGTCTACACGAAATCGCCGGTCGATCGGCGAAAGACGATCGTCGATCAGTTGGAGCGCATGCTGACCCTGTAAATGGAGTACAACGGAGTACAGGATAGGATCAGTGACGCTAACTGCTTGATTTCTTGGAGCGGGAGACGGGACTCGAACCCGCGACGTCCAGCTTGGGAATTTACCCAGCGATTGGAAATACAGAACTTATGCGTCCAAGGCGCTGAATCCCGACCATCTGGAACCACGGAAAATCAACTACTTGCGATATGCGGGAAGCTTAACGCAGTAATCGCAGTGACGATTTTCGGCGCGGAGCGACGCCCAGCGAATCAGGCTGAACGTCGCCTCTCGGGATACCAAGTGTATGGGATACGGGATACGCAGAACGCGGGCGCAAAAACCCCGAGCATTACCTAGTGCAAAGACATCTCGCTCCAAATCTGTCTTTCCGCCACCCGAATCAAATCTGACGGACGTTACGCTTGTGGAACAACAGAAATCTTCAAATTCTAAAGTTGGAAATTTTGGGTATGGGAAATTGGCCCCAGCGGGTTTTATCTGCGTCCAGGGCAGCCGCGAAAGCCGTCAGCTGCAGCATTTTGCCGCCGCCATGCGTTCAATTACAGGTGGACTGCATGATTCGTCCACCGCGCCGCGAACGCGCCTTGGGCTTCAAGACGCGAAGTTCAAAGAATGCTTGAAACGGAACAGACGAGATATGGTTTCGACCCCGCCCTGCCGACTGCGCTTAGTAAATTAGCGTAATCAATAACTTAAGAATTACTGGGGTCCTCCGAGGGAGCGCTTCGACGCGCGAGGCGTTGTTCAGGACGTGTTCAGTATTCGCGAGTAATGTCGGAGATTCTTGGACGGAACTGGAAAATCCCGGAAGCGCGGGCCCTACGAAGCTCTCTTATGGCTGTCGACCTGTCAAAAACAAATAGAATTCGTCCTTTCCAAATTCATCTTATTAATACGGGGAGGGTTCTTTTCGCCAGCGTAGGAATTCGGGACAACTTGGATAGGCACGAATTGGTCGGAACGAAACCCTGCAAACCCGAGATAGGTGCCAGGTTCGTGACAGAACATCCAGAGTGCGGGCATAAAACTCAACTTGTAGACCGGGAGGATAAGTGTCAGCTTGTTCTTAACCGGTTGCTGCGCGAACATGCAAAGTTTCCGTTCGGCAAAATTGCTTTTTTCCAGTACCTGATTGTCGGAAGCTTCCTGTTCCTGATCCACGGCTTTTGGAATCTCCAAATCCGGAACCCCGACATGTATAAGCAACGTGCCGAACGGAACAGAATCAAATCTATCCCGGTTCTTGCGCCGCGGGGCAAGATTCTCGACCGTGACGGCAGGGTGATCGTCGACAACCACTCATCCTTCAGTCTCTATCTTTCCCGCGAAGACTTGAAGGTCGAGCACCTCAAACCGATCGCGGAGGGGCTGAACCTCGATTACGATTCGCTCGCCGATCGCGTGCGGAATTTTCAAACAGGCGTTATGGCTCAAGACGAGCGGATTATGATCAAGGACGAACTGACGCCAGCGGAGCTAGCCTTCGTCGAATCGCACAAGGATCCCGGCACCTTTCCTGAGCTTGAAGTCATTCAGGTGCAGCGACGTCTCTACCCACGGGACAATGTCGCGGCACACGTCATCGGCTATGTCGGTGAGGTGAGCGAAGATGAGCTCAATAGTGCTGAGTTCGCGCAGTTCCGCCCAGGTGACAAAGTCGGCAAACAAGGAATCGAACGCCAGTATAACGATACCCTGATGGGCGTCGATGGGCAGCGCTTCTTCGAAGTGGATAGTATCGGGAACCAGCGCCACCTGACCGATGAAGACAAAGAAGCGCTCCCGGGCGCCAATCTACAGCTCACTATAGATCTGGACCTTCAGGCGGTTGCCGAACTAACCATGGAGAATCGCCGCGGCGCCGTCGTTGCGCTCGATCCGCGAAATGGGGAAGTACTCGCAATGGTCAGCCGCCCGGCTTTCGATCCCAATCTGTTCACCGGCCACATCCACGCGAAAGACTGGAAGGATCTCATCGACAATCCCGATCATCCCCTCATAAATCGAGCGATCCAGGCCCAACAGGCGCCCGGTTCCACCTTCAAACCGATTATGGCCCTCGCGGGACTGGAAACTGGCGTCATCAATGATAGCTTCCACGTCACTTGCGGTGGCGGCGCCACGTTCTTCGGTCGATTCTTCAAATGCTGGGGCAAGCACGGCGGCGTTGAGCTGCATCGCGGCTTAGTCCAATCCTGCGACACGTTCTTCTACAACGTAGGTAATCGCATGGATATCGACGACATAGCCCGATATGCGGAAATGGTCGGCTACGGGCACAGAACCGGGATTGATCTTCCACACGAGGCAGAAGGCGTGATGCCGTCGCGGCGCTGGAAGATCCATAACTTCCGCCAAAAATGGTATCCGGGCGAAACGATCTCCGTATCCATCGGCCAGGGCGCGACCACTGTGACCCCGCTCCAGATGGCGGCCGCTATCGGCGGAATTGCCGTCCGGGGAGTGTGGTATCCGCCGCATTTAATCAAAGATGCAGCGAATCTCCCGCCCCCGCGGCGGGACGACCTGAACCCCGAGAATATCCGGAAGGTGATTTACGGAATGTATGGCGTGGTGAACGAGGGCGGTACGGGTGTACGGGCCAGCATACCTGGGATTAACGTGTGCGGCAAAACGGGAACGGCGCAACTGGCCTCCAACGAGGTCCTCAAGGGTACCAAGATCGGTCAGACCATGAGAGACAACGCATGGTTCGTCGGCTTCGCTCCCATGGAATCGCCGGAGATTGTGGTTGCGGCGTTGTTCGAGGGCGGTCAGCATGGCCAGCTCGCAGCTCCCATTGTTCGCGACGTCCTGAAAGCCTACTTCGACAAGAAGGTTCGTTTAGGCCAGCGCCTGAAAGTCGCGGCTGTTCCACAGCGCATACTAATGCCTCCCAATCGGCCCCTCGTTTGGTCGCCCCAATAAAAGGACACCCGCCAATTGGCGTGATCCCTGGAGCAGTAGCCCCAACAGGTTAATCGTTGAATGATTTCTTCCGAAAATTACTTTCTCAAGGATTGCGGGCCCCGTCGAATAGGTTATTTTGCCGCAAACGACAGCCCGATGACCGCCATGGCGGTTCCCGCCTGCGAAATCCACTGGTCGTGCTCGTAGGGGAAGCCACTCTGGAAGTAAGGCTGGAATCCGAAGGAGCGGGAGACAACGTGCCAGGTGCCATCCTCTTGCTGCGTGCGGAGGAGGAAGTCCACTCCGCGGCGGTAGACGGGATCGGAAGACGTCATGCCGGATTCATGCAGCGCCCAGAGCGCTTCGCCCGTAGCGAACGCGTCCGACTGGTGGTAGTCGGTCTGGCCCCAGCCGCCATCAGTGCGCTGTTTGCCGACGAGTTCTTTCACACGGCCAGCGGGGGCGGTGTGGCCAGCCCAGACCAGGCCGAGGATCTGCATCGTCCGATCCTCCGTGGTGAGCGGTTCGGCCTTTTCCACCCAGGCGGCGGCGCGCTGAATGCGTTGCTCGAATTCGTCTTTTCGGGCGGGAATCGGGAACGAGCGTAGCGCGCGGATAGCCCGCGCGGTCTGGCCGAACTCGCCGCTTTCGATCGGGGGCCGGCCTTCGAAGGTCTGCCAGTCGCCTTCTTTGCGCTGCATGGCGGCCATGTGGTGAACCATGGAATCGATCGCCAGGGATTGCGGCACGCCTGCGCTCGCCAGCTGTAAAAGGGCGAACCCCACTGCCTCGCTGCTATCGCCTGGTTCTTGCGCCTGGAAAAATGCCTCCTGCACACTCCCGAGCAGGAGTTGGGTGGCGCGGGTATCGGCGTTCTCCAGCGCGGGCTCGGTTTTCACGCCAGCCGACCTGGCGGCACCCACCGCCATTCCGTTCAGATATTGGGAGTGGCAGGAGGAGCAGCCGCCGTTATGGAGAAATTTCCCCGCCACCGGTTGCGAGACGGCCAGTGCACGCGAGATGGCTTCGCGCGGGTTGGTGCGGGGTCGCTCAATCCATCGAAGGGGGGCGAGAAAGAGGAGTGCGCGCGAGATGACTTCGCGCGGGTTGGTGCGGGACTCGGCGGCGGACGCGGCGGGCGACGACGGCGTTGGCTTCAGCCCGAACAAAGGCAGAATCGCCGGGTTCTGGTTACGCCACGCCCATTCGCGCGCCATGACTTTATCGGAGCTTTTCGCCAGCAGCAGTTGCACCACCTTAGGGTTCGGGTGATCGACCGCGACCGCGAAGACCAGTGCGTTGGCGTCGCGGACATCCATTGCGTTGGGGTCTGCGCCCGCCTTAAACAGCGCCTCGACGGATTCGTAGCCGCCCATCTGCGCCGCATCCATCAGAGGTGTGATATGTCCAACCGCGATCGGTCCGTGAAACCCCTCTCCGGAAGTGTCGTCGCTCTTCGCGTTCACCGCGGCGCCGTGTTCCAGCAGAAGTTTCACCAGCGCGCCGCCGCGATAGGCGTTGGTCGCGGCTCCATGCAGCGGAGTGAAACCGGCGTACTCCGCAATGTTGACATTCGCGCCTTTGGCGAGCAACATACGCGCCACTTCCAGGTTGTTAACGTTCGCCGCCTGGTTCAAAACGGTGACGCCGCTCTCGTCGCGCGCATTGACATTGGCACCCTTTACGATCATCAGCCGGGCCGATTCGACTGCGCCGTCATAGGCGGCGGCGATGAGCAATGGCGTGCGGCCCAGCTTTGACCTGGCGTTGACCTTCGCGCCTTTGGCCAGCAGCAGCTTCACCTTGGCTGCGTCACCGGCGCACCACATGAGAGGCGTGGCGCCTAATTCGTTGGCGGCGTTGGGATCGGCCCCGGCATCCAGTAGAAGACGCAGCACGTCAGGTGTGCCGAGCGCCGCGGCATACATGAGCGGCGAGTTGCCTCGGGCATCGCGCGCTTTCGGCCCGCGTGTGCGGAGAAGCTCCTTCAGTGCCGCAACATCGTTGTTGCGAATCGGCAGGTAGAACGGGCTGACGTCTGTGGCGAAACTAACGAGGCAACCGGCGAACAGGAGAAATGCAATTCGCCACAACCCGGCCGGGAGAACGAAGATTGCGACACGACACACCGCGACCGATGGCAAGCTCATACTCCACCGTTGTCTCGGGCCCAAAACAGCCCCGAAAGCGCTCCTTACTTTCTCCAAATGTCACGATGATACGAAGAACTCTAGCGTCGTAGAGAATAGAGTGAAACCGTCGGTTCATAGCCTTGTCTGTAGCCAAAACGGGAATCGCAGAGGATGGAACTCTGCGAACCAGTCGTCGCGGTTCACTGCGTGTCTGCCGTTCCTGACTGAAGCTGGGCAGCCCGGGAATAGCCGCCATATGGCGACTGATCGTTACTTAGATCGGGCCAAGAGAACCCGCTGGCGCGATTTGACTGACTGAGGGCTCGAAAATTAGCAAGAAAGATCAAGCCACTCTAAAGGTCCGTGAATTAGACTATCCCTAGTGCTTCGCAGCGTCTCGTCGGTACTAGCTGGAATTGCTATCCTAACGGCGGCCTCCTTCGCCATCGAGGCGGTTGTGAACCCTCTGTTACTTCGGGCATTCCCGCAAGCCCTGCCGAGCCCGGCGGCACTTTCATCTAATCAATGGGGCAGGATGTTAACGCTTGCGTATGGGCTTACATGCGTGGCCGCCGGAGGATACGTCGCAGCTCGAATTGCACGGCGGTTACCGATCAAGCACGCGGCTGCGATGGGGATTCTTCAAGCTGGTTTGACTATCGCCGCGATGCTGTCCCCGGAAGCAAACCATGCTTCACGAATGCAATGGATCACGATCGCTATGCTGAGCGTACCTGCTGCACTGGCGGGCGGATTTCTTTACAAGGAAAAGAAACTCAATGAGGGATTGGAAAAAGCTCCAGCCAGCACTTAACTTCGCCAGGCAAAATCTTGGCAAAAACGTCGCGCTGGCAGAATTGGCTGCCAACACGGAACAGTCCGTATTTCACGCTCATCGAACCCTTCGTGTGGCCCTAGGAGAAACGCCCAAGCAGTTCACGCTGCGGCTGCGTATCGATCACGCCGCCGCCGCTTTGATCAGTTCGCGGGCCTCGATCCTGGACATCGCGCTAGAGTGCGGATTCGAGAGTCACGAGGCTTTCTGCCGTGCATTTCGCCGGCGCTTTGGGCTGAGCCCGAGCGCCTACCGAAAACGTGGACTAATAGGACCCAGCACCCGGTCGCACGCAGACTTGGTGGACAAAATCGGGCCTTGTGTAGGGCTCTACCATGTCGGCTTAGGAGAAAGGCGTTCGGAAGAATCCATGGAATACAAAGTTACGAGACAGGAGCTCGCGGCTCAGCCGGTCCTGGTGGTTCGGCGGCGGGTACGACGAGCTGAGATTGCGGCGACAATCGGGGCAGCATTGCCCAAGGTGTTCCTTCATGCGCAACAGCGCGGCCTAGCCATCGCTGGCTACCCGATTACCCGGTACCTGGAAGCCAGCGTCGGATTAGTAACGTTCGAGACTGGGATGCGCGTTACAGCGCACGGCGGAGACTGGACCGTAGCCGACGGCCAAGGCGAGGTTTTGGCCGAAACGTTGCCTGGTGGGCCTGCTGCGGCGACGATTCATTTCGGACCGTACGATCAACTCCAAGACGCTTACGCCGCAGTCGAGGAGTGGATTGCTGCGAACGGATTTCGCCAGAACGGCGCGCCATGGGAGGCATACTTGAATGATCCAGCGGATCATCCAAATCCCCAGGACTGGAAGACCGACGTCTATTGGCCTTTTCAAGCTTGATCGACGCGCGCATCCGTTGCCGCATGCATGCCTAATTGACGAACCTGACACCGAAGGAGCGGCTTGGGGAGCACTCAGCCAAATCGCCACTTGCTGACTACTCGTGGGTTGCGAGCACAACGGATGCGCTTTCGTTCGGTTAAGCGGCTTCCGAAAGCTCGGATGTGGTACGCTAATTCACCATGCTGCGTCTCAGTTCTGCCGCCCTTTTGCTCGGGCTTGGATCGTTGATACTTGCGCAGCAGAAGAATACATCAATGACCTACCACGCAAGGGGCATGTTCACTGTAGACGTCCATCGGCTTACGCCGGCACCGGCGGAAGGGCTTTCCCGGTTTTCTATTGACAAGCAGATCCATGGAGACCTGGAGGCAACAAGCAAGGGCGAAATGTTTTCTGGCGGAGATCCCAAGCAAGGTGTGGCCGGATACGTTGCAATCGAGGTTGTTACCGGTATACTCAACGGAAAAAGCGGTAGTTTCGCCTTACAGCATACGGCAACGATGGATCAGCGAGGACCCAAGATGTCTGTCATTATTGTGCCCGGATCAGGAACGGGTGAACTAAAGGGCATTTCGGGAACGTTTGATATCCAGGTTGCGAATGGGCTTGTCCCCATTTTTGACACAACCAGTTAAGACTCA
>Ga0210389_10001222_pt1 | contig 20932 bp, 19 predicted proteins | sample IncBWH28OmetaG_FD_160127 | JGI IMG/M metagenome (GOLD analysis project Ga0210389, IMG submission 160127) | Forest soil microbial communities from Barre Woods Harvard Forest LTER site, Petersham, Massachusetts, United States - Inc-BW-H-28-O ...
CCGGCTGTAGCGTGCCCGATCACGTATTTGAGCTCCCTTCCTCACGTGCTCAAATACGCCTTCGTTCCCGTTCTGTTCCCCCTTCTCGGGTGGGCTCGGACCCGCTCCCGGTAACGTGGGCGATGTGGATAGGGAGATGATGGCGGCTGCCCTGGAGCAGGCGCGGCAGGGCCTGGCCAAGGGCGGCGTGCCGGTGGGGGCGGCGCTGGCCGCGGGCGGCACGCTGATCGCGGCCGGGCACAACGAGCGCGTGCAGAACGGCGACCCGATCGCCCACGGCGAGATTTCCTGCCTGCGCAACGCGGGACGGCGCCCGGACTACCTGGACACGACCCTGTACACCACTTTGTCCCCGTGCGAGATGTGCAGCGGCGCGATCCTGCTCTTCCGCATCCCGCGGGTCGTGGTGGGGGAGGCGCGCACGTTCGCGGGTGACCTGCACTTCCTGCGGGGCCGGGGCGTCGAGGTCGTGCTGCTCGACGACCCGGACTGCGTCGCCGTGATGGCGGAGTTCCAGGCGCGTTACCCCGAAGTGTGGAGCGAGGATATCGGCGGACGATGACGTCCGGCCGCCCGTCTGAGCGTCGGCGATAAAATGGAGTGTTGTGAGCATTGAAGTCCCCGTCGGCCTGGCCGAGCAGTTCCCTGACGTCGCGGTCCTGACGGCCGCCCTGGATAAGACCGGCTACCTGGCGGGTGACCAGCTAGCGGCGGCGTTGTTCCTGGCCGTCCGCATGGGCCAGCCCATCCTGCTGGAAGGCGAGCCCGGTGTCGGCAAGACGGAGGCGGCGAAGGCCCTGGCCACGGCCCTGGACACGGTGCTGGTGCGGCTTCAGTGCTACGAGGGCATCTCCTCGGGCGAGGCGCTGTATGAATGGAATTACCCGCGTCAGCTGCTGGCGATCCGGCTGTCCGAGGCAAGTCATCAGCAGATGCACGACGCCGACCTGTTCCGGGAGGAGTTTCTCCTCGCACGGCCGCTGCTGACGGCCATCGACCATCCCGGGCCGCAGCCGGCGGTGCTACTGATGGATGAGGTCGAGCGGGCGGACGACGAGTTCGAGGCATTCCTGTTCGAGATGCTGGCGGAGGCCTCGGTGACGATCCCCGAGCTCGGCACGCGCCACGCGAAGGTCCCGCCGGTCGCGGTCCTGACGTCCAACCGGACCCGGGACCTGCACGACGCGCTGAAGCGGCGATGCCTCTACCACTGGATCGGGTACCCGGACACGGGCCGCGTCGCGTCGATCATCCGGCGCCGCGTGCCCGCCGCGAGCGAAACGCTGGCCGGGGAAGTGGCGGCCGCGGTGTCGCGGCTACGCGGTCTCGAGCTGACCAAGCCGCCAGGCATCTCCGAGGCGATCACATGGGCGTCGGCGGCGACGATGGTCGGCGCCGGCGGCCTGACGCCGGAGGTGGTGGAATCGACGCTGAGTGTGGTCGTGAAATATCCGGAGGACGAACAGATCGTTCGGGACGCCGGGCTGAAGTCCGTCGTCGGGCATGACTGACGGCGCCGACGTGGCCGGGCTGGCGTCGGTGTTCGGCACGGCCCTGCGCACCGCCGGAATCCCGGCGGGCCCGGATCGATCCGTCCGGCTCGCGGAGGCACTCACCGTGATGCGTGCCTCGACCCTGGCGGAGTTCCACGCGTGCGCGCTCGCGACGATGGTCTCCGACCCGAGCCAGATCGATACGTTCGAGCGGGTCTTCGCGACCGTTTTCTCCATCGACGTGCCGGGTCGGCGGGCGCCGTCGGTCATGGCGCCGCAGCCGGGGATGGCGGCCGACCCCTCCGCCGAGCCCGCTGCCGCCGACGCGTCCTCGACCGGCGGCGACCGGCCGCCGGTCGTCCGCGAGGTCCCCGCGGACGTGGCCGGCCCAGCGGCGCCGCACGACGAAACCGACGATCCAGAACGTCCAGAGATTCCCGCTATCCGCCGCGTCGCTTCGGCCACCGAGCGGCTTCGTGCCCGGGATTTTTCGCAGCTGACACCGGCGGAGCTGCGCGACCTGGCGACGCTGATGCGGCAGCTCACCCTGGCCGTGCCGCCACGCCGGACGCGGCGGTACCGGCCGCGCAAGGACGGCGCGCGCCTGGATATGCGCCGCACGCTGCGCCAGGCCCGCCGGACGGGCGGCGAGCCGGTGCGGATCGCGCGCCGGGCGGTCCGGGTACGGCCGCGTCGTCTCGTCGTCCTGTGTGACATTTCCGGCTCGATGGAGCCTTACGCACGGGCGCTGCTGCAGCTCATGTACGTCGCGAGCCGCGGCGCTGCTGGCGGCGGGCGACCGTCGGGATCGCTCAGGGACCCGTCCCGGCCGCGGACCGAGGTGTTCACGTTCGCGACCCGCCTGACCCGGCTCACCCCGGCGCTGTCGGCGGCGACGCCGGAGACGATGCTCGCGCGGGCCGGGGAGGCCGCGCCCGACTGGTCGGGCGGAACCCGGATCGGCGCCGCGCTGAAGGAGTTCAACGACCGGTACGGCGTGCGGGGCATGGGCCGCGGCGCGGTGGTGCTGATCATCTCCGACGGCTGGGAGACCGGGGACCCGGCGCTGCTCGGCGAGCAGATGGCCCGGCTGCACCGGGTCGCGTACCGGATCGTGTGGGCGAACCCGCGCACCCAGAGCCCGCGCTACCGGCCGGAGGTCGGCGGCATGGCGGCCGCCTGGCCGTACTGCGACGCGGTCGTCAGCGCGCACAACTTCGCCGCCCTCGACGACCTGCTGGACGCGCTCCGGTCCCCGTCGGTCAGGCGTCCGTCGTTCACGGTGCCCGGCCCGGCGGCCACCGATCCGGCAACCACTGGCCACGAGGCCGCCGGCGCCGCCACGACCGCCCCGGCGGACCGTTAGCCCAGCCGGGCTAGTTCCGCTCGCAGCAGCGCCGCCAGCTCGGCGGGCCTGGACAGGAAAGGCGAATGCGACGAGCCGATATGCCGCGTCTCCGTGGCCCGCTTGGCGAATAGCTCCTGGGCGGAAACCGGCAGCATGCGGTCCTTGTCGGCGATGATGTACGTCGAGGGGATAACCTGCCAGGCGGCGTTGGTGACCGGCTGGATGAGCGACGACCACGACTGATAGGTGAGCCCGTCGATGGCCGCCCGTGCCAGGGCGGGTTCCGCGTCGTAGAACAAGGACTCCGGGTCGTCCATCGTGACGTATCCCTCGTCCTCGTGCACGCCCCAGTTCGGCGGGAGCGGCAGGTTGCCGCCCTGCGTGGCGGTCGCCGCCATCGACTCCCCGAGGCCCAGCGGGAACGATACGAGGTAGACGATCCGCTGGACATTCTCCGTCGCCGTGTCGAGCGCCTCAGTGACCGGCACGCCGCCGTAGGAGTGCGCGAGCACCAGGACGGGACCGTCGACGGACGACACGGCCTTCCGCACCTCGGCCGCGTCGCCGTACATGTCGCCGAGCGCGGTGGTGTCGAGGCCGCTGCTGCCGAGCCGGACGCTGTGCACGTCGATGTCGGGGATGGACCTGACGAACGCCTCGTAGTGCTCGGGCGTGTGCCAGGCGCCGGGGACGAGGACAACAGCCGGACTTGTCACGCGAATACTCCTTGAAGTCTCAACTATCTGCCGTGAGGCAGCATAGGGCATCGCGGGAATCGGGAGCTAGCGGCGGTCACCTCGGTCACGCGAGCCATTCCAGCCAGGTGCCGTGCCCATCGGTGAGCGCCTTCGGCGTGCGGCCGTCCTGAACGAGCACAAAGCCACCCCGCACCGTATACGCGGCGCCGGCCCCGCGCAGCACACCGGGTCCTTCGTTCGACAGCCACACGGCGTCAAGTCTCCGGATGGCGCCGGCGAACTTCTCGCGGTCCGGTGGCGCGACGTAGGCCAGCACCGCGGAATGAAAGATGACCAGGGTCGCATCAGCTGGCGCCTGCCGGGCCAGGGCAGGTACGCCGGTGCGCAGATCGCCTTTGTAGACCTTCGGCGGGTCCCGGCGGGCCGTGGCGATCGCGGCGTCGAGCCGCTCGCGGCGGCCCGTCTCACCCGGCCACAGCAGGCACCGCAGCCAGCGCACGTCGTCCTCGTCGCCGACGTCGAGCGGGTTCAGGTCCAGGCCGGCGCGCCACGCGACTTCGGGAACCGCGTCCGGCAGCGGGACCGGGCCGCGTGCCTCGCAGGTGAGCACGGGGGCCTCGGAGTCGGTGCCGCTGAGCTGCCGCTCGCCGTAGTCGTAGGAGTAGCGGTCGGGCATGAGCGTGAGCCCGGCGCTCGCCCCGACCTCGAGCAAGGCCAGCGGCGGTGGCAGGCTCGCCAGGACCGGGAGGAGCGTCGCGCACCGGGCGGCCTCGTTGGTCTGCGTGCGGCGGGCCAGCATCGTCGCGGCCAGCTCGTCGCCCCGGGTTTCGGCAAGAGCGCGCAGCGCGCCGATGTCCGCGTGCTCGCCGAGCAGGTAGCAGGCGGCGGCGAATAGCAGGTTCGGCTGCCGTTTCGGCCCGGGAAGACCGCGCAGGAAACCGAGGATTCCCTCGTCTTCGGCGACCGCGTTCCCCAGTTCCACGTAACGAGGTGACTTACCGATCGCCTCACGGGCGAAGTCCCGGTACTGCGCGGCGATGGATGTCTGCCGCCGTGTCTGGTGCTCTGGCGCCACCGCTCCGATCCTAATGGTGCGGTGGCGCACCCGGCCTGACGCACGCGGGGAACGGGGACGCTCGTCACTTCGCGGTGACGTGGATGGTGTGGTAGCCGGTCGCGCCGTTCGGCTCGGGGGCGTGGACGGCCGCGGTCTGCGTATGGCCGGCCTTGTCGGTGGCCCGCACCTGGATCGTGTGCGAGCCCGCCGTCGCCCGCCACGGGTAGTAGTACTGCCGCCAGGTGTCGATCGTGTCCTGGGCGGCGAGCGTCGCCTGGTGCCACGTGCCGTCCACGGCGACCTCGACCGCCTCGATACCGCGATGCTGCGCCCACGCCACCCCGGCGATCATCGTCATGCCGGCCGGGACGGTCGCGCCGGTCTTCGGCACGTCGATCCGCGACTCGGTCTTGATCGGCGCCTGCTGCGACCACCCGCGCTGTGACCAGTAGGCGTTGTACGAGGCGAACGTGGTGAGCTCCATGTCCACCACCCACTTGCAGGCCGAGACGTACCCGTACAGCCCCGGCACCACGACGCGCACGGGAAAGCCGTGCTCCTGCGGCAGTGGCTGGCCGTTCATGCCGACCGCGAGCATCGACGCCCGGCCGTCCATCACCGGCTCGACGGCGACGCCCAGGTTCATGCCATTCACGTCTCTCATGACGATCTGGTCGGCGCTCCGCTGGATGCCCGCCTCCTTCAGGATGTCGGGGAGCATCGTGCCCTGCCACCGGGCGTTGCCCACGTACCCGCCGCCCACGGGCTGGGAGACACACGTCAGGGTGACGTCGTGGTCGAACATCGGCCGCTGCATCAGGTCATCGAAGCTGAGCGTGACGGGCTTGTCGACCATGCCGTGGATGCGCAGCTGCCATGACTGCGGCGATATTTGCGGAATGACCAGCGCCGTGTCAACCCGGTAGAACTGGCTGTTGGGCGTGTAGAACGCGGAGAGCCCCGGGATGTCGGATATCGCGGCGCCCCTCGGCAGCGCGGGTTGCCTGACCGTGTGGCTGAGCTTCACCGATCCGGTGTTCACGGTGAACCGCTTGTCCTGCAGGTACTGGCCGCCGAAGCCCGCTACCGCCGCGGCCGCGGCCGTCATGCCGCCGGCGGCCAGGAACTTGCGCCGTTCCATCTACCGGCCGCCTCTCGCCGGCCAGGCGCGGGAACGCCCGCCCCCGCCGATGCGGACGAGCAGGACGATGACGATGATGCCCGCGACGCCCCCGACGAGCGACGGGATGACGTCGGTCGTGCGGCTCTCCGGCCGGGTGATCGCCACGAACGCGCCGAACAGGCCGAACAGGCCGATGCCGAGCACGCCGGCCGACACGTGCCGCCAGGCCACGATCCCGATCACGATCGCGATGATGGCGACCGTCACGTACATGCCGAGCAGCAGCATGTTCTTGTCGTTCTCCCCGAACTTCTCGACCGCGAAGTTCTTCAGCGCCGGTGGCGTCCGGTCGATGAACGCTCCGCCGACCGCGATGATCGGCGATGCCTGGGGCCGGACGAAGGCCGCGACCAGGTTCGCGATGCCCAGCGCCACCGCCGCCGCCAGAAACCCGGCGACCGCGCCGCGCACCAGCCCCCGGCTCCGCCGCCCGTTGTCGTACCGCGTCTCTGGCCCCGGTTCTCGTTCCCGCTCCGCGGGCATGTCCCACGGGGGCCGCACCCCCGGAGCGGCGTTGGCCCGCGTCGGCTTCTCCCATGGCGCGTACGACCGGTCCGGCACCACGATGTTCTCGAAGCGAGTCTCCTCTTCCCACGGCGGGCGTGCCGGCGGGGGACTCTGGTACCGCTGGTAGGACCGGGGATCGTCCTCGTACTGAGCGAGTGCCGGATAACGCGGCCGGCGGGGCGGTTCGGGGTAGCTCATGCTTCTATTCACGAACGCCGGGACTCGGCGCGTTCAGTTATCTCAGCCGTGGTAAGCACGCGGTAAGAACCGGTGTCGCGGAGCCCGGGGGTGCTGAACACGGCGGTCGGCTCGATCACGAGCGCCCCGTCCTCAGCCAGCGCCCCGTCCTCGGCCAGCACCTCGTCAGCAGTCAGGACCTCGTCCGCCCCCAGCGTCGCGTCAACGGGGGCCGCGAGGCGGCGTGCGCGGCGGGCGAGAAACACCCGGGTAAGCGCGATGGTCCCGGCGATAGCGGTGGCGGCGCCGTACCCGATGAGTTGCGTGTGGCGCAGCATGAACCCGTGGATGTACACGTGCCCGGTGCTGGCCAGGTATCCGCCCGCGGACAGCAGCAGCCATTCCGGCTGGCCGTCCAGCGCGACCAGCATGACCAGGAGGATCGAGTACCACTGGAAATCGGGCGTGCACACCGCGAGCGCGGCGGCGGTCATCAGGACTCCGCCATGCCACGGCCTGGCCGGGTCGCAGTACCGCAGGATCGCGGCCGCGACCACGCCGAGGATGATCACGGCCACCAGCGTCGACGCCTTGCCCCGCACCACCATCCCGAGCAGCGCGTACCCGGTCCCCGTCGAATAGCCCTGCTGATTCAGGTATCCGGGCAGGAAACCGATCACCTTGCTGCCGACCGCGATCACGTGCGGCACGTACACAAGCACGATGGCCGTGACGGCGGCGGTGGCGATGAGCCGCCACCCGCGCCGCAAGACACCGGGCACCACGAGAACCGGCGTCATCTTCGCGGCGATGGCGAGCCCGAGGAGCGCGCCGCCGAGCATGATCCGCCGTCTGGTCCGCGCTCCGGCGAGAACGAGCAGCGCCGTTGCCGTGAACGCGACCCCGACCACGTCCACGTGCCCGTTCTGCCCGGCCTCCAGCGCGACCGTCGGACACCACGCCCATAGTGCCGCGAGGCGCGGATCCTTGCCGTAGCGGCGCAGACCGAATAGCAGGATCACGGCCGTGAGCACGGCGAACACGGCCGCGCCGGCCTGAATCGGCGTGGTGCTGTCGTCGGCCGGGGCGGCCAGCTGGACCGCGGTGAAGTACGCCTCGGCCACCGGGGGATAGATTGTTGGCACCGACATCCGGTTGATCTTGGTGCACCCTGCCACGAGGCCGTCCGCTGGTTCCGCGCTGTCGGTCCTGCCCGCGACGCAGTCCTCGTAATGGCCGGTTCCGTTGCCGGACCACAGGAAGTCGTTCCGCAGCCGGGCGACCCCGGCGTCGGCCGGCGCGTACAGGTACGGGTCGATGCCGGCGGCCTGCACGCGGCCGTCCCAGATGTACCGGTAGAGGTCGGTGCTGGTCTGCGGCGGCGCCGTGAGCGCCGCGACTTGGAGGGCGATCCCGCCGACCAGGATGAGGCCCACCACGACCTTGACCGCTGCCTTGCGTGCCAGCCACGCGGCGCAGCCAAACACGAGCCAGGCCAGCCCCTCCAGCTCCACCGCCTGGATCTTCGCGGTCCCCAGCCCGACGATTCGCGCGGGCACCCGGTGCGGCTGTGCGAGCAGCAGGATAAGGCCGGTCAGCACGACCAGGCAGGCGACGATTCCGGCAATACGGGCGGCTTTCGCGGTCATGCTCCGAGGGTGGCATCCGTTTATGGCCAGCCGACCCGGTCGCATGGGACGTTAGGGATTAGTAAGCCTGCCGCAGGACGGTGAACCAGCGGCCGTGCGCGACCCAGGTTTCCGCCAGGGCCAGGCCGGCGGCCTCCGCGAGCCCGGCGATCTGGTCCATGCCGACGTACGCCCACGGGAACCACGCGCTGATCCGGTCGCCGTGACGTAGGCGCACGTCCTCGCGGCGCAGTTCGGTGCCGGGCGACAGGACCTCGACGAGCGCGCAGCCGCCCGGGGTGAGCAGTTCGCTGATCCGGCGCAGCAAGGCGACCGGGTCGCCGCCGATCCCGATGTTCCCGTCGGCGAGCAGGATGGTCCTCCAGCGGCCGGCCCCCGGTACATGGCCGAAGACATCGCGCAGCAACGTCAGGGCGCCCGCGGTCCTGGCCAGTTGCACGGCGTACGGGGTCACGTCGATGCCGAGCGCCGGGATGCCCCGCTCCGCCAGCGCGACCGTCAGCCGACCGGGTCCGGACCCCACGTCCAGGGTCGCGCCCTGGCAACGATCGACGATCGAGCAGTCACCAGGGCGGATCGTGAGCCAGTCATCGACATGCAGCGGGGACCTGCTGCCGTCCGCGTGCTCGACTTCCGGCCGGGCACGCCCCTCGAGGGCATGCTCATAGAGTTCGCCGATCACGCGAAATCTCCTCCAAGTGGACGTTCAGCCAGGACGCCATTAGTGTTCACCGCGTTGTCGCAGGAAACTCGCCCTATCGGGGCCGCCTTACCGGATCGTCACGGGTCTTACGGTCCGCTGACGGATTCGTCCGTTTTACTGGCCGGTCGTACGCGGATCGTTTTACCTTGTAACGGTGAGCAATGCTGACCAGCCCGGACGAATCGTCGTCGTAGATGATGACCCCACGGTCGCGGATGTCGTCGGACGCTACCTAGTCCGTGACGGCCATTCCGTGCAGTGCGTGCACGACGGTTACGAGGCCCTGAAGCTCGTCGAGCAACAGCCGCCAGATCTCGTCGTCCTCGACCTGATGCTTCCCGGCATCGACGGCCTCGAAGTGTGCCGCCGCCTGCGCGAGCGCTGGCCGATCCCGGTGGTGATGCTGACCGCGCTCGGCGACGAGACCGACCGGCTCGCCGGGTTCGAGACCGGTGCCGACGATTACGTGACCAAGCCCTTCAGCCCGCGCGAACTCGCCATGCGGGTGCGCTCGGTGCTGCGCCGGGCACGCGGCAACAGCCTGCCCGCCAATCCCGGCCTCGGCCACCTCGGCGACGGTGACCTGTCCGTGGACATGTCGGCCCACGAGGTGCGGATCGCCGGGCGGCTCGTCCAGCTCACGTCGCGTGAGTATGACCTGCTGGTCTTCCTGATGCGCAACCCGCGGAAGGCCTTTACACGGGATCAGCTGCTCAACGAGGTGTGGGGCTGGACGTTCGGCGATACGTCGACGGTCACCGTGCACGTCCGGCGGCTGCGCGAGAAACTGGAGAGCGATCCGACCATGCCGAAGCGCATCGTGACCGTGTGGGGCGTCGGTTACCGCTACGAGCCGGAGCCGTCATGAGTGGCGATGTCCTGCCGGGCGTCCAGTTGTCCGACCTGCTGCGCGTGACGGCCGCCGCGGCCGCGATCGCGGTGGTGACCACCCTGGTCGGCATGGCCACGTTGAAGGCGCTGGCCCGGCAGACGCTGGCCGTGCAGGTCATCATGGTCGTGGCGGTCACCCTCGTCACGTCGCTGGCCTCGTGCGGCGCCACCGCCATCTTGATGGTCGGCAACACGACCGACCGCGAGGTGGTCCTCGAACTGCTCTCGGTCGCGGCCCTCGCCGGGCTGGCGGTCGCGCTGTTCCTCGCGCGGTCCTTCACCCGGTCGAGCAAGACGCTGCTCAGCGCCGTGCAGGAGGTCGGCACCAGCGGCTTCTACAGCCCGCCCGAGATCGTGCTCCCGGCCGAGCTGGCCGGGCTGTCGGACGGACTGGAGACGGCGCACGAGCGGCTGGGCAAGTCCCGGGCGCGGGAACGCGCGCTGGAAGCGAGCCGGCGTGAGCTCGTCGCTTGGGTGAGCCACGACCTGCGGACTCCGCTCGCCGGGCTCCGGGCCATGGCCGAGGCGCTGGAGGACGAGGTGGTCACCGACCCGCGCGAGGTCGGGCACTACCACTCGCAGATCCGCCGGGAGACCGACCGGCTGTCGTCGATGATCGACGACCTCTTCGAGCTGTCGAAGATCCACGCGGGCACGCTCCGCCTGTCGCCGCGGCTCGTGGGCCTGGAGGACCTGGTCGCGGAGGTCATCGCGAGCGCCGAACCCGTGGCAAGGGCGAAGGGCATCCGCCTGGTCGGCTCGGCGGTACGCGGCATGCCGGTGCTCATCGACACCGCGGAGCTTGGCCGTGCCGTCAGGAACCTGGTGACCAACGCCATCAGGCACACGCCGACAGAAGGCACGATCGAGATCCTGGGCGAGATCAAGTCGGGGATGGCCTGCGTGAGCGTGGCGGACGAATGCGGCGGCATCCCGGCCGACGACCTGCCGCGGGTGTTCGACGTGGCCTTCCGCGGAGAGAGCGCCCGTACCCCTGATCCGTCCGGCGGCGCGGGCCTGGGCCTGTCTATCGCGCGCGGGATCGTCGAGGCCCACTCGGGACAGATCGGCGTCCGCAACACCGGTCCTGGCTGCCAGTTTCTCATCAAGCTGCCGCTGGCGCGCACCGACGTCCCCTCGGCCGGCGCCCGCCTCAGCGGCTCATTCCAGGCGGCCCGCTAGCCCCGCCTCGCCAGCCCCGCTCCGGGGGCCTCCGCCGACCCAAGCCCAACGCTAAGATACTAGTAGTAACTTAGTTGGGTGCTGGAGGGTCGGCGTGGCCGGGAAACGGATGTCAGGCGAGGAACGACGCCTCCAGCTGCTTGACACCGCCGCTTCCATCGTGCGCGCGGAGGGGGCCGACGCGCTGACGCTGGCCCGGGTCGCCGAGCAGGCCGGGGTCACGAAACCCATCACCTACGGGCACTTCAAGACCCGCGAGGGCCTCCTCATCGCGTTGTACCACCGCATCGACGACCTGCAGGCCGCGGCGGTGCGCACCGCGGTCGAGGCCGGGGCGGGCAGCCTGGATGAGGCCGCCTCGATTCTCGCGGAAGCGTACGTCGACTGCGTCCTGGGGATCGGCAAGGAGTTCGGCGCGATCACGGCGGCGTTGTCGACGAGCGAGGAGATGGAGAGCGTCCTGCGGTCAGGCCGCGAACGCTACGTCGACTCATTCCTCGCGGCGCTGGACCGGTTCACGCCGCCGTGGGGCGAACAGGGCCGGCCACTCGTGCTCGGCCTGATCGGCGCCGCCGAGACCCTGGCGCGGGAAGCGACCGCGGGTCGGCTGCGCCGGGCGGATGCGATCGAGGCGCTCCGGGGGATCATGCTGGCGGTGGCGCGGAATGTGTAGCCCGGCCGGGCCGGGCGGCGGCACGCAGACCTAGCATCACGCCGCATGCTTCGCGTGCCGGCACCACGAGACCGTCGTCGGTGGCGTAAAGGGGAACATCCGATTCGCGTAGCCAGCGCGCGGCGGCGTCGAGGTCGTCGACTTTGACCCATAGCATCGCCGGCCCGGCGGGGGACACGGCGTCGCCGCCGGGATCCATGTCGCCGCCGGGATACGTGTCGATGCCGGGATACCGGGCGAGCAGCGCGTCCCGGCTCAGGTAGACGATCGAGTTGCCGGCGACGGGGACCATGACGGCACCATCGCCGGTCCGCCGCGGCTGTGTGCCGAAGACACCCGCGACGTCCGCCGCCATCGATTCGGGCTCGTCGGCGGTCACCACGACGGAGTCGATGCCCCAGGCCGTGTTCGGGTGCGTCATCAGCGACGGGATCCAGGTGTGCTGGCGATTCTCGGGCGCGGTGTAGAACAGCTCGAGGTACCCGGTGACATTGACGAACCGGGTGATCCGGAACGCCGCCTCCGTGTCGCCGTCGGCGGTGCTTACCGACCGGCGCACGGTCATCGGGAGCGACATCGGGACGCCCGCCGCGCTCATCTCGGCGGCCGCCGCGATCACGTCGTCGGTTCGCAGCGCCGCGGCGGCGATGCCTTCACGGACCCGCAACGCGTCCCGGAACATCTGGTTGAACTCGCTCGGCGTGAGCACGCCGAGCAGCTCGATGTAGTCCTCGTCGAAAACCACGATGTGGTTGCCCGTGCCCATCTCCGCGCCGTGCCGTCCGAGCGGGGCAACCGTGAATCCCAGCCTGGTGAATGTCTCTCGCGCACGGTCGAGCTCGCGGACGAGAACCAGCGAATGGTCGATGCCGTGGAGGTGATTCCGCATGGTCGTCCTTTGTCCGGGCGGAGCGCGGGGCGGGCGATCCCGAATAAGTTACGAATCGTAGCTTACCTTTCGTAACTTATCTGTCAAGCGGGTCGCGAGCGGGCGAGCCGGGCGGACGAGGCGGGCTGCCGAGCCGGCGGACAAGGCGGACAGGCCAGCCGGGTGGGTAAGCCCGAAGGCGACGAGTCAGCGGGGAGCCGTCAAGAGGGGAGCGGCCGCCCGGGCGAAGGTTTCCGCGAAGCGCGACCCCGGCATTTCGCCGGCGACCAGTTCCGCTTCCCGGAAGGTGTCCACGTCCGTCAGGCCAGGCAGGGAGCGCACTCGCAAGCCGGCCGCCGTTAGCCGATCCAGCTGGTAGCGGCCGGTATCACTGGTGGACATGGGGACGCCGTTCAGCAGGTCGGCGTCCGGGCGGCGCAGCCCGAGCAGCCAGAATCCGCCGTCCTCCGCCGGCCCGAAGGCCGCGTCCGCTTCCCCGTTGACCAGCGCCGCGCCCGCCTCGGCGAGCAGCGTCGGCGTGACCTGCGGCGTGTCCATGCCGATCAGCACCATGGGAGCCGCGAGGCCCGCGTAACAGTCCGCGAACGCGAAGGCCAGCCGCTCGTCAAGCGCGCCGCCGCGCTGCGGGATCACGTCGAAGCCCGGCGGCAGCCACGGACCAGGCGAGCCGGCCAGCGCGAGCACGCGGCGGGCGGCCGGGGCCGCCGCGACGGCGGCGAGTGTGTCGGCGAGCGCGGCGCCCGCCAGCAGTGCGCCCTCCTCATACGTGAAGGGCGGCGTGAGCCGCGTCTTCACCTTGCCGGGCACCGGCTCCTTGGCGATGACGATGATCTGCGCCCCGGAAGCGAGCGATGCCTCCGGGGTCCGGCCGCTCACCCGATCTCCGCGAGGATGCGGCGCATGTCGGAAACAGCACGGACGGTTCCGGAAAATGTGCCGGTGACCTTGGACTTCCCCGTCCGAGGATGGTAGGCGACGGCCGTCTCGCCGATGCGCCAGCCCGCGGCGGAGGCACGCAGGACCATCTCGAGCGGGTAGCCGAACCGGCGGTCCCGCAAGGCGAGGTCGAGCATGGCCGTCCGGCGGAAGGCCCGCATCGGCCCGAGGTCGCGCAGTGGCACGCCGGTGCGGCGCCGCAACTCGAGTGCCAGGACCTTGTTGGCGACGCGGGCGTGCAGGGGCCAGGCACCGGCCTCCGTGGGCGCGCGGCGGCCGAGCATCAAGTCGGTCGTGCTGTCACGGACCGGCTCGGCGACCGTGTCAAGGTCGTCGGGGTCGAACGACCCGTCCGCGTCCATGACGCAGACGATGTCGCTGGTCGCGGCGAGCAGCCCGGCGTGGCAGGCCGCTCCGAAGCCGCGCCGCGGCACGTCCACCACGACGGCGCCGTACGAGCGCGCGATCGCGGCCGAGCCGTCGGTGGAGCCGTTGTCGGCGACGACGGGCCGGTAGCCGGCCGGCATGCGGCTCAGCAGCCAGGGCAGCGCCCCGGCCTCGTTGAGGCAGGGCAGGATCACGTCAAGCACGTCTGTTGGCGGGGGGTCGTCCCCCCGGGAGATAACTGCCATGACGCTGACCGTAGTCACGCCGAGCCGTCCCGGGCGGAAATCCGCCCTTACGGAACTGTGACAGCCGGCCACGGAGCGTCTCCCGGGTCACCCTCGCGTGCTTGGCTCGGAACATGAGAGTTCTAGTCACCGGAGCGGCGGGTTTTATCGGTTCACACGTGGCGGAGGCGCTCATCGCCGACGGTCACGAGGTCCTGTGGCTGGACTCGCTCGCGCCTGCCGTGCACAGCGAAAAACCTTCTTACCTCCCAGGCGACCTTTCGTTCCTCCATCGGGACATCCGCGATGGGGCCGCCGTGGCGGACGCCCTGGACGGGGTCGACGCGGTCTGCCACCTCGCCGCCATGGTGGGGCTGGGGGTCTCGCTGGCGGACCTTCCGCTGTACTCGGACGTGAACGTGACGGGCACGGCGACGCTGCTGGACGCGATGGGCCGCCGCGGCGTGCGGCGCCTTGTACTGTCGTCGTCCATGGTCGTGTACGGCGAGGGCTCGTACTCCTGCCGGTCGGACGGCTGCCCTTCCGCCGGTCCGGTGCGGCCGCTTCCCCGGGCCGCAGCCGACCTGGAAGCGGGCCTTTTCGAGCCGCGCTGTCCGTGGTGCGGCTCGCCGCTGTCCACGTCGCTGGTGGGTGAGGAAACGCCGTTCGACCCGCGCAACGCGTACGCGACGAGCAAGGTGGCGCAGGAGCACCTGGCCGCGAACTGGGCGCGCCTGACCGGCGGGACGTGCGTGGCGCTGCGGTACCACAACGTCTACGGGCCGCGGATGCCACGGGACACGCCCTATTCGGGAGTGGCGGCGATCTTCCGGTCGGCGCTGGAGAACGGCGTGCCGCCGAGCGTCTTCGAGGACGGCGGTCAGCTTCGCGACTTCGTGCACGTTCGCGACGTGGCCGCGGCCAACGTCCTGGCGCTCGGCGCTTGTTCCGCCGACGTTCCCGCGGGAACGCTGCGCGCGTATAACGTGGCCAGCGGCACGCCACGGACGGTCGGGGAGATGGCGTCGGCGCTGGCGGACGCGTTCGGCGGCGACGTGCTGCCGAAGGTCACCGGGGAATACCGATTGGGCGATGTCCGCCACATCGTCGCGTCGCCGGAGGCAGCGGCGCGCGAGCTGGGCTATCGCGCGGCGGTGGACTTCACCGCGGGCGTCGCGGAGTTCGCCCGCGCTCCCCTCCGCGCGCCCGCCGCGCTCGCGGCGCGTTAGCGCCGCTCGGAACGAGCCCGAACGCGCATTCGCGCCCGTTCGCGTGCGAGCTCAAATGCGCAGAAGAGCACGCTATTGCGTGCTCTTCTGCGCATTCGGGCCGGTAGGGAGGCCGCCGGTACGGGCGGTCGCCGGTACGGGCGGTCGGCTGGGGTTAGGCGACCGGGCCCTGGACGGTGACCAGGGTGCCGTAGGGGAGGTCGGGCCAGATGGTTTGCGCCGTGCTCGGCGGCAGTTCAACGCAGCCGAGGCTCTGGTACCAGCCGTAGCTCGCCCGCACGAAGCCGTGGATGGCGTCGCCCCCGTTGAAGTACGAGATCCAGTAAACGGGGTCGTCGTAGTGGGAGCCGTCCGGGTTGGTGCCCTTCATGTCCTGGAACTGGAGCTTCTCGTACACCGGGTAGGTGCCGTCTGCGGTCGGCGCCGCCGCGATGCCGGTGTTGGCCGGGGTGTCGAGGATCCGCGAGCCGTCGTGCCAGACCTGGAGCGACTCGTCCGAGGAGCCCTGAGTGGCCAGCGCGTAGCTGTAGCCGCTCGGGTTCTTCGCGTCCTTGGAGACGGCGGTCAGCAGGTGGGACCAGACCTCTGGGCCCGCGATCCCGTCCATCGTCAGGCCCTGGTTGTACTCGAACGCGCGGACCGCGCCGGTGTCCAGCATGTTGTTCTGGCCTTCAGCCCACTGGTCGGTCAGCTCCGACGGGTAGTCGCCGTTCAAGCTGAACGTCCCCGAGGGAGCGTCATAGGCCGCTGCCAGCTGTCCGGCGGCATCGCCGTTCGCGATGTCCCCGGAAGAAGAGGACGGCGTCCATGTGTAGGGCAGGTAGCCAAGCTGGGCGAGCAGTTCCTGGAGCCGGAGCGTGGAGTAGGCGCCGGTCGTGAACTTGACCGTCTTCGACGTTTCCAGCGCGGACAGCGAAGTGGAAGCGGGCTTCACGCCGGACGGCACGCTCACCGTCACCGTGGTCTCGGGCATGAAACCGACCTGGGGCGTGAATGTGGCCGTGTCGCCCGAGACCTGCCAGCTGCCCGGGATGCTGGGGGAAAGCCGGGGCATCGGGCTCGACGATGACACGGCGGCGTTGAACGTCACCTTGATCGGGTCGGCGCCGTTGACATTAGTGGCACTCGAGCCCGGGGAAACCGATACAAGCTTCAAGGGTTTAGGCGGAGCCGCGGTCTTCACGCGCGAAAGGGGCTTGCTGTCCGCGACGCTGGACGCCGATACGGACCCCGGCTTACCGGAGCCGTGGGAAGTCGCGGCGTACACCCCGCCCGCGACCAGCACTACCGCGGCCACGCTAGCGGTCACCGTTATCCCACGGCGGGTAGCCGACGCGGGAGGCGTGCTACCAGCCTTTCCCCAGAACGACACGTGTGCTCTCCTCAATGGGTTCAAAGTTCGATGCTTCCGCAGCACGATGTGGGAGGCCCATCAGTAGTTTATCGGTCAATGACCATCAAGTCGGGAACTTCGGATCGCGGACCCTCCACGTATAAAGACGTATGTGCGCGGTCCTGGGTTGCGGGAAGTTGATGTGACTTGTGAAGGTTCAGCCAACTTGCGGCTAGCGTTCGGCCGGAGGTCAGCACGCAACCAGGACACGCTACCCCTGCGCCTACGGCTTCCGTGACGCCCGGCAACTAAACGACTTCAAATAGTTACCATTCTCTATGGGACGGAGGTGGCCGCCGGGCGTGCCAAGTCTTTAACGGAAAAATAGCGAAAAGAATTGCCGGCTTCACCGGGCCTGCTGTGAATCCACAATGCCTTTCTCGCATTCTGGCGCCCTGCCTGGCCCAACGTAATTCTCCGGTCCGCGGGGCGCTGCGGACCTCGCCACGGCGGCCGTGAGGGGCGGCCGGATGAGAGCGACACTCAGTAACGGTTCGGAAGAGTTTAGCTATCTATGTGGTAACGACTTGATCTCGAGGTTAGTGTGTCCGACCAGGAACCTACGGAGTGGAGGTGGTGGGCATACTCGCCGGAAACAGCCGTTCGATCACGAGCGATAGCGAGCGGCCAGGGTCTTCCCTCATTGAAGGCGGCTTCAGGGAACGGCCGCGTGTCAGCCAGGAACGCCGCCGCAAGACGGCACGCGCCGCCGCTCCCCTGCTCGTGCCGCTGGCGCTGGCCCTCACGCTCGGCGTGATCCTCGCGGTCTCATCTAGCAGTTCCCAGCCCACGCACGTCAATCAGACCACTACGTCGAGCACCCGCAACCCCTGAGCATGACGGCGCGCGCCGCCTGCTGGGCGAAAGCGATCCCGCACGCCCGCACGCCCGGCCGCGCGGCGAAAGCAGTCGCGCACTGCCTGGGCGCGGCGAATACCAGCCGCGCACTACCTGGGCGCGGCGAATGCAGCCCGCGCACTGCCGACCACGCGGAGCGGCCAGCGGTTTCATGGGTCACTCGTGCCACGGGGCCGGTCGAGGCTTCCGGATCCGGATTTCGCTGCCCGACATAGGGCCCTATATCCGGCGCTATCGGACGGCTGCCCGGACCCGAAAATGCCCAGGCGGACGCCACTTCCATGATCATGGGTCGACTGCGCCAAATATTGCTACATCTGACCCGCGATCATGAAATGGATACCCCTCCCAGGGTATCCCAAGATGCTCTGATTATCATGATTTAACGGGATAAACTTGGCGTGGCTCGCGCGCCAAATGCGAGCCAGGCCGCGAATGACCCATGATCTTGGAGCAGCGGAAGGCGCCGACGTCTCCCGCGGACTTTGGGCCCGCCGGGCCGTCGCGCGGGACGGTACGCGAGCACCAGCGTCGTGAAGGAAATTAGCCTTTGGAACGGGCGGCCCCGCGGCGTCGCAGCGCGGGGTACAGCCCGGCGGCCGCGATCGCGGCGAAGGCGATGGCCGTCAGGATCGTGATGATGTACTCCGGCCACGGGCCGACGCGGTCGGCGAGCGTGGTGTAGGTGATCAGCGGGACCTTGGCCTCCAGGACGGTCTGGCGCCAGGTGCCGCTTTTCTCGATGAGCTGCCCGTCGGGGGCGATGATGGCGCTGTAGCCGGTGGTGCTCGCCACCACGACCGCGCGATCGCTCTCCACCGCGCGCATCCGGGCCATGGCCAGTTGCTGGCCCGTCTCGCCGGTCTGTCCGTCCCACTCGAAGGTGGCGTCGTTCGTCTGCACGGCCAGCAGGTTCGCGCCGGCGTTCACCTCGGAGCGGACCAGGTTGTCGAAGCCGATCTCGTAGCAAATCACGTCGCCGAGCCTGATGCTGTTCACGTGGAAGACCACGGTCTTGTGTCCCGCCGTGAAGTTCACCGGCTGCAGGGCGGTCAGGGGCGTGATCTTCTGTAGCAGGCTCCGGAACGGGATGTACTCCCCGAAGGGCACGAGCTGCCGCTTCACGTACACCTGGTTAGTGGGGCCCGTGCCTGGCAGCCAGAGCTGGCCAGCGTTACGCAGCGGGGCCTCGAGCAGTTCGCCCACGAGCAGCGGCGCGTCGACGGCGTCCGTGGCGCCCGCGACCTCGTCGTAGATTTGCGGGTACAGCAGCGGGTCGAGGTCGGTGGAGTTCTCCGGCCAGATCACCAGGTCGGGCTTGGGGCTCTTGCGGTCCTTGATCTGGTTCGCAAGGTTAATGGTGGCATCGGCGTGATTCGCGGTGACCATCGCGTCGTTGAGCTGGGTGGCCAGGCTCTGTCCCCGGGGGACGTCGCCCTGAACGGCGGCGAGTTCGGCGGTCGGGTCCTGCGGGCTGACCGGGTCCAGCGTCAGTGCGGCGGGGACGCCGGCGGCCACTGCCGCGACCGCCACGAACGCGACCGCCGTGAGCGCGGTGCGCCGGGTGCGCCAGCGGCCGGCGATGCCGGTAAGCACGAGCCAGGCCAGCATGGCGCCGGTGAGCGCGAGGACAAACGTGAGAAATGGCTCACCGCCCAGCGCGGCCCATCCGGCGGTGGGCGCTCCGGCCTGGCTCATCGCCAGCCGCCCCCAGGGGAAACCGCCCCACGGCCAGCGATCCCGGAAGGCCTCGAGCGCGACCCACCAGCCCGCCACGGCGACGGGCCATCCCCTGACGCGGAGCAGCACCCGCTGGCCGATGGTGAAAACGGCGAGGATGACCGTGGATGCGGCGGCGAGCGCGACCCAGGCGTACCAGGCGACGTTGAGCACCCAGGAAAGCAGCGGGAAGAAGAAGGCAACGCCGAAGACGAGCCCGATGAGGAAGGAGGCACGCAGCGACCTTCCGGACAGGGCGACGGCGAGCAGCGCGGGACCTGTGATCACGAGCGGCCAGATCCCGACGGGCGGGAACGAGATGGCGAGCAGCAGTCCGCCGGCCAGCGCGATGAGCAGCGACCAGCGCAGTTTCAGCGTCACGGCCGGCCGCGCGTCCTCTGGCGTCACAAGTTCGGCGTCTGGCTTCACGGGTATCACGCTGGCAGCCTAATAGCGTCCGCCGACCACCGGGACTGCCCAGCGTGCTGGTGGCGGACGGTCTCGTGTCCCGCGACTGTCCCGCGACTGTCCCGCGGCGGTCCCGCGACTGTCCTGCGGCGGTCCCGGGACAGTCCCGGGGCAGTCCTGGCGCGGGCGTGCCTGACCGGGTCCGGGGAGGCCCACCCCGGTTTACCGCAAGGCCGCCGTCACCGCCGTCACCGCCGTCACCGTCACCGTCACTGCCGTCACCGTCGCTGCCGTCGCCGCCATCACACCGCCGCCGCACTGCCTCGCCGAAGCGGGTTAATTGCCATAAAAGGGTGCTAGCTTGCATGTTTCCTAAGAGGGATTAATCGGACTTAAGTTAACAGGAGGGCGGGGCGCGGCATACCGCGTAACGGGCAATTCTGCTATTTAGCGTGAAGGTGGCATTCCATTGCGCTACATTCGGAGAGGGCAAGGCGACGCCTGGATGGGGGCGCGTGCTTGACTGCCGTATGCAATGGGGTGTGGCATGAACGCGCGTGAATGGATCGAACAATGATCCGCATTCGATACGGAAACATTTCGTCCGGTTTGCATGGAAGGGCGGAGGGTGCCGCTTACGGCACCACTGTCTATTTCATGCCTGGCCTGTCGTCACAGCAGCGTAAGGCCGCGCTGCGCAGACTGCGCCTGGAGGCGAGCCGCGGCTGCGGCCCGGCACTGCCCGCGACACAACTCGCCTTCGCGCTCGCGGTCGACCGGGTGCGCGTCGGGATCCGCCGCGCGCTCGCGGTCGTCAGACTCCACCCAGCGGGCAGCCTGGTTCCGGCCCTCGTGCTCAGCGGGTGCGTCACGCTCGTCGTGCTCGCTTCGTTCACGGTCCGGATCGTGCACCAGCCGACCACGGACGCGTCCGGGAATTCCCCTGTGACGGGCCTCCGGCCGGCCAGCGCGCAATCAGGGGCGCAGGCCCCGGGCAGCGGCCACGGTAGCAGCGCCCCGGGAAGCGGTGGCGGCCTAGGTGGCAGCGCCGCCGGCGGTGTATCGGCGAGTTCGGGAAGCGACGGGTCCGCGAGTGATTCGGCGTCGTACGGGACCGGATCGTTGCCGGTGACGACGGCCGCGTCGCACGGATCCTCAGGCACCGGATCCTCAGGCACCGGATCCTCAGGCACCGGATCATCGGGAACCGGGACATCCCCGTCGGGCAGTGGTTCCGGATCGTCCGGCTCGGGCTCGGGTTCTGGTTCCGGGTCGAGCGGCGGCTCCGGCGGCGGTTCCGGTTCGGGCGGTTCCGGTTCGGGCGGTTC
>Ga0210389_10001223_pt1 | contig 20920 bp, 19 predicted proteins | sample IncBWH28OmetaG_FD_160127 | JGI IMG/M metagenome (GOLD analysis project Ga0210389, IMG submission 160127) | Forest soil microbial communities from Barre Woods Harvard Forest LTER site, Petersham, Massachusetts, United States - Inc-BW-H-28-O ...
AAGTCGATGCCACCCAGCGCCTGTTCCGCGGCTCGCGCTCCCGCACTGGTCAGGTACACGTTGCGAGCATCCCCGTCGACCTCGTAGTGCTCGCCGGCGTGAAGCCCGGCCGCGATCCGCGCCATCTCGCGATCGACATCCGCGATCTCCGCCGAACCCGCGAGGACCAGCGGCACCCGCGCCTCATCTACTAGCACCGAGTCAGCCTCGTCGATCAAGACCACATCCGGATTACCGCCGACCAGATCGGCGACGTCGGTGACCAGGCGGTCGCGGAGCACATCAAAGCCGATCTCACTCACCGGCGCGTAGGTGACCTGCGCGGCGTAGGCGCGCCGCCGTTCCGCCACTGTCGAGGCCTGGCCAATCCAGCCGACGGTCACGCCCAGCAAGTCGTAGACCGGGCGCATCCACTCAGCGTCGCGCCGGGCCAGGTAATCGTTCACCGACATCACATGCACCGACCTGCCACGCAGCGCGTAGCCGGCCGCGGCGAGCGCACCGCTCAGGGTCTTGCCTTCACCGGTCGCCATCTCGGCGACCAGCCCGGAAAGCATCGCCAGCGTCCCGAGCACCTGCACCTCGTACGGCCGCTCGCCGAGCGCGCGCCGCGCCGCCTCGCGGCCACAAGCGCAGATCTCCGCGTCATCACGGGCCGCTCGCGCCGCTGCCGTCAGCTCGCGATCGGTCAGCCCGCGCAGCCGCAGCTCATGCTCGCCGACTTGGGGCAGCAGCTTCCAGAACGACGCCAGATCCACGTTTCCGGGTTTCTGCAGCAACCACCTCATGACGCTCATCAGCTGCACGCCCGGACAACGCCTCACTACCGCCCGGGGTTCCGGCCAGCGGCTTTCGCCGCCTGTCCAGGTCTCGATGGCGCGGAGTTATGCGCGCCGATACACGAGCCTGCCGCGGAGGATGACCGCCGCGGGGCTGGCAAGCTGGCTCAGATCCGAGCGCGGGTCGGCGTCGTAGACGACGGCGTCGGCCGGCGCGCCTGGCTCCAGACCGGCCCAGCCCAGATAAGCGCGTGCGGTCCACGACGCTGCGGCCAGCGCGTCCGCGGGCCGGAGGCCCGCGGCGACGAGCGCGCTGATCTCGTCGGTGATCCGCCCGTGTGGCCGCGAGTCCGTCCCGGCGAGCAGGGTCACGCCCGCCTCAGCAGCCTGCACGATCAGGTCGCGGTGTGCCTGGACCGCCGCCGGGAGGTCGCCCAGATCGCGATCGCCGGCGTTGGCCAGCATGCCTTCGATGACCGACAAGGTCGGCGTCAGCGCGATGCCGTCCGCGGCTAGCTGTGGCAGCAGGTCCGGATCGAGCCGCATGCCGTGTTCGATGGAGTCGACGCCCGCGGCTACGGCCGACTTACTGGTCTGCGCGTAGTTGGCGTGCACGGCAACCCGGCCGCCCGCAGCGTGCACCGCGGTCACAACCGCGGCCAGCACGTCGGCGGGGATCGGCTCGTCGTCGCGGCGCCAGTCGCCGATGATCTTGGCCCAGCCGGTTCGCCGCGCCTGCTCGGCGGCGAGCGCCGGCAGCTCGGCGTGGCTAGGGCGCCGCCCCCAGCCGTCAAAGAACTGGCCATCGCGGGTGAACCACGGTCCGGCGTGCACCGCACGCGGCAGCTCGGGATCCGCGCCGAACCAGTCCGGCGGCTGGCCGGCCAGTCCGGGCGACCGGATCAGCGTCACCCCGGCGGCCGCGTGCTGGCGCAGGTCGGCCCGCAGCAGCTGCTCGTCGAAGGGCGTGCCTGGTTCCTCGGCGCCTGGATGCGTATGCGCGTCGACAAGGCCTGGCAGGACCCAGCCCTCGCCCGCCAGGTCGGCGCCTGCCACCGGGTCGGTGGTCCACTGGTCGCCGTCTGCGTACAAATCAACGACCTCGCCGGTTGGCAAGCCGAAACCACGCACGTGCAGGACACTCACTGCCGGACCTCGCAGAGTCGGGGTTCGAGGGGACTAGCCGGCTAGCTCACTGCCGGAGGAGGAGGCGGCGGGACGGGCACCGGCCTGGGCACGCCTGGGCCGGGTCCAGAGCCGCGGTAGGGCACCACGTGGGCGAAGCTCCGGTGCGTAATGCCGACGTGCGTGTGGCTGACGCCGATGCCAGCCACCAGGGCGCCGGCGCAGACGCCAAGGGCGACTCCCCTCAGCAGCGTGCGGCGACCGGCGCGGGCTGCGGGCCGGCCCCGGCGTTCCTCGGCCAGTCGCGCTTCGACGCGTGCGGCGACGGCCCGGTCGACTCGGTCGATGAAGGCGGCGACCACCTCGTCGTTGTACTCAGGCCCGAGTTCGCCATAGACCTCGGCAGCGGCACGGATATCCTGCGGGTCGAGCGGCGAGGTGCTCATAACGGCAGGATAGCCCGACGTGCCAGAGGACGCCCTCAATGAAGTGGGCGCGGCCGGATGGCATCGCGCCGGGAACATCCGGGCTACTGATAGCGTTGGCTGCCTATGGTGCTTAATGCACCGTCTCGCGAGCACTGTGCTCACCAAGGGCACGGGCTCTCGCGGTCGCTATGCGAGCTGTCCGCTCCTCGGTGAATCCATAATTTCGCCGTGTCGTCGACTCTTGACATGACGCGGCCCAGGATTACCGATGGAGCCTGGCATATATGCCTCACACTTCAGGGCGCCGCCGCGCGCCCGCGCCTTACCGTGGGAAACCGCGGCAGCACCACCAAGGGCGGCCCAACACGTCGTCCGGCCAGTCCCAGCGGCCAGACCCGCGGTCCGAGCTCGACCGCGCACTCGCGGCGGCGGCCAGCCTGCCCCAGCCGCCGGCCCGCACCTTCGCCGAGCTAGGCCTCGATGCGAGGCTCGTCGGCGCGCTGGCTAGTCGCGGCATCGCCGAGCCATTTGCCATCCAGGCGCGGGCCCTGCCCGACGCCCTGAGCGGCCGCGACGTGCTTGGCCGAGCCGAGACCGGGTCGGGCAAGACGCTCGCCTTCGGGCTCCCGATGCTGAGCACGATCGCCGGGATGCGCGGCCAGGCCGCGCCCAAGGCACCGCGCGGTCTCATCCTGGTACCGACCCGTGAGCTCGCGCAGCAGGTGGCTGGCGTGCTGACGCCACTCGGCCGCACGATCGGCGTCAGCGTGACGACGGTCTACGGCGGCGTCCCGATCGGACGCCAGATCACGCGCCTCGCGGGGGGCGTTGACATCGTCGTCGCGACTCCTGGACGGCTGATCGACTTGCTCGAGCGCAGGTCCTGCAACCTCGGCGAGGTGACGATCACCGTGATCGACGAGGCCGACCACATGGCTGACCTGGGCTTCCTGCCATCGGTGACGCGAATCCTGGACGAGACTCCGGCCACGGGCCAGCGAATGCTGTTTTCTGCGACCCTGGACCGGGGCGTGGACAAGCTGGTCCGGTCCTACCTCACCGACCCCGCCCTGCACGCGGTCACGCCTGACGTTGTCGCGGGGAGCGCGGCTGAGCACAGCGTGCTTGTGCTGACGGCAGAGGACAAGCTCGCCGTCGCCGCCGAGATGGCGAGCCGCCCGGCCAGAACCCTGTTCTTCGTCCGCACCAAGCACGGCGCCGACCGGCTCGCCAAGCAGCTTGAGCGGGCCGGGGTCAGCGCCGCGGCCATCCACGGCGACCGCAACCAGAGCCAGCGCCAGCGGGCGCTGGACGCATTCGCGGCCGGCCACCCGCGCGTCCTGGTCGCGACTGACGTCGCGGCGCGAGGCATTCACGTGGACGGCATCGAGCTCGTCGTCCACTTCGACCCGCCGAATGACCACAAGGACTACTTGCACCGGTCCGGCCGGACCGCACGCGCCGGCGCGACCGGCCTGGTAGTGACCCTGGCGATGCGCGAGCAGCTCCGCGAGCTCGAGCGCTTGCACTTGTCCGCCGGGGTCGAGCCAGTCCGCCATCACGTTGCGGCAGGCCATCCCGTGGTCCGCGAGATCGCGACGACCGGCACGCCAGTACCGCCCCGGCCGCCCGCGGCCGAGTACCGGGCTCGCCCGGCCACCGCCCCGCCAAGGTCGCGCCGCAACTCTGGCCGTCCGCCGCGGGCGTCCGCACACCGCCCGGCGGGCTCCCGGCCGCGCCGCGCCGTCTGACCTCACGGCCGGGCGACGCTCCAGTGATCCACATCGTCTAGCCTGCCCCGGCGCCCGGCCTGCGTGCTGACTGACGCAGGCCGGGCTAATGGTCCGGTCGCTGGCGCCGACGCCGCAGCGTCGTTCTGACCTGCTGTTCTTGGTGCAGAGATGTCACCTACAGTTCGCCGGACTGTCACGGCCTAGCGTGCGTTCCGCTCAGACGCGTGGCTCACCGTGTGAGCGTGCGAGTTGCTTATGTCTCAGAATCATTCCCGCCCGATGTCAACGGCGTTGCGCACACTGCGGTGCGCGTGGCGGAGCATCTGATCTCCCGCGGCCATCAGCCGCTCGTCATCGCGCCCGAGCCTGCCAGCGGCGTGTCGCTGCCAGATTGCGGCTTCGACTTCCCAGTCGTCCGGGTGCGCTCGCTCGGCGTGCCTGTCTATCCGGGCTTCCGGGTCGGGCTGCCCGGCGCGCGTGTCCGGGCCGCCGTGGCGGCGCACCGCGCTGACCTCGTCCACCTGGCCGGGCCGTTCGTGCTCGGCGCTGGCGGCTGCGCGGCGGCGCTTGAGCTGGGCGTGCCCATGGTCGCGGTGTACGCCACCGACCTGCCCGCTTATGCGCGGGCTTACCACGCGGGCCGGGTCGGGCAGGCGATCGCCTGGCACCGGCTGCGAAAGATCCACAATGCGGCGGACCGGACACTGTCGCCGTGCACGGCAACCGCCCGGGATCTCCGCGAGCACGGCGTCGAGCGGGTCCACGTCTGGGCCCGGGGCGTGGACTGCCGCCGGTTCGACCCAGCCAAACGCAGCGATCAGCTGCGGGCCGAGCTCGCGGCAGGCGGCGAGGTCCTGGTCGGCTACGTGGGGCGCCTCGCCACGGAGAAGCGGGTCGACCTGCTCGCTGACGTCGCTGCGCTACCCGGCGTGCGGGTGGTGATCGTGGGCGCCGGCCCGGCTGAGGCCGCGATCCGGCGAGCCGTCCCCTCGGCCCTGTACCTCGGGCAGCGCGGCGGCGAAGATCTGGCGATGATCTACGCCAGCCTCGACGTATTCGTGCACGCCGGCCCGCATGACACGTTCGGCCAGACACTGCAGGAAGCCGCCGCCAGCGGCCTGCCCGTCGTCGCGCCCGCCGCCGGCGGCCCGCTTGATCTGGTGCGCGATGGCGTGACGGGCTTCCTCGTGGCGCCGGGTGACGCCGCCGCCCTGGCCGGCGCGGTAGCCCGGCTTGCCGCCGATCCAGCGCTGCGCGCCGCGCAGGGAAGGGCGGGCCGGCAGATGGTGCTCGGCCGCAGCTGGCCGGCGCTCTGTGACGAGCTGATCGATCACTACGTCGACGTGCTCTCGGCCGCTGGCTCGGTCGAGCGCACGGCGGTCGCAGCATGACGACCTTCGTCGCGCTCGGCGACTCGATCACGCTCGGGATCGGCGACCCGGTCCGGCTACCGCCGGCCCCGCCACCGGGAGCTGCCGGCGCGCCCCGCAAGGGCCCGCGAGGCTGGCGAGGCTGGGCCGTCTTGCTGGCCGAGAGCCTGCCGGCCTGCGCGCTGCACATCGTCGCCGGGAACGGCGCCTGCATGGCGGACTTGGAGCAAGATCAGCTGCCGCGGGCGCTGCGGTTGCGGCCGGATGTAGCCAGCGTGGTGATCGGCGTGAATGACACGCTGCGACCGAACTTCGACCCCGGCCGGATCGCGGCGGCTGCGGCCCATACCATCGGCGCGCTCCGGGCCTCCGGCGCCGACGTGCTCACGATGCGGCTGCCTGATCCGGGGCGCATGCTCGGTGTGCCGGGCGTGCTGGCCAGGCCGCTGGCGCGGCGCGCGCATCAGGTGAACGAGGTCATGGATCAGATGGCCGAGCGGTTCGGCACCCTGCACTTCGACGCCGCGACCGATGCAGCGGCCTACGACCCCGCGATGTGGGCCGTCGACCGCCTGCACCCGAGCGAGCGCGGGCACCGGCTCATCGCAGGCCGGTTCCACGCGCTGCTGGCGCAGGCCGGTCATCAAGTCGGGCCGCCACCAGGCGCCGAGCCGCTCAACGAGCCGCCCACCAAGGCCGAGCAGCTGGCCTGGATGGCGACCAAGGGCACCGCCTGGGTGCTGCGCCGCTCGACCGACCTGGTGCCGAGCTTGCTGGCGATGGCGTTCGCGGAGTGGCGGTCGGGCCACACGGCCGACCTGGAGCTGACCAGACAGGAGCTGGCGGACCCGGCGCCGGGAGCAGTCGCCTATGGCCTGGAGATGCCACGGTGAGTTAGCTTTTGTCGGCATGACCTGGCAACCGGAACTGGACGAGCTGCGCAGGCGGCAGGAGCTCGCAGAGCGCATGGGCGGCCCGGACAAGATCCGGCGACAGCATGACGCGGGGCGTCTCACAGTTCGCGAGCGAATCGCGGTCCTGCTCGACGAAGGCTCGTTCCGCGAGATCGGCGCGCTGGCCGGGACGGCTGCTTATGACGATGCGGGCACGCTGGCGAGCTTCATGGCGGCGAACTTCGTAGGCGGGACCGGCCGGGTGGCCGGCCGCAAGGTGGTCGTGGGCGGCGACGACTTCACCATCCGCGGCGGTGCCGCGGACGCGGGCATCATCGCGAAGCAGATCTACTCCGAGCAACTGGCGAACGAGCTCCGGCTGCCGATCATCAGGCTCGTCGAAGGCACTGGCGGCGGCGGCAGCGTCAAGTCGCTCGAGCAGACCGGTTACACCTACGTCCCGGTGAACCCCGGCTGGGATCGCGTCGTCGACAACCTCTCGGTCGTGCCGGTCGTTGCCGCCGGTCTCGGCCCGGTCGCTGGCCTCGGTGCGGCCAGGCTCTGCGCGGCCCACCTGTCGATCCTGGTCGAGGGCACCGCGCAGCTGTTCGTGGCGGGCCCGCCCGTGGTGAAGAGCGGCGCCGGGGAGGACGTCGACAAGGAGGCGCTGGGCGGCACCCGCGTTCATGCCAGGAACGGGGCCGTCGACCTCATCGCCGCTTCCGAGGCTGAGGCGTTCGAGCTGATCAAGGACTTCCTGTCGTACCTGCCCTCAAGCGCGTTCGCGCTGCCGCCGGTCATCCCGTGCGCTGATCCAGTCGATCGCCAGGACGAGGCGCTGCTGTCGGCGGTGCCACGTGACCGCCGCCAGCCGTACCGGATCCGGACGATCCTGCGCGCCGTGCTCGACGCCGGCTCGGTCATGGAGGTGCAGCGCTACGGCGGCTCGATCGTCACCGCGCTGGCCCGCCTGGACGGGCACCCAGTCGGGGTCGTCGCCTGCGACCCGTTCGTGTCCGGCGGCTGCATGACGGCCGAGGGCGCCGACGCCGTGATCCGTCTCGCCGACCTGTGCTCAACCTTCCACCTGCCCGTGGTCACGTTCACGGATCAGCCAGGGCTGCTGATCGGCACGCGCGCGGAGCAGCGGGCCACGATCCGTCACGGCGTACGCGCGATCAGCGCGGTATACCAGGGCACCGTGCCTGGCGCCGAGGTCATCGTGCGCCGTGTGTTCGGTGTCGGCGGGGCCGGCCTGACGAACCGGCACCGGCTCGTCCGCCGCTGGGCGTGGCCGTCGGCCGACTGGGGATCGCTGCCAGTCGAGGGCGGCATCGAGGCGGCCTACCGGGCCGACCTGGAGGCGGCGGAGGATCCGGCGGCGTTGCTGGCCGATATCCGGGCCCGGCTGGACGCGGTGCGCCATCCGTTCCGCACGGCTGAGCGGTTCGGCGTCGAGGACATCATCGACCCGCGCGAGACGCGGCCGCTGCTATGTGACTGGGTCAAGGATGCGTACGCGATCCTGCCGTCGCAGCCGGGGCGCCCATCGTTCGGCACGCGCCCGTAAGCAGTGGCCGGAGCCGATCGGTACCTGGCAGTGACCGTCGCAGGTGCTGGCATGATGGCCAGATGACCATGTCGCTGGACTTCTCGGTCATCCCGGCCGCCGACCGGCAGGCAGAGATCGCGCGCCTCTGCGATGCCCTCGAAGAAGCCGACAGGGCCGGGCGGTATCCGCAGCTGACGGTCGAGCGCCCGTGGTCAGCCCACAATCCGATCCTGGAAGGCGAGTTTTCCTCGCCGGGCGCGATCCGCTGGTACCTAGAACGTGAACTCGGCCGCCTCGCGGCCGCCGGCGCGCGCGTCTCCGTCAGCCCCGGCCGCCCGTCGGTCGACCTGCGTGATCCCGCGCTCGGGCAAGCCGTGGATGAGGCGAGCTCGGACCTGCGGCGCAAGAAGCTGTTCCTGTTCGGGCCGGAGCGGATGGCCCTGTCCATCGACCGGCTCCGGCATTACACCGGCACCGCCGCCGAATCGTTCCAGCGCTACGTGCTGCTGACGAACTACTCCTGGCATATAGCAGAATTCCGCGCTGCGCTGCCGGACTGCACGGGTCCGGATTCCGGCGACCGGCAGATGCCAGCCTGGCACCACGAACTGCCAGGCCGGGCCGGGCTGACGATGGTCAACATCGGCGTCGGCCCTTCGAACGCCAAGACGATCACCGATCACCTCGCCGTGCTGCGCCCGGACCTCGTGCTGATGATCGGGCACTGCGGCGGCCTGCGTAATCACCAGGAGATAGGCGACCTGGTCCTGGCGACGGCATTCATGCGGGACGACCGGGTGCTGGACGACATGCTGCCGCTGAGCGTGCCCGTCGTCTCCAATCACACGCTGAACGCGCTGCTGCTCGACGAGGTGACCGCCCGTGGCCTGCGGAGCCGGATGGGCATCGTCTTCACCACGGCGAACCGGAACTGGGAGCTGAACCTCGCCACCGTGAGCGAACGGCTGCGGCTGTCGCGAGCGATCGCCGTGGACATGGAATCCGCGACCGTAGCCGCGAACGGCTTCCGCTACCGCATCCCGACCGCCACGCTGCTCGCGGTGAGCGACAAGCCCCTGCACGCCAGTCCGAAGCTGAGCGGGGACGCCCAGACTTTCTACGCGGCTTCGCGGCGTCAGCACGTCGAGATCGCCATCTCGGTGGCTGAGCAGGCCAGGAAACTGTATCCGGGCGGGCTGCCGACCGCCGACATTCGCTCGACCGACGAGCCGCTGCTCGGCCTCACCGAGCCCGATCCGGCGCCGGCGGTCAAGCGCGATTCATCCTGAGGTCGCCGGACCGCGGCGCGCCGCGGATATTACTGGCCGACCCGCCCGTCGATGCGTTCCCGCAGGAAGTCGGCATGGCCCATGTGCCGCGGCGGGACGAACATGTCCCACCAGCCGAATTGCCGCTCGGGCCGAGCTGTAACTGACATGGGTCCTCGCATTCGCGGTCGGGCGCGCATCCGCGACCTGTTATTCGCGCCTCCGGCACTTGTCCGGCGGTCGGCGTCAGTCCATGCTCGACTCGTGCGGCATGCGACGGATGAGGACCTTGATCGTGCAGAGGCGTTGCTGGCGGAGCTCCGTCAGATGCCCGAGCTGCGGGAACGCAAGCGCGGTTCCTTCTCGCGCGGATCCCGGGCGTTCCTTCATTTCCACGAGGATGCCGGTGACCTCTATGTCGACGTCCGGTTCGGCGAGGCGTTCCAGCGGATGAGAGTCTCCAGCCGCGGCGAGCAAGCCGAGTTCGTGGCCGCGGTTCGGGCGGCGCTACAACAGGTCTGTTGACTGGCGAAGCTCGCATCAACCGTGCCGTTGTGTAGCAATCCGCCCACGCAATCAACGGCCTGATCTCCTAGCACAACCGAAAGCCCCGCTGGCCCATGCGGGCCAGCGGGGCTCTCTGGCGTGCGCGGCTTCTAGCTGACCAGCTTCACACCGACGACGATCTTGGCGCCGGGCGTTACCTTGCTGCCCGCTGCCGGGGACTCCGACGTGATCACGTAGGTGCCGGTCGACTTGCGGAGCGGGTTCGTGACGGCCACCAGGCCGGCTGCCCGGATGGTAGCCAGCCCCGGGTTCGCCCGCTGCCCGATCACCTTCGGCACGGTGACCGATGCCGTCGCCTTCACAACCGTCAGCGTGACCTTGGTGCCAGGCGCGACCTTCGTGCCAGCAGCCGGGGACTCGCCCGTCACCACATAGACGTACAGCGGGTTGCGTGCCGGGCTCGTCGCGCCGGTCAGGCCCGCTGCGGTGATGGCAGCCAGCGCCGGGTTGGCGCGCTCCCCGATCACGTTGGGCACCTTCTCGAACGTACCAACGACATCCCCGGTGATGACCAGGCCGCCGCCTTCGGTGCCGACCTGGGTGTAGTTACCGCCCTGGTAGGAGAAGTCGTAGATGTCACCGCCGGTGATAGTCGGGCTGTCACCGAAGAAGTCATCGATCAGCGTCTTGAACTCGGTCTCCCCTGCATAGTCAGCCTTCAGTCCAGTGGCGACCGGCGGCGTCGCCGACAGCACGGTGTACTGGACGCTGCCGGTGATGTTCCCTGCTGATACGAGTGCAGCGCAGGTGATTGGGTCAGCGAAGCCCTTGAAGCTGCCGTTGCTGGTGATCGTCACGTTCCACGTGTTGGCCGGGGACGTGAGCTCGGTCGCGGAGAGCGTGACGGTGGGGAACTGATCGGTAGCCCACTGCGGGCCGTTGACCGTGGTCAGGCAGGCCGGCCCTGAGGCGTTCGTGGTGTCAGGGACGTTGGTCATGGACGTGGTACCGATGACCGGAGTCGAAGCGCTGGCGATGCCGGCGCCGGTGAGTGCCGCGGTAGCCGCGATGGCGGCTGCCGCCGCGGCGGCGGCGATGAAGCGGTAACGCATGATGGCCTTTCGGTGGGCTCGGTGACTATCGCAGGGCATTCCCGTATTAGATAGACGCCGACGCCGATCAATACGTTTACATTTGAAGCGTTTTGGCAGCGATACGAACCTGGCGTGTCCGCGGATGTCAGGTGGTGGGGCGTCCGGGGCTCGAACCCGGAACCCACGGATTAAAAGTCCGCTGCTCTACCATTGAGCTAACGCCCCGAGACCTGCCCAGGCCAGTGCCTGGGCATGGTACGTAACTGGGTGCTCCCTCCGTGCCGGGTCGGCTGCGTCGATGCTACAGGGACCCGTTCAACGTGCGCATAGAGCGTGCGGCGGCGCTGGTCTTGACCCGAGCCGCGAAACCTAAGCCTTAGTGCACCGCGTTAGTGGCAGCAAATCGAGAAAGTCTGGCTAACAGAAGGTAAACGGCAGCTAAAGTCTCAGCATGTTTCGTCGCGAGCGTGTCCGAAGGCTGCCGGATCAAGATCCGCTGAGACCTTGCAGCCCCGCATGACAGAAGCTCAGGCACGGCTACGCAACGTGGCTGTGGTCTTGGCAGGCGGGACAGGTTCGCGGCTGGGCCTGACTATCCCGAAGCAGCTCCTTAAGGTGGCTGGCAAGACCATCATCGAACACTCGATCGACGCCTTCGAGGCGCATGCGGAGATCGACGAGATTGTGGTCATGATGGCAGTCGGCCACACGGCGCAAGCACAAGAACTCGTCGACAGGGGCGGCTACCGCAAGGTAGTGCGCGTGCTCGACGGGGGGCATGAGCGCATTGAGTCGACCGCCAAGGCGATCGAAGCTGTTACTGCGCGATATGGGACTGCGACCGAGTGCAACGTCCTGTTCCATGACGCCGTGCGCCCTCTGCTTGATCCGAAGATCATCTCAGAGTGTGTCGCAGCCCTTCGCACCTACAGCGCTGTCGACGTAGCCATTCCGTCGGCGGACACGGTGATCGTGGTCGACGAAGCCAACGTCATCACCGACATCCCGCCGCGAGGCCTACTGAGGCGGGGCCAGACGCCGCAGGGCTTCCGGTTGTCGGGCATCAGGCGCGCATACGAACTTGCCCATCACGACCCTGAGTTCGCCGCTAGCCCTCCTACTGACGACTGCGGGGTTGTGCTCCGCTACCTGCCGGACACGCCGATCTACGTCGTGACCGGCAGTGAGCAGAACATCAAGGTCACCCACCCGCTCGACTTGCACATCGCCGACAAACTCTTCCAGCTCGCGTCGCACGAAGCGCCGCCCGAGGTACCACCAGATGCGTACCGAAGAAGGCTCACTGGCACGACGATGGTGGTGTTCGGCGGGAGCTCCGGAATCGGCGCCGACATCTGCCAGGTCGCCACGAAGTTCGGCGCGCGGGTGTTCTCGTTCAGCCGTACGCAGACCGGCACTCACGTTGAGAGCGCCGCCGACGTTGCGGCTGCCTTGCAGCAAGCGCATGGCGCCACTGGGCGGATCGACTTCGTGGTCAACACCGCAGGCGTGCTGTCCATGGGCAAGCTCGCGGACACCGACCAAGCTGCGATTGACCAAACCATCCGCGTGAACTACCTGGCCCCTGTCGCGATCGCGCAGGCGGCGATGGGCTACTTGGCCGCCACCCGAGGGCATCTGCTCCTGTTCACCTCCAGCTCCTACACCCGTGGCAGGGCCGGTTACAGCATTTACTCCTCAACGAAAGCCGCAGTCGTGAATCTCACACAGGCGCTTGCGGACGAGTGGTCGGAGATTGGCGTCAAAGTCAACTGCGTGAATCCTGAGCGGACGCAAACGCCGATGCGCCTGCGCGCCTTCGGCTCCGAGCAGTCTGGCACCCTGCTCTCGCCCATGGCGGTGGCCCTGACCTCGGTCGACGTTCTGGTTTCTGAATTGACCGGGCACGTGATCGATGTGCGGCTTATCGATCCGCTCAACACCGCGAAGCTGCGCGGCGAGGTGAGCGCAGCCCCGGCTGCGGCCACGCATTGATCAGAGAGTGATAAATGTACGGAACTAATGGGCGTCTCGTCGCCAATCGTCTTGTCCGCTTGGTAAGCGCAGCAGTCTTGCTGGCTTCCTACCCGCTGCTGTTCGCCGCTGCCCTCCTGCCAACTGGCACAGCCGGACGGCTCCCAGGGTGCTGGCTGTTCCTCATTGTGACGATCGTCAGTTACCTGGCCGAGGTCTGGTCCTGGCGCGTCGTGCCCGAGCTGATGAAGACCCTCAATTGGGTGCAGGCAGGGACGCAGTTGCGCTGGGGCCTCCGCGAGCTCGCACTGATCATTTTGCTAGCGCGAGTGCTGTCGCCGAGTGCCGCACTGGTGGCCTTCGCCGTCGCGCTGATGGGTTTGCATGCGGTCCGCGCCATCTGCTCGGCGCTGGTCATCTACGTCACGCAGTGCCGAACGCTTCCGGCGGTTACCCGGAACGTAGACCTTACCGGGCTACGCATTCCGAATGCAGCGCCACCGTGGCTTGCCCCGAACGACGCACAGAAGCTGCTCTACCTGGACGCGATTCCAGTTGCTGGTGGCGTGGCCGCGGCACTGACGGCCAACTTCGCGTGGGCGTTCGCCGGCATTTCGCTGGCGCTGGCAGCGAGCGCGATCCTTTGTGTGATCATGGCGGGTTTCGCTCGCCGCAATCGGCACCTCAAGGACCCGGCCCCCGTCTTGTCAGCCGTCAGTGAGCAGGTCGCAGCGTATCGGCCGGAGATTGTGGTCTACCTCAGCGGCTCTGAAGAGTCGATCTACCAGATCAACATGTGGCTTGCTACCGTCGCGCGGCTGCGCCGGCCAACAGTGATTATCTTGCGCGACCGATACCTCGTGCCGTTGCTCGGCCGGACCAGCCTGCCCGTGGTCTGCATCGACGATCCGGTCGACATGATGAACTTCGAGCTGCCCACCGTGCGGGTCGCACTGTTTCCGGCCAATACCGCCCAGAACATCGTCCAGCTCCGGATACCCGGAGTCGCCAGCGCATTCATCGGCCACGGCGACAGCGACAAGGCATCGAGCGTCAATCCGTTCGCCAAGGCCTACGACCAGGTCTGGGTCGCCGGCCAGGCGGGACGTGACAGGTACTTGCGCGCGCAAGTGGGCGTGCGCGACGAGGACATCGTCGAGGTCGGCAGACCGCAGCTCGCGGGTATTCGGACGGTCGCCGAAGGTGCCGCGAACCGGATGTTCACGGTGCTGTACGCACCGACCTGGGAGGGGTGGACCGATAGCGATATCTCTTTCAAGATGATGGGACTCAACATCGTCCAGGCCCTCCTTGATCACGTGCCGCAGGTCCGGGTCCTCTACAAGCCGCACCCGCTCACCGGGGTGCGCGACCACAGCGCCGTGGCCGTCCACAAGGCGATTGTCGCCCTCATCGAGCAGGCTAACGACGAGCAGCGACGGGCGCGCACCTGGCTGGCGGAAGCCGCCGCTGGCGACGCGGACCGGCGGTCCGCTGCGACCGAACTGTCCCGCATCAGCGCGCGGATGACCGAGCTGAGCCACGGATCGGATACACACCCAGGCGGCTGGGCTTCGTGGCTACGCGCGCCCCGGGACGAGGCGACCTTGTCACGCGATAGCAGGCCTGCTGGCACAGACGACACTGAATGGAAGCGGCTAACCGACGCCTGGCATGCGGCGTACTGGAGATCACAGGGCTGGTGGCAGCACCGCGTGATAACTGGGCCGCTGCCTGTCCTGTATGACTGCTTCAACCGAGCGGACTTGCTGATCAGCGACATCTCGAGCGTCGTCAGCGACTTCATGGCCGCCGGGAAACCCTACGTTGTGACCAATCCTGACGGCCTTGATGAGCGCGAGTTCGGCGAGAGGTATCCGGCTGCGGCAGCCGGATACCTGCTCGAGCCGGACTGCGCATCGCTGTCCGACATCCTGGCCCAGGCTGCCGCGCCCGGTGACGACCGGCTAGCGGAAGCACGGCGGCAGCTGAGAAGGTACCTGCTAGGCCCGGGCGACCTCGACGCGCAGACCCGGTTCGCTGCCGCCGTCGATGCACTGGCCGAACGGGTCACGCGGTCGGCAGATGCGAACTCGATCCTTGTTCGCGCACCCGTCGCCCAGCCGGTCGGCGCGACCCGCGAGCAGTAAGACTCGATCGGCCGCCCGGCCTGGCGAGGAGCCTGCCCGGTAACGTTCGGTTGGTGGAAGCGAGCTTCTTCGAGCCCATCGAGGCTGGCAGGTTCTGGGCGACCGCAGCCAGCGCGGGGCCGTGGAGCCCTGACTCGCAGCACGGCGGCCCGCCGTCGGCGCTCGCGGCACGCGAGCTTGAGCGGCACGACCCAGATGAGAACCTTCGCCTCGCCCGGGTCGCCATCGACATCCTGCGGCCCGTACCGGTAGGCGAGCTCACGGCGCGGACGCGCACGCTGCGGCCGGGCAAGCGGGTCGCGCTGCTCGAGACCGTCCTGGAGTCCGGCGGCCAGGAGGTGCTGGTCGCCAGGGGCTGGCGAATCGCCAGGCTGGCCGATGGGCCAGTCGTCATCAAGGAGGACATGTCCTCGAGCCTCCCGGCGACCGGCCGCCCGCCGAGCTTCCCTGACGGTCACGTCGAGGGCTACCTGTCGCACATCGAGTGGCGCTTCGAGGGTGGCGGCAACTTCGATCAGCCGGGTCCGTGCCGGGCCTGGGGCCGGCCGATGATTCCCTTGCTGCCCGGCGAGGACCTCGCGCCGATGTCACGCGCCCTCTTGCTTGCCGACTCCGGCAGCGGCATCAGCATGGCGCTCGACCCGCGGCAGTACATCTTCATCAATGTCGACCTGACCGTGATCGTGCAACGCGATCCGGTCGGGGACTGGCTGCTGCTCGACTCGGCGTCGTCTATGGGCGGCACCGGCACCGGGCTGGCCGAGACGCAGCTATCCGACACCAGCGGTTTTGTCGGCACCGGAGTCCAGACGCTCCTGGTGTCCCCGCGGTAGCTAGCACGGACCGGTGCGACCGACCCAGCAGGGGAGCCTCGCCGCTGAGTCGCGGCTCCGAGCGGCGGTGCGCACGGAGCCTGGCATGAGCGTGCTGACCGGCGGGCAGACGGGCGTTGACACCTACGCGGCGCTGGCAGCGCTGCGAGCTGGCCTTCCGGTGCACCTGGTCTACCCGTCCGGATACCGCCAGGAAGATGGTCCGCTGACGGCGGCGCGTCGTCGTCGCCTTGCCGGTGCCTGGCTGCATGAGCTCGGCTCGGCCAGTTTCCGGTACCGGACCTGGACGTGCGTCTACCTGGCCGACGCCGTCATCCTCCTCGATCCGGCTGGCGGCTCGGGCTGCCGGGAGACCGCGCGGGCGGCTCGCAAGCTAGGCCGGCCCCTGCTGATCTCCGAGCCTGATCAGATCAGTGCCGGCCAGACGGCCGACTGGCTGGCCGCTGCCAGCGCGCGTGTACTGATGGTGGCAGGCTGCCGGGCCAGCGTGCTCGCGAGCAAGGGGAAGGGCCGCGGCCTGCGGGCAGATCTGGCCGTCATCATGGCCGGCGCGCGGCAGCAGCATGAGCGGCTGCTGGGCGAGGATGCTGGCGAACGTGTCGACCCGAGCTGACGAGCTGGCCGGGCCTTCGGCCCGGCCGGTCAGCCACTCAGGGCCTAGACCAGTCCACCGGGACCCTGGCCGCCTCGTCGGGATGACGCTCGAGCCATGATCGCGCGTATGGGCATAGCGGTACGACGGTCATGCCGCCGGCGACCGCCTTGTCAAGCGCGGCCAGCACGAGTTTCCCGGCGATGCCGCGACCGCCCAGCGCCCTGGGTACCTCGGTATGCACCAGGACGAGGCGATTGCCGTTCTTGCGGTAAACGAGCTCACCAAGCTCACCGTCGGCGTGGACCTCGAGCCGGGAGTCGGTGTGGTTATCGGTGACCACAACGTCGTTAGTGTCGGTCATCTAGCCATCATCCCTTGTCGAGGAATGCAGCCGCTCGGCTGGCATAGACAGCGACCGCGGTGGCGGCTGCCGCCCCTGCTGAAATCGTGAGCGGCAGGCCGGCCCCGCGATGGAGGAACAGCCAGGCGCCGGCGGTCGCGCCGATCAGCATGGCGAGCACAGCCGCGATGCGGCGGCCCGCCGCCGGATTGCTGCCGCCCGCCAGGCCGGAGTCGGCCGCCAGCCCGGTCAGGGTCATCGTCAGCACCGTCGTCGTCATGTCGCGCACGGCGAGCCGGCGGATAACGGAGTTCCTGATGCCCATGGCGAAGGCCAGGATGGCGATCGTCGTGTAGCGGGCCCAGCCGGTAGAGACGGAGCTGGCGGCGAACGCAACGACGGCTGCGGCCGCCACGAAGGCAGCCTCCAGCGCGACGGCCGTCGTGAGCAGGCGGCTGCGGCTGGAGACGCGCCTGATGATCCGGCCGCCGCAGACGGCGCCGACGAGGAAGAGCCCGAGCGAAGTGAGGGAGGCGGTGACGGAGAAACCGGGAGCGCCGGCGGTGGCGAAGCCCAGGACCACGACGTTCCCGGTCATGTTGGCAGTGAAGACGCGGCCAAGGCCTAGGTAACACACGCCATCGACGATTCCGCTGAGCAAGGTCAGAGTGAGCAGGACCGCGAGCAGCTCGCGCTCACCGGAGTCCGACGCGGCGGTTTCTGCGGCGCTGGCGGCATCGCGTCCAGGAGCGGCGGCCATTGCGTCAGTCTGGCACGCAGCTCGATGCTCCGGCCCAGGCCGGTCTCGGCGCGGTACTGGCGGATCGCGACGGCGACGTTACTCCGGAAGATCCTTGCTCAGCAGGGCCTCTGCGCCGACGGGGCGGAATCCGGCGGCCAGGAACGCGCGGACGCTCGCCGCGTTGGCGGGCGCGATCTGTGCCCAGACCGGCTGATCGGCTGGCACCAGATGACGGGCGGCCGTCGCGAGCCGCGTGCCGAACCCCCGGCCGCGGCGGGCATCGTCGACCTCGATCGCGACCTCGTATCGGTCGGCCACGCCGCGGCCGATCATGACCACGCCGCCAGGCGCCTGCCAGGCGCGAACGTCGTCGCGGTACCGCAGCGCGCGGGCGATCCTGGGGTGCGCATCCCCCTCAGTAGCCGTGAGCTGGGCCAGGCCCAGATCTGGCGGCGGCCCGGCCAGCGGGGTCGCAGAGGTCAGCATGTCGACGCTGTGCGCCTGCCTGCCGAGGCGCTGCGCTAGGGCATGCAGGAAGCTCGCGGTCAGCGGACCAGACAGGTCGCCTGGTGGCAGCTGCGTCGAGATCCAGCCCGGATCGGCGTCAGCGAAGATCACTGCGTAGCCCGTCAGGGAGATCACGCCTGCGTCCCGGTCAGACGGCTGCGTCAAGATCTCGACAGTGCCATCTGCGGCCGGGAACTCGCCGGCCGCGGCCTGCGTGAGCACCGCCGCGAGCGCCTGGCGAGCCAGCCCGCGACGTTGTTCCTCCGGCGGATGCTCCTCACTCACCTGGTTGAGCGTACAAGTGAGATGGAATCGGCTAGCGGTAGGCCGAGATGCCAGTGATCGCCTGGCCGAGCGCGAGCGTGTGGATCTCCTCGGTGCCCTCATAGGTCAGCACCGACTCCAGGTTGTTCGCATGCCGGATGACCGGGTACTCCAGGGTCACGCCGTTCGCGCCAAGGACAGTCCTGGCTTCTCTGGCTATGTCGATCGCGGTCCTGACGTTGCTCATCTTGCCGAGGCTGACCTGCTCTGCCGTGATCGCGCCTGCCTCTTTCAGCCGGCCCAGATGCAGGGCAAGGAGCTGTGCGCGCTGGAGGTCGGCCAGCATCCAGGCGAGTTTGCGCTGGGTCAGCTGGAAGCCGCCGATCTTCTGGCCGAACTGCTCGCGGGTCCTGGCGTACTCGGCAGCCGACTCAAAGCAGGTCCTGGCCGCGCCGGTCACGCCCCACAAGATGCCGAATCGGGCCTCAGACAGGCACGAGAGCGGACCCTTCAGGCCGCGGACGCCGGGCAGGACCGCGCTGCCTGGCAGTTTCACGTCGTCGAAGTACAGCTCGGAGGTTACGGAGGCGCGAAGCGACATTTTCTTGTGAATGTTCCGCGTGGTGAAGCCGCGGGCGCCACGGGGGACCAGGAACCCGCGGATGCCGTCATCCGTGGTAGCCCATACGACCGCGATGTCCGCGACGCCGCCGTTGGTGATCCACATTTTGGAGCCACTGAGCACCCAATCGGCCCCGTTCCGTTTCGCATGGGTTTTCATGCTGCCGGGATCGGAACCGTGATCCGGCTCCGTCAGCCCGAAGCAGCCGGCCGCTTCGCCGGCGGCCATCCGGGGCAGCCACTCTTCCTTCTGCTCGTCCGATCCGTACTTCCAGATCGGGAACATGGCCAGGGAGCCCTGGACGGAGACCAGGCTGCGCAGACCGGAGTCGGCGGCCTCGAGCTCCCGGCACGCGACGCCGTAAGCGATAGCGCCCATGCCCGCGCAGCCGTAGCCCGTGAGGTGCATGCCGAGCAGGCCGAGCTTGCCGATCTCGGGGAAGAGCTCCTTGGGCAGCGTGCCCGCCTCGAACCAGTCGGCGATGTCCGGCAGGATCCGATCGGCGGCAAACTTGCGAACGGTGTCGCGGACCAGGCGTTCCTCGTCGTTGAGCTCGTCGTCGATGCGGAGAATGTCGGTCGGCGCGGGGTCCGTGCTGCGCGGCATGGCTAGGTCCTCTCTGGCCCGGCTGGCTATCGGCCGTGCGGGGCTGACTGCCCGGCTGTGCTGGCCGCGGCCTAGCCGCTAGCGTATTCGCGGTCACGCGGGGACGGGTGGCGCGAGCCGGGATCGGGCATCATAGCCAATATGAGTGATGACATGAACGGCGGTAACTCTGGCGGCCCTGGCGGCCCTGGCGGTGCGGCGGGGGCTGGCGGGCCGGGCGGCTTCCCGGCCAAGAAGCTCGAGCGGAAGCTCGACGGCCGCTGGGTCGCGGGCGTGTGTGCCGGCCTGGCGGACTATTCGGGGCTGGACGTATCGCTGATCCGGGTGATCTTCGCTGTACTCACGCTGTTTGGCGGTGTCGGGGCGATTGCCTACGTGCTGGCGTGGGCGCTCGTGCCAGAGCAGGGCGAGCCGGCCTCCATAGCGGAGAAGTTCATCAACAAGAGCGGGACCTGATCGCGTCGCGGCTTCGCCCGCTTGGTCTGGCCAGCCGCCGCCGCGTCAGCGTGATCTTCGTCCCGCTTGCGGGCTGGCACTGGCGTCTTAGCTGTCTGACGGGGTAAATGTCCTGCATGGAAGCCGGACTGGCGGCGGAACGATCCGCTAAGGGCGGTCGCTTTGCCGGCAATGCCGTTCGTCCCCTATGCTAGGGCGGTCCCCGACGGCGGGCGCCACGGGCAAGGCGGCGATGTCCGTCGAGCCCCCATCGTCTAGCGGCCTAGGACACCGCCCTTTCAAGGCGGCGGCACGGGTTCGAATCCCGTTGGGGGCACGCTGGGTTAGTCCCGGCACAACGCATGGTCCTGTAGAGCAGCTTGGAGTGCTCGCCACCCTGTCAAGGTGGAGGTCGCGGGTTCAAATCCCGTCAGGACCGCTCAGTCCGGCTCCAGGGATCCCGCGGTACGCGGGGGAACTGGGCCAGCACGGTCAGGTAGCTCAGTCGGTATGAGCGTCCGCCTGAAAAGCGGAAGGTCGGCGGTTCGACCCCGCCCCTGACCACCGGTAGGACCCCCACCAGCGGAACCCTATTGACACAGAGTTCTGACATCTTCTTCGAAGTGACCGGGTGTGCGCCACTGACCCGTCCGCCACGCTCAGAAGAACCGATGCCCAGGACCATCGACACCGCCGGTGGCCTCGCCCCCGACATCAGCACCTTCGCGCTCGCCTTCCGGGCTGAGAACAAGAAGCCGAAGACCGCTGCACTGTCGAAATGCCGGTGCGATCGAACTGCGAGGGCGGCTAGGGTGCCGGGATGAGGGTGCCCGACCGTTGCTTGGCGGACCTGCGGGAGCGGGGTTACCTGCTCTTCGAGGGTTTCCTCGAGGCTGACGAGCTGGCCGCGGCTCAGGAAGCTCTGTGGCTGCACTACCCGCGGCCCGAGGTGTATTTCGCCGACCCAGCTGCTCATGCGTGGGTGGCGACGGACCAGTGGGCCGGCGAAGTCAGCGGACCGTGGCGATCCTGGAACCTGAACCGACTGGCCTTCCACCCGGACCTGCTCGACCTGGCGGAGCGCTTCCTGGGCTCAGCCGACC
>Ga0210389_10001224_pt1 | contig 20919 bp, 14 predicted proteins | sample IncBWH28OmetaG_FD_160127 | JGI IMG/M metagenome (GOLD analysis project Ga0210389, IMG submission 160127) | Forest soil microbial communities from Barre Woods Harvard Forest LTER site, Petersham, Massachusetts, United States - Inc-BW-H-28-O ...
GGCTTTCGATTCTGCGCTTCCCCGCTCTTGCCTCGATCATCCTTGCCGAGCTCGGAGACGCGACCCAGATCCGACTCCACAAGTTCTTGCTTTTCGAACATGAAGGCGAGCTGACGGTCAGTCTGTTCAAGAGCGAGCAGCGTCTTTACTCAGTGACTTTCACGCTGGGGCAGATCGGCGCCGAGCTCGTCGCCTACGCCGGCGGGCTGCAGGGCCTTCGAAACCCGGAGGCGGTCGAGATCTATCGTTCCCTGACGCACAATATGCACGGATTGCGGCCGCGCGACCTGATCGTGACGGCGTTTCGCTTGCTGTGCGGCTCCGTCGGCATCGGGCGCATACTGGCAATCTCGGACAGCAAACGCATTTGCAGCAACTCATATCACTCTCCGGGAGAGCAAATCTTCTCGAGCTTTGACCGCGCGTGGATCGAATGCGGCGGCGTCCCGATGGACGAGGCGTTCTTCGAGCTGAGCCCGCGCCTCACGCAGCGATCCGCAAAGGACATCCCCTCGCGCAAGCGGGCGCAGTACCGCCGCCGGTACGCCATGCTCGACGCGCTCGCGCAGCAGATAGGCGAGGCCGTGGGGCGTTCACCGCGCTTTGCCGCCGGCTCCGCGTGAATTTCCCGCCATGACTTCCAGGCAAAACTCGATGAACACGCGCACTTTCGCTGCGCGGTGAAGCCGAGAGGGATAGATGGCGTAGAGGGGGAAGCGCTCATCCGACCATTCCGGAAACAGCTCGACCAGCCGGCCGTTATCCAGCAGATGCTTGCATCCCAGCTCGAGCACCTGGGCGATTCCCGCACCGGCCTCGCATGCGCCAATCAGCGTCCCCGAGTCCGATACCAGAAGGCGCCCCTTGACCCGAAGCGGGATCACCTCTTTCCTCCGTCTGACTTCCCAGTCGTAAGGCCTGGCGTTTGCCGCATCGTAGAAGTCGATGCAATCGCATGCCTCGACATCCTTAGGGTGGCGCGGCCGTCCACGGGCTTTGATATACGACGGTGAGGCCACGGTCAGCACGCGGGTTTCAATGAGCTTTCGAGCGACGAATGAGCCGACCGGCGGCTCGCCGAAACGCAGCGCGAGGTCGAAGCCATCGGCGACGAGATCGCCCACCGCATCTCTCATGATCAACTCCACCGAAACATCCGGGTGGCGCGTGAGAAACGCCGCAAGATGTGCCGACAGGACGATGCGGGCGAAGTAGGGATCGATGTTGACGCGCAACCGTCCGAATACCTTGTTGGCCGATCCGGACGCCGCGATCGCCGCCTCCTCGATGCCGGCCAGATGCGGTCCGACTTGTTCATAAAAACGCCTTCCTTCATCGGTCAGCGAGAGCGAGCGGGTGGTGCGCGCCAGGAGCCGCGCGCCCACGCGTTGTTCCAGGCGCGAGAGCGCCCGGCTTACACCTGACGGAGAGAGCCCCAGGGCTTCGGCGGCCCGCGCGATCGTCCCTGCCTCGACGACGGCAGTGAGCACCGTCAGTCCGGAGAGTAGCTTGCTGTCGAAGGTCATCGATATTCCTGACTGAAACGCACGACTATCATCACATAAACGCTGTTGTAGCACGAATGCGGGTGCGAGATATTGTCGCCAATCCGCCCGAGGGCGACTTTCACAGGAGCAGCCAATATGTATGCAGTCACCGGTATCACCGGAAAAGTAGGGGCCGCGGTGGCCCGCAGTCTTCTTTCCGCGGATCAACGCGTCCGCGCGGTAGTCCGAGATCGCGGCAAGGGCGCTCCCTGGGCGGAACTGGGCTGTGACATTGCCCTCGCGGATCTTGCGGACGCGGGGGCACTGGCCAAAGCCTTCGAGGGGACCGAGGGCGTCTTTGCGATGCTGCCCCCGGTATTCGACCCGGCGCCCGGATTTCCCGAAGCCAGGCGATTCATTGCGTCGATGCGCGCGGCTCTTGCCGAGGCGAAGCCCAAAAAGGTGGTGGCTCTCTCGACGATCGGCGCCGACGCGCCCAATCCGAATTTATTGAACGCCCTCGGTTTGATGGAGGATGCCCTCAAGTCCCTGCCGGTGCCCGTGGCCTTCCTGCGCGCCGCATGGTTCATGGAAAACGCGGCATGGGACATCGCCTCGGCCCGGGAAGGGAAAATCCAGAGCTACCTTCAGCCGCTGGATCGTCCCGTCCCGATGATCGCCACGGATGACGTCGGCCGCACCGCTGCCGCGCTCCTGCAAGAGCATTGGGACGGAGCGCGCGTGGTCGAGTTGGAGGGTGCGCAGCGGGTGTCGCCGAACGTCCTGGCCCATGCGTTCGCCGAGGTGCTTGCGCACCCGGTGCGGGCGGAAGCCGTGCCGCGCGATCGATGGGAATCGATCTTTCGCGGCCAGGGCATGAACAACCCAACGCCCCGCATCCAGATGATCGACGGATTCAACGCCGGCTGGATCGACTTTCCGAATCGCGGCGCGAACGCCCGCAAGGGCTCGATCGGCATCGATCAGGCCATCGCTACCATGATCCAAAGAACATAGACCCAATCAAGTGAGAGCGAGCGCCCCCACGTGCCGTGATTCGCACGTGGGGGCGGTTATCGGTCGGGGCGATTATTTGCTGTACGCGATGCGCGCGCCGGAGCCGGGAGGCACGCAGGTGTACGTGACTTCCTGCCCCGCCACGGCGGCCAGTGCTCGCAGCGCGCTGTCCGACAGCGGGGCCGACGCGTCGCCCGGCACGAACGCAGCGGAACTCGGGTGATAGAGATAACCCTTCACCGTACCGCCCTGCACGACGCTGGCCACCAGGTCGCACTCTGTCACCGTGCCGCCGAGGATCTTTGAAGTGAATGGCACTCCCGCACGCTGCTCCAGCAGCGCGATGCGCGAGCCGGCGGCGCCGGCATTCTGGTTGGTCAGAGTCACCTGCTGGCCGACAATGGGAGCCAGATCGCTGTCGAAGGCCAGCATGAACTGCTCGACATCCCGGCGGGTCTGATCACCGCCCAGTAGCGGGAAGCCGGCGGTCAGCGTCGAGCGGAATACCACGGAATTGAAGAAGGTGAAAATGGTATCGGGCGAGCCTTCGTTGGTGAAGCCGAAGCCGCGAATTTGCGGTCCCGTAAAGCCGGTGTCGGGACTCTCGAAGAACGGCACTTTCGCCATGCCGAACATGCCGACCTTGGTGTAGAGGTTGCGCAGGTGGGGAATCTTGAAAACCTGTTCGATGCCCTCGAAGCTGTCGTTCTTGCTTGCGCCAAATTTCCCCTGCGAGGGATCGAGCGCGTGGCAACCATTACAGGTGAACGTCGTCGTCCCCAGAATCAGGCCGATGCCCGGCACGTTGAAACCGTCGGAAGGGTGCGGGCCGAAATAGAAATCGTGGCCCCGCTGTTGCGACGCGGTCAGCGAATTGTCGAGGCTGCGCACCGGGTTCGGCGGCAGCACCACCTGGAGTTGGAAGTCGGTGAAGGCTTGCATCTGCGCGGTCGATGGCTGATCGACGCTGCCCACCAAGCCTTGGAAAGCAACAATGAAATTGTTGAACGATAGATTTTCGCTGAACGGATCGATACCCAAGAGGCCGTTGGACCGATCGCCGCGCCAATGCATCGCGCCGGAGTTGGTCAGGCCGCGAAGCGTCTGCGTGGTCATCGGCCCCTTCATCGGGTGGAAATCGTCCACTTTGCCGGTACCGTTCAACGGCGTGTTGACGCCGAACAGCGTCTCGCCCACCGCCAGAATGAGCGGGTTGCTCTCATTGATGGGTATCGGGTTCTTGGTGACCGGGTTGTCGGGATTCCCGAGATCCCACGCGAGATCATCATTGTCGCCGAATATATGGCAGCTCGAGCAGGAGGCCTCGCCGTTGCCGGAGAAACCGGTGGCGTCGTAGAGCATGGGGCGGCCTTGGAGCACGGAAGCCGACTCGGGGTTGGGGAGCGGCAGCGCCGCGATTTGCTGCCTGGCTATGAGGTCGATCACTTTGACCGAGTCATCGAAGCGGGTCATGACATACAGCCGCTGGCGCGGCTCATCGAGCACGATGCCGCTCGGGCCGCCGCCGGTGACGGCAATATAATTGGCGCTGCCGACGGTCGGATCGAAGGTGTCGTCCTCCAATGCAGTCGTATTGAAGACGCCTATCTTGCTCGAGCCGAAAGCGGCGACGTACAGCGTGGTGCCGTCGCGCGTGACCGCCATGTCGAGCGGAGTCGCCAGGCTATGGGACTTGGCGGTGGGATCGAAGCCCGGGGAGCCTGCGAGGTTTGCGTAGTTGATGTGCTTGTTGAGGTGCCGTGGCGCAACCGTCGCACCGGAGATGACGGTCACTCGCGCTTCGGCGAGGTGACCCTGAACGGTGTGGCCGCCAAAGACTCCCGGACCCTCGAAGCGCACGTTGTTGACCGCGTCGGTATTCGAGACGTACAAGTGGCCGCTGGCGGGATTCACGACCATGTTGAACAACGTCGTGCCGACATGCGCGAAGCTGGCCGTTTGCGTCAGACTGTTGGCATCGACGGCGAACACGTCCGTATCCGGCAAACTGAAGCGCACCGAATTGTCCCAGTTGCGCCCGAGTTCGTCCTCCCAGTGAGCGTCCGCGTTGTTGTATTTGACGATCATGCTGACTTGCGGCGCCGGCTCGCCCAAAGAGTCCGTGGCTGGACCCAGATGGCCGCCCGGACTGACGGAAAGATCGCTCAGCACGCAAGGCTGACTGGTGTTGAATCCCGTGCATATCCGGCCCTCGTTCACGATCGAGGTCTGGTTGCCGGTCTTGAACCCGGCCACAAAAACGCTATTGCCGCCAGGACCGACCGCGAGCGCGCGCGGCGTATCGGTGAAGAAGGACATGATCCTCACCGGCGTCCCGCCCATCGTGGTGCCGAGATGCGCAGGGTCGAACACCCAGACATCCGCGCGCGGCACACCGGGCGTGGTCAACTGCGGATCGCCGGCGCCCTCGACGCCCGCGATCGAAGGATCGCTGCGTTGCTGCCCGCGATGCGCCGTGGTGATGAAGGCGCGGCCGGTCGATCCGGCGAACACGATGTCGCGCGGCTCGTCGCCCACGAGCAGCGTGCGCACGACATGCGGAGTGCCGGCCAGCGTCACCACGCTGACGCTGTCCGAGAGGTGATTGACGACCCACACCTCGCCATTGTTGCGCGCGGCCACGGCGACCGGCTCCAGGCCCACCGGCACACGTGTTTGGAATACCAGCCCCTGCGGCGTGATATTGAAAATCTCCAAGGTGTCGTTGGGCGTGTTGACCGCGAACAACTGCGTTCCGCTCGGCGACATCGCAATCGGGCGCACATGCCCGCTTTCGAACTCGATGAAGTTGGGCGGCGCCGCCCGGGCTGAACCTGCCAGCAATGGCGCGCTCAGCAGCGCGACCGCGGCGACGGCGTGTAAAAATTTCAATGCGGCTGTCTTGGGGTGGGGGCCAACTCCGTTCATCTGGCTCTCCTTTTGTCGTTGGAAGTTTGCAGCGTTGATATCACCAAAAAATCCTTACGTCAATAAAAATCAATCGCTCATAAAAATGAGCGAGCGATCAGATTGAAACGGAAACGCCGTCTGCCGGCAGAGGCGCGGCTCGGAACGGCCGGACGGGAAAAGAGTTACTTCGCGCCGCTCAGCGGCGATGCAATGAGGGCGGCCAGATAGCCGCCGCTCGAAGGTGCGGATCGCGCGGCGGCGTTTGCAGCCCGGCGTTGCCGGATGCGCTTCTTCGGCGACACTGCCGCGGCATCCCACATTCCCGCAGACAGGAGATCGATCAGCCGCTCGATCGCCTCTTCTTCGCTGACACCGAGGTGCTGGTTGCCGTGCATGTGCCTTTCAACGACAAAGTACGCAAAGAAGAACAGGTAAATGGCCGCGAGGGCAAAGGCCGGATCCTGCCCGCACCATCCCGGCTGGTCCGCTACCTTGGCGAGCACCGGCCGCAGCAACCGGCGTATCCCTCCGGGCACGTCGCGGTACATATCGGCGAAATGGCGATTCTTGAACTCGAGAATGTCAATGAAGAGCAGCAGCCAGTGCTGCGCGTCTTCATACACCATCGAGCGAATCGCCATGGCCAAGAGCTTCAGTCCGTCGCGCGAGAAAGGCTCGACCAGCAGCATGACGGTGCGCCGATGGAAGGCGGTCATGCAGGCGCGATAGGTCTTGACCAGCTTTTCGAAAAGCGCTTCTTTGCTTGAATAATAGGTATAGATCGCGCCCTGAGAGACGCCGGCTTTCTCCGCAATATCGCGAATGTTGGTGCCGTGAAATCCCTGTGTGGTGAAGAGCCCGAGCGCGGCCGCCTCGATCCGTAGCTGCGTGTCGTCGGGCCGATCGGGGGAGATCTCCGGCAGAAACAGCATCGGTACCGGCGCGGGTTCAACGCCGCGTGACTTCCCAACCGGAACCTCGGGCGGCGCGCTCCACATGCGGCCCGATAAAAGGCGGATGAAGTCGATCCGGCTCTGCATGGCCTCTTCGAGCAGGTTCTGCCGGGAGGAACCGTTCGACGGCTTGCGCCGGCCGTTGCCTCGCGCGGCCCTGCGCGGCGTCCGCCACAGCCCCCCGCACAGCAGCTCGACCACCTGCTTGATCGCCCGCTCGTGGGAGACGCCGAGATGGCGGCGTCCACCCATGTGCTGCTCGATCAGCCCGTAATGCACAAAATACATGTAGACCGCGGCCAGTACGAACGCCGGGTCCTGCCCGCACCAGCCCGGCTGCTTGCCCACATTGGCGAGAGCCGGGCCGAGCGCGCGGCGGAACCACTCGGGCACATCATGGAAGGATGCGCGGAAATGCTGGTTCTTGAATTCGACCACGTCGATGAAGATCAGCAGGAAGTACTCCGGATCCTTGCGCATCTTGGCGCGAATCGCCGCGGCGAACGCCGTCAGGTCGGGTTTGGCCAGAGGATCTTTGAGCCCGGCGATGGTCGTTCTAAGCCATTTGGCGACCAGCGCGCGGTGCTGCTCCACCAGGCCGGTGAAAAGCGCTTCTTTGCTGGGGTAATGAGTGTAAATCGCCGCCGTGGACACGCCGGCTCTTTTGGCGATTTCGCGGTTGTTGGTGCCGTGAAAGCCCTGCGTGGTGAACAGCGCGAGAGCCGCCGCTTCAATGCGCCGGCGCTTATCCTGGCTGCGTTCTTTGAGGAGTCTGGCCACCTTCGAAACCATACACGCTCTCAAATTAAAGCGGAACTGAGTTCATTAGGATCGGTCGATCGATCAGGCCGGAATGCACAGCTTAGGCCATCTTTCATCATCAGGAGGTTTCATGCCATTGTTCACCGTGACGATGCAAGCGGGCCGAGCCGCTGCCGAAAAAAATGCGATCTCTCGCGCCATACACGAAGCAAGCGTCAAGGCGGGATATCCCGCCGACGACATGTTCCAACGTTTTTTTTGTCTCGAGCGGGCCGACCTGAAAATCGATCTCCACTACCCTGCTTTGCCGAAACCCCGAACGGAGAAGATGCTGATGATCGAAGTCGTCGTGTCGTCCGGGACTGACGCCGGCAGGAAGACGCGTCTGCTGGCAGCCTTGGTCGAAGCGCTCGACGGCGCCGGCACGGATCCGAACGATATCATGGTGTTCTTCGGAGAGATCGATCGTGCCAGCAGTTCCTTCGGCGGCGGCCGGCTCGCGCCTCCAGTCGAAAGGATCTGATCAGGCGGGAGTCGTGGTCACGCCGATGCGCGCCTCTCCGTCAAAACCACGCGCGCACGCCGGCGACGAACTGCACATCGCTCGGATTCCCGCCGGATTCCCGCACGCGATCGGCGGTTCCCCCGAATTGCCGCGACCACACGACACCGATATAGGGTGCGAACTCCCGCCGCACCTCGTAACGAAGACGCAGGCCGAGTTCAAGGTCCGACAAGCCGGCGCCCAACTGGCGTGCGGCATCGGATTTGCCGTAGAGGTTGGCCTCGCCCTCGGGCTGTAAAATCAAACGCTGCGTGAGAAGAAGCTCATACTCGGACTTGAGCCTCAGGGCCGTGCGCCCTTGTTCGCCGGCATAGAACGTCGCCTCGGTGTTGAACCAATAGGGCGCGAGCCCTTGGACGCCGATCGCCGCCCAGGTGCGCGCCGGGCCTGCGCCGAAATCTTGGCGTCCCCCCGCCTGCACACTCCACCATCGCGCGAAAGCATGGTCCCACAATAGATCCACGCGTGCGTTCTGCGTCGCGCCGGCGACCTGCTCGCCTTCCGATCTCAGCCAGACCTTGTTGGCGTCACCGCCGTACCAGGCCTCCGCATCCCACGCGAGGGCGCCGCCTGCGGCGGCGTTGCGGTACTCGAGCTGATCAAAGAGCACCATCCCCGTGCGCGCCGTGTCGTCCATTTGCATCAGCGCCACCTGCTGTCGATACGGCATGTCACCCATCGGATGCTGCGGCGGATCGGGTGGCACGTGAAAATCCTGCGGCTCATCGGCGAGTGCGAACGAGCCGGCAATGAATCCCACGGCGCCGCATAACACGGTGAGCTTCACGCGGGTCATCACGACTTTGCCGCTTGGTTCGACGGATCGACATGCACCTCACGAAACATGCCCGCTTCCATGTGATAGAGAAGGTGACAGTGATAAGCCCAGCGGCCAAGCGCATCGGCGGTGACCCCATAGGCCAGGCGCTGCCCCGGCTGCACGGTGATCGTGTGCTTGCGGACCAGGAATTCTCCCTTCTCCGTCTCCACTTCCCCCCACATACCATGAAGGTGGATCGGGTGATTCATCATGCTGTCGTTCACCAGTACCAGGCGCAAACGCTCGCCATGGTTGAAGCGCAGGGGCTCGCTCTCCGAGAATTTTTGGCCGTTGAATGACCACACGTAGCGCTCCATGTGGCCGGTGAGATGCAGCTCCATGTCGCGGCCCGCCGGGCGATGATCGATCGGGCCGCCGAGTGTGTGCAGATCCGCGTAGGTGAGGACGCGACGGCCGTTGTTCCGCAAGCCGATGCCAGGATCGTCCAGGCGGCTCTGCGGCTGCTCAGCGACCGAATCGACAAAGGGACCGAATTCGCCGGGCGCGTGATACGGCGCGGCGCGCATGGAATTGCCCATCGCCGTCGCGCCGTGATCCATCGCGCCATGATCCATGCCCGGCTTGTTGCCTTTGTCGTGGCCCATGCCCATGCCCATGCCCATATCCATCATGGTGAGCAGCGGCCGAGGATCGAGCGGCGGCACCTCCGCCTGCATGCCGGGCTGCGGCGCCAGCGTACCGCGCGCATAGCCCGAACGGTCGATCGATTGCGCGAAGAGCGTGTAGGCGCGATCGTCCTTGGGCTCCACGATCACGTCGCACACTTCCGCGATCCCAATTCGGAACTCATCGACGGTGACCGGCTCGACGTCCTGTCCGTCGGCGGCCACCACGGTGAGCTTCAGCCCCGGAATGCGGACATCGAAGAAGGTCATCGACGAGCCGTTGATAATGCGCAATCGAACTCTCTCGCCGCGCCGGAACTGCCCCGTCCAATTGCCATTCGGGGTGGTGCCGTTCATGAGATAGGTGTACGCGTACCCGGAGACATCCGCGAGGTCTGTCGGGTCCATGCGCATCTGTCCCCACTTGCGCCGATCCGCGAGCGTCGGTTTCAAGCCTTGATTGCGCACATCGTTGATGAAATCGCCCGCGGTGCGCTGATTGAAATTGAAATAGTTGCTTTGGCGCTTGAGGGTTCGGTAAATGTGCTCGGGGTCAAGGTCCGTCCATTCCGACAGCAGCACGACGTGTTCCCGATCCGCGCGGTGCCGCTCGCCATGTCGCGGCTCGATCACGATCGGGCCATAGAGTCCCGTTTGCTCCTGGAACCGCGAATGACTGTGATACCAGTAGGTGCCCGATTGGTTGACTTTGAATCGATAGACATATGTTTCGCCGGGTGCGATGCCGTCGAAACTCAATCCCGGCACGCCGTCCATATCCGCGGGAACGATCATTCCATGCCAATGGATGGATGTCGGCGCCGACAAGCGATTGGACACCCGCAACGTGACGGTATCCCCCTCGCGCCACCGCAACAGCGGCGCAGGGAGGCGCCCGTTCACGGCCGTGGCGATCCCGGGCTGGCCCGTCAAATTCACGGCGAGCGGGGCAATCTCCAAGCTGAAATCGGTTCCGGAGAGAACGGCGCCGGTGTCGCCCGCGCTTGCCGCGTCGGCGGCTGCGGCCAGGGCAAACCGGCGCGAACCGATCACGGCCAACGCGCCGCCGGCGAGCCCCTGCACGAAGCGCCGTCGTGAACGGCACAACGGCGCCGAGGGCAAACGAAATCTATCCATTGTCATGCGACGTCAGCATGCCGTGGCCATCGAATTTCAGCCTCAATCCCCGGGTGATTTTATCTCGCTGGGAGTCGAGCACACCCGCCATCTCCGCGTAGCGCGGCCATTCTCTGACCGTGTCCATCACTTCGGCGAGGATGGCTTCATGCTTGCCACGCTTGAGGCCTGCCACTTGCGCGACCGCCTCAAAATCCTCCCGGGTGAAGTCATGTCTTTTGCCGTTGATCGTCATTTGGTGCCGGCTTGTCCACATGCCTGCCGGATTGTACGCATAGGTAACATCAAACGCGGGTGACAGTGACCAGGCACCGGCCTTGTCCATCAGGAACGCGATATTCTTGACATGATCGTCCTGATTGCGCGCGACGACGTTGAAGCTCATCCGCCGAAACTGTTGTTCGCGCTCGCGCATGGAGAGCCCCAGGCGCTTGATCACGTCGAAGGCTTGCTCATAGGAGTAAGCGCCGGCGGAGTTGAAATCGAAGTGGGCGAGCGCGGCCAGGGACTGCATGTGCAGCTTGCCGCCATCACTCAGCCGATCGAACCGTCGCGTCATGAAATGGCGCCGTCCGCCCTCTTCCATCAGACGGCATTCAGACATCTCGATGCCGGCATCGGCGGCCATGAGTGCGTACGCATACTCGATGACCGTATACCCTTTGGGATCCTCGAGTTCCTTGTCCTTGTTTGCGCTGACACCGTCGAACTTGAGCAGCCAGTAATCGAAGCCGGCTGGAGCTTGGACTTGCCCCGAACGCACTTCGTTCGTGTTTCGGTTCCACGCGACGATGGCCTTCGCCCGCGCACCGCCGGCGGAGGTGCCCACGCGCAGCATTTCCTGCAGCCCCTCGTGCCGCCGACCAGGAGCAAATGATACTTGCAGCGAGGCGCGATGCGTGAGCACTTCGGAAGCGAGTTTCACCAGCTCATCCACCTGTATCTTGGCGGATCGTTGCAGCGGCGGACCCTTGGCGGGCGCGAACTCCAGAGCGCCCATTCCACGAATTCCGATGTAGCAGAGCCGCTCGACTGCATTGAAAGTCTCGGGCCGTCTGCCTTGAGTGGCAAGCCATGCATCGATCAGTGCATTGCCGAATTTATCGGGCAGTGAATCGGCGAGCAGGCCCGGCAGGCCGTGGAAGGACACCTCCGGTAGGGATGGAAACTGATAGATCCGTGGCGACAGGGGCATGGTGATCGGCGCGAGTTCGATGCCGCTGGCGAGAAAGGCGGGATCGTATTGGAATGCGGAGACATGGGCCCCCTCCTCGACGGAAACCGCACCGATCGTTCGGCCCCACAGCCGGACTTCCGCGACAGTGGCCATTCTAGTCCCGCCACTTCCAGGGCGCCGAGCCGTCCGGCGCTCGCCGCGAATGCCCCACGCGTTTGCGCGCGCGGCCTCGGCCCTTGAGCAGCGACAGGGGGCTTTGCGGCAGATCGGGCACCAACTGATCCAGTGTCTCCAAGAGTTTCAGCACCCGTAGCACGCGCAGCAGCATGACAAAGTCACTGCTGTGACCCGCCTCGATCCGTTCCACGGTGCGCTTGGAGATACCCGCTTCCTCGGCCAGCTGGGCTTGCGTCAGTCCCGCATCGATTCGGCGGCGCTCCAGGCGGTCGCCGAATTCACGCAGCACCGCTACATCGGTCAGTTCAGTAGTGATTTTCATGACTCGTCTGTAAGGACGATTTAATGGGTTTTCGAGGCAATATTCGTCTCATGTGGCGAATATTAGCATATTCATAGATAAAATGGAATTCGCCTATATTGGCGATTTAAAGCTATAAATAGCCTTTATTCGCCTATTTAGGCGAATAATGCGATATGCACTGTGCGGTTGGCGCGGCCGCGTCGGCTCGCCGGACGACTCGATACGGGCGCAGGCTGCATCCGCCCTCTTTTCAGAGGGCGGATGGGGATTCCGAAGGGCGATCAGTGCGTCACTTCGGACAGTTTGAACACGTCGATGGTCCCAAGGCCAACCGCCGGGCTGTACCCGTCGCGCGCCTTGTAGAACCAGTTGTCGCCGCTCGAGATCGTGTTGATCACCGTATGCCGCGTGAATCCCAAGCGTGCCACGTTGTAGAGTTCAACATTGAGCAAGCCGAGGCGATGACCGGCATTTTGCGCCAGCAGAGCTGTGACACCGTTGAGCTGAGGCGAGACGAAGCTCGTGCCGCCGCCGAATGTCAGCACTTCAAATCCGTGTCGGTTCGAGGTGTAGAACAGCGAATAGCCGGTGTCGGGATCGGCATTGAACGACACGTCCGGAACGTTGCGTCCAAAAAAGTGGGCTGGCAAATCGAAAACAACCGTCGGTGGTGAAGTGCTGTTGTCCACGAGGGATTGGTTCGGCTCGCTGAGCCGCGTACCAGAGGTGCCCAGCTGATATGGCGGCCGACGGAAGAACACGCTCACTCCGCCCCCACCCCCGACCGGGAAGATACCGCAGCTGACCGGATCCAGCCCCAGGGCATTGCACAGCGGTATGAGATAGTCCCAACCCCAGACGCGTTCGGTCGGAACATCGACGCTGAAAGTCGAACCATCGGCAAGCGTAAACTCCTGTACTCCGGGCAGCGTGGTGCCGCCGGCTGCCACGATCGCGCTGTCGCTGGCCGGATTGTCCACGCTCAGCGGCGTGGAGAAGTTCGCCGGCACCTCGCCGAACACGTCAAAGGCGCCGCTGTCGCCCGCGGCGGCAAAAGCCGTCTGCCCTTGCAGCGCCGCGACCACCAAAACCTCGTGAAGCGCCTGCAGGGAACTGACCGTTTCGCCCGAAAACACGTCGGTGACTTGACCGCCGCCGGCATTGCTGTCGAAGAACTCCCACTCGCCCCAACTGGTCGAGAACGAGTCGGCCTTGTTGTCCTGTGCCGCACGGGCGAACGCATCGAGGAATCCCTGATTGGTATTCGGGGATTGATACACGATGATGTTGGCGCCGGGGGCAATGCCGCCGGATTGCTCAACATCGAGCGTGGTTTCATCCGAGCCTGATGCGTCGCTGGGCGCGCCTGGGCCGCCATCGATATTGACGATGCTCAGGCGGTTGGCATTCACGTTGAGATTGAGTGAACTCCAATAGGCGAAAACATCGCTCGGTGTGAAATTCGCCAACGTGACGATGCCCACCGTCCGGCCCTTGCCGGTGACTCCTTTGGCGTAGAGCGGATTCACATCGTAAAGAGTCGCAAAGTCCTTCACGGTCAGTGCGCCGGATTCGGTGTCGACCCCCGAAGTGGACCCCGGACTTCTGATCACGGGGGATCCGCCCAGCATGGCCGGGGCGTACTTCAGGTGCGGCGAGAATACCGGGTTGGTATTCAGTCCGATCACGCCGCGCACCACCGGCGCAATGTTCGCCGGCACCATGGGCGCCGTCTTGGCCGCGCGGAATGTGAATGAGGGATGTTTGGCGGTCGCCGGCATGACGAACTGATGAAGGCTGGTGTGGAAGGCTTGTTCCAGCGTCGCGGGCTTACCCGTGGCGGTCAGCGTCGTGGATGTCGTTCTCTCCACCGTCAGCCCCAAACCACTCAGCTCCCCGATCACCCTGGCGACATCGCTCTCGTTCGGCCCGAACTGTGCTTCGACCTGCGCAGGCGTCAAAAACTTTCCGTACATCGCGTCGCCCGCTGTGGCCAGCCGCTGCATCATCGACTCGGCGCCCGCCAAATCGCTCAGCTTCAGCGCGATAGTGACCGAGATCGGCTGACGGGATTCCGCGCCGGTCAGAGAGCCGGCGTCGACCGCCTTTGGGGCGGCGCCGGCCATTGCCGCGGATGCCCCAAGTATTCCTAGGATCGCCGTGGCGATACACGTCCTGTTGATGGTTACCCTCATTGGAGACTCCTGAGATTGTTTGATGTGTGAACCGGATAGATGGATTTGTGGTTTGGCGCAGTGGGATACCGCGCTTGTTCCCCCGCGAGCATGTTTAGTCGCTCGCTGATCCGTGTCAACGGAGGCACCCACGTAGCGGACGTGGTCCAACGATTACGCGATCAGATTCCGGCCGTCAGAGTCGGCACAGCAGTTTCAAGAACACGGCGCGCTTGACGTCCGTGCGCGTTGCGAGATCGGTAAATTCGCCGTGACCGCTGCCGAGGAGATTCTGTCCCGCGAGAGACAGATCGAGGTTCGAACGCAGATGCCAACCGACCCGCAAATCCAGTGCCGTGTAGCTCGGCACGACCGGTTGCGACAACGGGCCAACATAGCGCAGCGTCACGTCGAACTCGGTTCGCGGTCCCAGATCGAGGGTGGAACGCAGAATTCCCCATCGCGAGGGATTGGCGCCCTCGGTGCTCTGCAGAGTGCCGACATCAATGCTGTAGGGCGTGAGATTGAATTCCTGGCGCAAGCGGCTGAAGCCGGCGTTCAAGCGCCAGATCGGCGTGGCCTGGTAACTGCCCCACAACTCCAGCCCCGAGGTCCTGCCCTGCATGCCGTTCGCATAAAAGATATAGGTGAAGCTCGGGTCGATTTGCTGAGTACGCAGTCGGTCGTAGACCGTGTGATAGACCGTCGCCGAGAGCGACACCGCACTGCCTATTTGCCCGCGGTAGCCGACCTCATAGTCGTCGGCGGTCTCAGCGTCGACATTGGGTCCGCCGCGCAATAGGAATGGCGCCTGCCCGGGGACAAAGGTGTCATGATCCAAGCGCGAGGGCGCCCGATCGGTGCGCGATGCCGCGGCCCAGAGCATTTCATTCGCGCTCCACTTCCATGCGAGGCGGGCGGTCGGCAGGACCTGCGTGCCGGTATAGTCGTTGTGCTCGGCACGCACGCCCAACGTCAGACGCAGGCTGTCGCGCAGCGCGATCTCGTCCTGCGCGAACAGGCTGGCCCAGGTCTGATCGAGATCCGGCGGCAACAATGCGATGTACGGACTGTTGGTGACCCGATCCATGCCGTAGCGATACTCCGCGCCCACGACGGCCGTATGGACGCCGATGGGATTGGCGGAATACTGCAGCTGCAAGTCGACGATGCCCTGGGAATCCTCAAAGGTCGGCGGGTTGCTGCGCTCGGTGTGATCGTAGTACGCCTGCACGCTGAACGCGCCGCTGCCCTCCCAGTCGTGTTCCCAGCGGCTGATCAGGTTGGCTCCGGACACCGAGATCTCACCGAGCGCCAGCGTCACACCGGAAATCGAAATGGATCCAGGCGGTGGTTGCTCTTCCCGGCCGGTGTAGGCATCGCCCTTGACCATGAATGAGTCGGCTTCGTGTCGCCAGTCGGCCCTGAATCCGACCTGACTCTGGTGAGCGGCGTCATCTTTCGTCTCGCCTGCCTGAGTCTCGGTGTCCCGCAGATCGAAGTGGGTCGCGTAAACGCGGAAGTTCACATCGTTGCCGAAGCTGCCTCCGTACCGAAGGCTTGCGCGATCCTCACGATTGCCGCCGCCGGCGACCGCGAGGCCGCCTTGGGAATCCATGGCAGATCGCGTGATGACGTTGATCACGCCGTTGACCGCGTTGACACCCCACAATGTGCCCCCCGAACCGCTGATGACTTCGATGCGCTCGATGTCCTCGATCATCACATCCTGCACGTCCCAGAACACGCCGGAGAACAACGGCGAATACACCGATCGGCCGTCGATGAGCACCAAGAGCTTGTTGGCGGCCGTACCGTTGAAGCCACGCGCGCTGATGGCGTATTGGTTGGCGCTGATCTGCGCCACTTGAAGATTCGGCGCGAGCCGCAATGCCTCGGCCAAGCTGGTGGCGCCCGAGCGACGGATGTCCTCGGAGGTGATTACAAAAACCGAAGTGGGCGCGTCGGAGAGCTTCTCATCGCGCTTGGACACCGAGGTGATCTCGATGTTGCTCAGCTCCTCGATGGACAGATCCTTGAGATCCTTTACCGCGGGCGCGGCGTCGGCCGTTCCCGCGCCCAGCAGCGCGCAGGCGGCCAAGACCGCAGCACTTAAGTTTCGCGCCCGCATTCGCCCTCCGTGACGCCGTTCTCACATCCTTGCACGCCGATGACCGCCGGCTCAGCGCCTCAAGTGCAAGGATCACAACACGATTTTCATCGTATTGGACTCATTGCGTGCCGTATAGCCAACCAGGTCGCAATTGCAGCATTAGGAGGGTTTTCCCTGAATCGGTCTCAACGCCGGCCTTACACCTGCCGCAGATGGATGGAGCCATCCCCCGTGTGGATGGTGAGCGTCGAGCCACCGCCGTTCAGTTTGCCGTGGACCCGCGATTTGCTGATCATTCCTTCCATCGTGATCGGGATGTCCGAGTTGATGTGTCCGTCGCCGGTGCTCGCGTCGATATTCACGGGCAGATCCGCGGGCAGCGCCACTTCAATGCTGCCGTCGCCCGAACTGATGCTCCAGCTCGAATCCAATTTCGACCCGTGGCGCGCTTCGACAGCGACGCTGCCGTCGCCGCTCTTGGCGCTCAGCACGTCAAACCGCCCCGAGAGACGGATGCGGCCGTCGCCGGACGACGCATCGCATTTGCCATCCAGATCGCTGGCTTCGATGGAGCCATCGCCGGTATGCAGGCGAACGGCGCCCCTCAAGGAACCTACGGTGAGAGCGCCATCGCCGCTATGCAGATCAATGGTGCCGGAAACGTCGTGGGCCTTGATGGAGCCGTCGCCGGTTCTGACCTGCAGGTCCGCATCCTTCGGCATGCGAACTTCGATATGCAATCTTCGAATCCCCAGAGAGATGATATGAAACCCGCGGGGAATACGCGCGATGAGCTCGACCTCATCGCCGTGCTGGTTGGAATCGATCTGCAGGGACTTGTTGAGCACATAGCCCTGATACTCAACGCGGAATTCAACCTGCTTGCCGTCGCCGGTCGTGACACTGACGCTGCCGTCATTCGTGTCGACGTGCACGCTGGCGCGATTCGAAACGGTAAAGGACTTGGTGTAGTCATCCGCATGAACGGTTGCGGCAAACAGCCCGGTCGCCAGAAATGCCAGAACGAGGGTTTGATTGATTTGAGGGGTCATTGCCAAGGCTCTCCCGATGTTGTGCATAAACCTGCCGCACCGCCCTGCTTTGGACGATGCCACATGCCGCGCCTCGCGCCTGCCTACAAAACCCGGCGCAGCGATAAAAGTTGCATTCGCGTCACTTGAGTTTTCGGTTGGTCCGGCTCTGCCGCCAGGATTTCGACCCGACCGCCATCGAACACCATCAGGATTTTCGTGAATCCGTCAGGGATCGACAGATGAGAATACATCCTGCGGTACGTCTTGATGTCGGCGATCCATTGATCGCTCACCAGGACGAGCCATCGATCGGCGGAAAATCCCGGAGGCAGCCGCTTCTTCGCGTGCGCGGCGATTTCGTCCTGGAGCGACCGCATGGCATTCAATAGGACGCCGGGTTTGGGGTCGCCGCTGAAAACAAATGCGGTCAACTTCGAATTCGACCGCAACCCGTCGCTCGCCATGAGAAACCGCACCCGATTCCCAAGGAGCGTCCTTCTCTTCTCAACGTTTTCGCCGCCGCTCTGCAGATGGGTCAGAAGCTCATCCGTCAGCGCCGCGAGCACTTTTTTGGGCTCTTTGATCGGTGCGCCGAGGGTCAGCACCAGGGTCTTGCCGTCGGGGACATGCCCGCGTACCGCAGTCTCCAAATTTCGCAGGACTCTGCGCGCGACCGCATCGTCCCGGAATCGAGCCTTCGAGATGGCAATGCGGCCCGGAGGCTGCCGCCGCAAAACAGCGATGTCGATGCCAACCCGCCGGCCGGCAACCGTCACGTAAGCGTCCGGGGGATCTTCGCCGGTTCGCCATGACGCCGAAAAATGCTTCGCGACGGCCTCGAGCGCGAAGCGTTGCATCTTGGTCAATTCCATTTGGGCACCGATTGGCATTTAAGCGGTTGATATATAACACGTATATCCTCGACGCAACCGCCGGTACGCAAACAACCCGCTCGGGTCTACCAGCCCGCACGGCCCCCCCAGCCTGCTCGACCTCGCCTAAGGATTGGGGGAAACTGGAAAGCACCGAGACGGGTCGGCCATACACGCTTAGGAGCGTATCGGTGCCACTCAAAAAATCGGGGGATGCGCCATCGCAGCGTCGCGCGAGTCCAGGTGCGCTGCGCCTCATTTTTCCAGCTGCCCTCAACTGGGTTCTGCTGGCCTATGCGGTGGTCGCGATCGCGGTGGGCTGGGCCTACGTCGCCTCGCGCATTCACGCCGACTACGTGCAGACGCTGGAAGCCGAGCACAATCGCCTGCGCGGCGTGGGCGCGACATTGCGCTCCGCCACGCTGGCGATGTTCAACGATGGCGTGGGCGCGGCCGTTGCGGGGGCAAATGAGCTGCAGTCCGTGGGTGGAATCGCCCGCGCCGGCAGCGCCGATATTTCTTCCACCCTGCAAAAACAACTGACCGGCGGCGACTACGTTCGTTTCCTATTCCTGGCCGACGGTGGGCGCTTTGCCCTGGCAAGCCGCGACAGAGCCACTGACAGCCGCACACCTCCTGACTGGTTGACGACAAACCGCGCGGGCTCGGGCGACGCGTGGGTGGGCATGCCCATGGCCGATCCGGAGCGGCCGGGCCAACTGGTGATTCCGATCGCGCAGCGTGTCGCGTCGGGCGAGGGATCGACTGCATGGGCCGGCGGCCTGTTCAGCTTCGACGGGTTCGACGAGATCTATGGACAGTTTCGCGATCAGATACTGATGATGGGGCTGATCGCGGCCGACGGCACCATTCTCGTGCGCTCGCCGAAGGTGGCCGGGCGCGATGTTTCCGCGGGTGACAATGTCGCCTCGAGTGACCTGTTTCAGCGCGCGATTGCCGCGGGCAACGCCGGGGTCATCGAGGGCTACGGAACGGTGGTCAAAAGGGACGTGATCTACGCCTATGATCTGTTGAACGGCTATCCGGTGTACATCGTCGCCGGCCAGGCCCGCGATGCGGCGCTGGCCCCCTGGCGTGAGCGGCGCCAGATGAGCATCGGCGCGACGGCGGCATTCACCGCCTTGATGCTGGTGATGACTGCGCTCTTGAATCACTACATCCATACTTTGCGCCGCCGCGAGCATCACTATCGAACCCTGTTCAACAACGCGCAGTTCAGCGCGTTTCTCCTGGAAGGCGAGCGCTTCATCGACGCCAACAACACTGCGGTGCGGATGTTTGGACTACCGAGCGCGCGGGCCGCGGCGGGATTGACGCCATGGGCGCTGTCGCCTGAGCATCAGCCCGACGGCCAGCGTTCGGAAGAACTCGCCCGCACGCGGATCGAGACCGCGCTGCACGACGGCGGAACGACGTTTGAATGGCTGTACAAGCGCGCGGACACCGGCGAGACGTTTCCAGCCGAGGTTGACCTGTCGAGCCTCAGTACCGGCAGAACCGTGCTCGCGCTTGCCGTCGTGCACGACGTGACGGTTCGCAAGCGCGCCGAGCACGATCTGCACGTGCTGTCGGCCGAGCTGATGCGCCTGCAGGATGAAGAACGGCGAAGAATCGGACGGGACCTGCACGACTCGACCGGGCAGACGCTGGCAGCGCTGGAACTGGGTCTCTCGCAGTTGAGGCAGGACACGCAGGTCAGCGCCGATGCCAGGCGCGAATTGCTCGAACACTGCGCCCGGCTGGCGACTCAATGCTCCGCGGAAATCAGGACCGCATCCTATTTGCTGCATCCACCGTTGCTCGATGAATTGGGGCTCGTGAGTGCGCTTCGCTGGCTCGCTGACGGCTTTTACCAGCGCAGCGCGATCGAGATGCGGCTCGACCTTCCGGCGTCGATGCATCGTCTGCCGCCCGACGATGAGCTCTGCCTGTTTCGGATCGCTCAAGAGGCGCTCACGAACGTTCACCGCCACGCCGGCAGTCCTTGGGCTGCGATTCGCCTCAAGATGCAATCCAATAGCGTCATGCTGGAAATTGAAGATGCCGGACGGGGAATCGATGCGAAGACACCCGTCTTGGGCGTCGGGCTTGCCGGCATGCGCGAACGCATCCGCCAAATCGGCGGCATATTTTCCATCGAGACAACCGGCACGGGAGGGACGCGCGTGCGCACCACCATCGCGATCCGGCCGCAACGAGGACGGCCATGCGAATCTTGATTGCCGATGATCACGAGCTGTTTCGACGCGGCGTGGCCGCCGAGCTCAGCCAGGTGCCCGGGTGGATCGTCGCTGCCGAAGCGACCAATGGACGGGACGCGGTCGCGCTGGCCGCATCGGTTGCGCCCGACGTCGTGGTGCTCGATCTGACCATGCCGGTGTTGAACGGCCTGGAAGCGGCGCGCCAAATCGTGTCAGCCGATCCGTCCGCACGCATTCTCATTTTGACCGCGCACGAATCGGAGCAGCTGGTTCGCGAAGTATTGAGCGCAGGCGCCCGAGGCTATGTACTGAAATCAGATGCCGGCAGGACGCTGGTCACGGCGCTGCAAGAACTGCGCGAGGGAAGGTCGTTCTTCACGTCGAATGTGGCGCGCATGGTCCTGGACGGCTACTTGCGCAGCGAGTCGCGCGAGGCGGTACCGGCACAGACACTCTCGGCGCGAGAGCGGGAAATTGTCCAGCTGCTTGCGGAGGGCAACAGCAACAAGGACATTGCCAGGGTGCTGGACATCAGCGTCAAGACCGCCGAGACCCATCGCAGCAACGTG
>Ga0210389_10001225_pt1 | contig 20908 bp, 14 predicted proteins | sample IncBWH28OmetaG_FD_160127 | JGI IMG/M metagenome (GOLD analysis project Ga0210389, IMG submission 160127) | Forest soil microbial communities from Barre Woods Harvard Forest LTER site, Petersham, Massachusetts, United States - Inc-BW-H-28-O ...
AATTCATGGTCCCTGGCATGGAAAATTCATGGTAGGCACATGATTCCAGCACTACCGCGGCGGAGGCGCGGCGCGCATGCTTCCTAACGACTGCCGTCACGGTTCAGTGAGGAGCGAGGAAATGCACGTCATCAGCAATCTGCCAGCGAATCCCCATCATGTCGGACGCTGCAGGCCGGGGCCCGGGCAGCCTGACCTTGTCATCGTGAATCTCGCGGAGCTCGCGTTTTCCGGCGCGGCTCAGCCGACCTTCAGCATCGCGGACTACGAGCGCGAGCTCCTGGCGTAGCGAGCGCCTGAGCAGCCATGGAAGCCGCAGGTACATCGCTTATCGGGTTCAAGCGCCATCTGCGGGCCGAGACGGTCCCGGCAGAGGCGGTCTACCTCATTGCCGAGCAAGGGGTAACCGCGCTGTCGGGACCGCTGGCCGAGCGGATAGCGCCGCTTCTTGACGGCACCCGCAGCCTGGCCGAGATCCAACGGGAATTGTCGCCGGAGCTGACTCCGGGGGATGTCCGGCACGCGGTGGACCGGCTTTCCGCGGCGGGCCTCATTGAGTTCCGCGGGGAAGCTGGCGGCAGGCAGCCAGCCATGGACGAGGCCGCCGCCGCATTCTGGTCCGTGGCGGGGCTTGACGCAGACTCCGCGGTGCGGGCCATGGAGGCCGTCCAGGTCCGGATCGTCGCCGCTGATGACGACACCGCCGCAGCGGTGGCGGTGGCCTGTGCGGGGGCCGGCCTCGCTTGCCATTCCCAGGCCGCCGGAAATGGCCTGGCGATCCAGCCGGACGGTGCCGAGGCCGCCATCACCCTCGTGCTGTGCGACGACTACCTGGATCACCGGTTGCGGGCGATCAACGAGTGGCACGTGTCTCGCGGCCGCCCGTGGCTACTGGCCAAGCCGTCAGGCGCCGAATCCTGGATAGGGCCAGTGTTCCGGCCGCGCACCGGGCCGTGCTGGGCGTGCCTGGCAGGCAGGCTGGAACGAAACAGGGACGCGGCGCAATTGCTCCGGCGCGTCCTCGGCGAGCAAGGGTACCCGGCCGCCCCCCGCGCGGGCCTTCCCGCGACCAGGGCGGTCGCGATCAGCCTCGCGGTCCTGGAGGTGGCCAAGTGGGCCGCGGGCATCCGCACGGCGCAGCAGCAGGCCATCTCCGTCCTTGACGCCGTCAGCTTGCGCAGCCGCCAGCATCCGGTGTCGCGTCGCCCGCAGTGTGACTGCTGCGGCGATCCCGGCATGGTGGCTGCCCGGGCCAGGCGGCCCCCTGCCTGTGGCGCCGGCGCGCGGGCCGCCTCCGGCGCCGCCGATGCGCACGTAACGCCGGACCGGGTGCTGTCCGCGTACGGGCACCTGGTTGACCCGGTGACCGGCGTGGTAGGCGAGTTGCGCCAGCAGCAGGGCTGCCCGCCATTCCAGTATGGGTTCCTGGCCGGCCGGAACCGGGCGCTGGCCCCGCGGACCGTGGCGGGACTGCGCATCGCCGCCCGCTTCCAGAGCGGCGGCAAGGGCGTCACTGAGGCCGAGGCCAGGGCGGGTGCCCTGTGCGAGGCGGTGGAGCGCTACTGCGGCACGCGGCACGGGGACGAGGCCGTGATCCGGGCCAGCTACCGCGAGATGGCAGGTCGCGCGGTGCATCCCGCGTCCTGCATGCTGTTCGACGAACGCCAGATCGCGGGCCGGGCGGCGTGGAACGCGGCGTGCGCGCCGTTCCACTGGATCCCCGCGGCCTTTGAGGACGCCACGGTGATCGAGTGGACGCCCGCATGGTCCCTGGTCACCGGTGAGCGGCGATTCCTTCCGGCGGAGATGGTCTACTACAGCCCGAGGTCGCTGCCCCAGCAGTCGATGGTGCTGGCCGATTCCAATGGCAGCGCCGCCGGGAGCAGCCTCGAGCACGCCGTGGTCAACGGGTTCCTTGAGGTCGTGGAACGGGACGCGGTCGCCCTGTGGTGGTACAACCGGACCAGCCAGCCCGAGGTGCCCCTCGCGGAGTCGGGAGACCCGTGGATCACCGGGCTGCGAGCGGGATACGAGCGACTTGGCCGGGAAGTGTGGGCCCTCGACATCACGTCCGACCTGGGAATCCCGGTCGTGGCAGCGGTCTCCCGCCGTGTTGGGAAGCAGGGCGCTGGGGGGCAGGGTGCTGGCAGGCAGGGTGCCGGCAAGCAGGGTGCCGGGCAGCCAGCCGAGGACGTCCTGCTCGGGTTCGGGGCGAGCCCGGACTGGCGGGTGGCGCTGCGCCGGGCGCTCCTGGAAGTCGGGCAACTGCTCGCCGCGGCCTCGGCCGATGGCCAGCCAGGCCTGCCAGCTGAGCCGCACCTCGCCGACTGGCGGGCACGGGTGACGGTCGAGAGCCAGCCATGCCTGCTGCCAGGGCCGGCGGGACAGCCAGTGCACCAGCAGACGGGACAGCCGGCGGGGCAGTGCCTGGACGTCGACGCCATCCGGGCCATCGCGCGCGGCAAGGGCCTGGACGTCCTGGTCGTGGACCAGACCCGCCCGGATATCGGGATGCCCGTGGTCAAGGTGGTCGTGCCGGGCCTGCGGCACTTCTGGCCCCGGTTCGCGCCCGGGCGGCTGTTCGACATCCCTGTCAGCCTGGGGCGGTTGCCCAGGCCGACGCGCTACGCAGACCTGAACCCCATCCCCCTGTACGTGTGAGCACCGTACGCATGAGCACAGAAGGCGAGCCAGCCGATGGAGACCTCCTCGTCAAGGCGGGTCACGAGGCCGTGGCGGGACACCGAGCTCTGGTCCTTGCGGGAAGACGTGTCCATCGAGGCAGAGCCCGGGGATGGCGCCGTCAGGCTGCGCGGCCGCTGGGGAGATTACACGCTTCCCCGCACGACCTCGCTGACCCGCATGGTGCTCGCCCGCATGTCGCTCGGCCCCATTTCCCTGGAGAACGCCATTGCGGGCCGCGTCCCTGACGTCGCGGCCGCCGAAGCGGAGCTCGCCGCGCTGCGCGAGGTCCTGCAGAGCCTGTAGTCGCTGATCGTCCGGACGCTTCAGCTACTGCCGGGCCAGCCGATGCTCACCGCGGTGCCGCTCACGGCACGCTCCAGGTTTCGCCTGGTGACGATCGACAGGGACGTCCCCGTGCGGATGTCGAAGTTCGCCGAGATACGCAGCGACGGGCACGACTACTACATCGAATCCCCGCTTGCCCTGTACCGGGTGCTGCTGAACCGGCCCGAGGCCATGGCGGTGGTCTCGGCCCTGGCTGGCCCGGTCCGCCCGGCTGACGTCATCCGCGAGATGTCCGCGACCGTCCCGATGGCGGGCGACGCGCTTGACTACCTGGTCGCCGCGGGCATTGCCATCCAGGCAACGCAGGTTCCAGGGGCCGGCCGCCCCCCGGCCTTCCAGGAGGACCGCGACTCCGCCCTGGCCACGTGGTCGCCGCTGGACATGATGTTCCACACCCGCAGCACGCTGGGGCGCCATGACCAGAATTTCGGGATCACCTACCCGACCGGGCAGCGCGTCCCGACCGAGCCGGTCGTCCGTGCCGAGGCGGCAAGGTTCGTGGAGCTGCCCAGGCCCCGGTGGGCCGACCTGTCTCATGGTGACCCGCCGCTGTCGGCCGTCATGGAAGGGCGCCGCTCGATGCGGCGCAACGCCACGAGCGTGACCCTGGGCCAACTCGGTGAACTGCTCTACCGGACGGCGCGGGTCAGGGCGCTGCTCACGCTGAAGCGGCCCGCGTCGGACTCGCCTGGATATGAGCTGAGCGATCGTCCTTACCCCAGCGGCGGTGCCTGCTACGAGCTGGAGCTCTACGTCACGGTCAGCGACTGCGATGGCCTCGCGCCTGGCGTCTACCATTACGACCCACTGCGGCACCGGCTGGAGCCGGTGAGTGCCGAGCCTGCCGCCGTTGACGCGCAGCTGAACTGCGCCCGGGCGGCGGCGGCGCTGGACCGGCTGCCGCCCGTGCTCATCTCCATGACCGCCCGCTTCCGGCGCCTGTCGTGGAAGTACGAAGGGCTGGCCTACCGCATGGTCCTCGTGCATGTTGGCGTCATGGCGCAGAACTTCTACCTGGTGTGCACCGCGATGCGCCTCGCCCCGTGCGCGATCGGCTCGGTGAGCATCGAGGTCGCGGCCCGCGCCCTGGGCGCGGACTGGCGTACCGAGCCGTGCGTGGGGCAGTTCATCGTGGGCGGCGACCCGGGTGAACCCGAGGAACTGGACAGCAGCCAGTGGCGGAATGCCAACGACGCGGAGTGGGCGGACCTCGCGCGAGAGGCCCTGAGCAACCGGCAGATCCAGGAAACATGACGGAAGGAAACCTGCGAAATGGTCAAGTGGCTTCGCGGTGCTTCGGCGGGCATGATCGGCGCCGCGCTCGCGGCGGCGCTGTTCCCGGCGGTACTGTTCCCGGCGGCGGCCAGTCCGGCGCTGGCGGCAGCATCACCGCCGCCCCCGGACATCGTCAGCGCGCCCACCCTCATCGCGCACACCGCGGACGGGGACGTCGGGTACCGCGACGTCGGGCAGGGCAGCCCGATCGTGCTGATCACCGGCTCGGGCGCGTCGATGGACCTCTGGGACCCGTCATTCATCGACAGCCTTGCCGCCAGCCACCGGGTCATCGTCTTCGACAACGCGGGGGTGGGGGACACGTCCGCGCTGCCCGCGCCGCTGACCATCACCGCGATGGCCAGGCAGGCCAGTGCGCTGATCACGAGGCTGGGACTGCGCCACCCGGCGGTGCTCGGCTGGTCCATGGGCGGCATGATCGCGCAGGCGCTGGCGGTCCTGCGGCCGGGGCAGGTGGGACGCCTGATCCTCGCCGCCAGCCAGCCAGGCAACGGCAAAGGGCTGCCGATACCGCCGGCCACGCTCGCCGAGCAGGGCAGCACGGACCTGGCGACGGTCATCGGGCTGCTGTTCCCCGCTGACCAGGAGGCGGCCGGGCTCGCCTACTTCGAGGACATCTTCCAGTACCCGAACTTCTACGGAGCGCCGGCGGCGGTGGCCAGTGCCGAGCTCACCGCGACCCTGGACTGGATCGCGGGCGATGAGCGGGCCGGGCACCTGATCGGCCGCATTCACGTCCCCACGCTGGTGGCCGACGGCACGCAGGACGCCTACAACCCGGTCCAGAATGCCTACATCCTCGCGAGCAGCATCCGCCACGCGCGGGTGGTGCTGTTCCCGGACGCCGGCCACGCGTTCCTGTTCCAGGACGCATCCCAGTTCGTCCCGGTGGTGGATGCATTCCTCCGCGGCACGCGCTGATCGCGGGTCACACGTCGCGGGGGCGAAAGGCGGCGAACGGGTTCGTGACCACCAGCGTGCGGGACACGAACCGGTACAGCACCGCCGGCCGCCCCCCGACGGACGACGGCCGGGAGACCGAGGACGTCGGCTCGATCACCTCGCGACGGGTCAAGATGCGCTGCAGGTTCGTGGCCGAGATCGAGTACCCGAGCGCCGCCGCGTACACGTCCCGCAGTTGCGCGATCGTGAAGCTGGCCGGGGCCAGCGCGAAGCCGATGTTCGTGTAGGACAGCTTCGCCCGCAGCCGCTCTCGCGCCGACCCGATGATCGACTCATGGTCGAACGCGCAGGCCGGCAGCGCGTCGACCGGGTGCCAGCAAGTATCCGACGGTAGCCGGGGCTGCGCGCCCACCGTCACCAATGCCAGGTACGCCGTGGCGAGCACGCGCTCGCGCGGATCCCGCACTGGATCACTGCGCGTCTCCAGTTGCTCCAGGTGCGCGATCTCCGCGATGTCCACCTTGGCCGCGAGGTGCCGGCTCGCCGAGCTGCCCAGCCGCTCGCCAGCCAGCAGCGTTCCGCCTGGCAGCGCCCACGCGCCGGCGAACGGCGGCTCCGCCCGCTGCCACAGCAGCGCGCACAGCCGGTCCTCGCGGACCTGAAACACCACCCCTAGCGCCTCATGGCGGAAGCGGTTGCCCGTCACACCCCAATCGTAGCGGGAAATAGTTATCGACCGAAAGTTGAAAACCCGTGGTTTGCGACCTACAGTCGTTAACTATGGGTTCACAAAATGGTTCACAGCAGGACCGGCAGGACTGGCACGAGCGAGTCCGGCAGCTCGCCGCAGAGCGCGACGCGGTGATCCTCGCGCACAACTACCAGCGCCCGGAGATCCAGGAAGTCGCCGACCACGTGGGCGACTCCCTCGCGCTGGCCCGGCTGGCCGCCAAGAGCACCGCCTCGACGATCGTCTTGTGCGGCGTCTACTTCATGGCCGAGACCGCGAAGATCTTGTCGCCCGGGCGAACCGTCCTCATCCCCGACGCGAACGCCGGCTGCTCGCTCGCCGACAGCATCACCGCGGACCAGCTCAGGGACTGGAAGCGGGAGCACCCGGGCGCTGCCGTCGTCGCCTACGTGAACACGAGCGCCGAGGTCAAGGCCGAGGCCGACGTCTGCTGCACGTCCGCCAACGCTCCGGAGATCGTCGCCGCGATCCCGGCCGACCGTGAGGTCCTCTTCCTGCCCGACCAGTTCCTCGGCGCCTACGTCCGCCGGGTCACCGGCCGCGCCAACATGCACATCTGGATGGGCGAGTGCCACGTCCACGCGGGCATCTCGCCTGGCGAACTGCGCCAGCGGGCGGCCGCGGACCCCGAGGCCGAGCTCTACGTCCACCCGGAGTGCGGCTGCGGCACGTCCGTACTGTGGCAGACAGGGCAAGAGGAAGACATTTTTTCCGAACGAACCCGGGTGCTCTCAACTGGGGGGATGCTCACCGCTGCACGGACTGTGGCCGCGCCCACGGTCTTGGTGGCGACCGAGACCGGCATGCTGCACCAGCTGCGGAAGGCGCGGCCTGATGTTCGCTGGGAAGCGGTTAACCCCCGCGCGACGTGCCACTACATGAAGATGATCACCGCCGAGGCACTGGAGCGCTGCCTGCGCGACGGGACCACCGAGGTCACGCTCGATCCCGCCATGGCGGCGCGCGCCCGCCGGGCGGTCGAGGCGATGATCGCGTGAGCGAGCGGAGGGGCGCGGCGGTGCCTGGACTGAGGAGCGACGAAGGAGTGACGAGGGAAGGCGCCGCCCTAAGGCGCCCCGAAGCGAGCGGGGAACACAGCGTGAGCGAGCGGAGGGACGCGGCGGCGCCTGGGGTGGCGCCCATCATCCGGTTCCTGCCGCCGGTCACCCCGCGCTGGCGGCAGGAGGCCGACGTCGTGATCGTCGGGTCCGGTGCCGCCGGGATCACCACGGCGCTGACGGCCGCGGCCCAGGGGCTGAGCGTGCTCATGGTCACCAAGGACGTGATCGGCGGCGCGTCCCCGCTGGCTCAGGGCGGCCTGGCCGCCGCGATCGGCCCTGGTGACAGCCCGCGAGAGCACGCCCAGGACACCATGACCGCCGGGGCCGGGCTATGCGATGCGGACACGGTGCGGGCGCTGGCCGAAGGGTCGCCGGATGCCATTGCCTGGCTGACCGGCCGCGGTGCCCAGCTGGAGCAGCGGGACCTGCGGTTGGAAGGCGGCCACTCCCGGCGGCGGATCGTCCACTCTGGCGACGACGCCAGCGGCGCCGAAGTCCACCGCGCCCTGGTGGCGGCGCTCCTCGCGAGCCCCGTGCAGGTGCACGACCGGACGATAGCACTCGACCTTATTGTTGAGGACCGGTGCGTGGGCGGGCTGCTGGCGGCCCGGATCGGGGCGGACGGCACGCTGGACCCCGGGCTGATCTCCGCCCGGGCCGTGGTGCTCGCCGCTGGCGGCCTGGGGCAGGCGTTCTCGACCACCTCCAACCCGGCGGGCGCGACCGGGGACGCGGTCGCGATCGCCGCGCGGGCCGGGGCGGTGCTGCGAGACCCGGAGTTCGTCCAGTTCCACCCGACCGTGCTGTGGAGCGAGGGGGCCACCGGGCAGCGCCCGCTGATCACCGAGGCGCTGCGCGGGGCAGGGGCCACGCTGCGGGACCTGACCGGGAAGCCGGTGATGGCGGGGCGTCATCCCCTGGGCGACCTGGCGCCGCGCGACATCGTGGCGGCCGGCATGTTCGAGGCCATGGAGGCGGCCGGCGGTTCCCATCTGTGGCTCGACGCCACGGCACTGGAGCGCGGGGTGCTGACCGATGGCTTCCCGACGGTGACGGCAGCCTGCCGCAAGGAGGGCATCGACCCGGTCACCGACCTCATTCCGGTGGCCCCGGGCGCGCACTACTCATGCGGCGGCATCGCGGCGGACATGAGCGGCCGCACGAGCATCCCGGGCCTGTACGCCGTCGGCGAGGCGGCCAGCACCGGCGTCCACGGGGCCAACCGGCTGGCCTCCAACTCGCTCGTCGAGGCGGTCATCATGGGCCGTAACGCGGGCGAGTTGATAGCAGCCAGCCAGGCTGTCGGGGGGCGTAGGTGGCCGCCAGGGTCGTCTGGACCGGCGAGCGAAGGCAACGCAGGTGCAGACGGCGCGCGAAGGCGGCCGTATCGGGGGGTACGGGGGGTCGCCCCCCCGGAAGACAGGGACGTGCTCGCGTCCGCGATGTCGCGATACGCGGGCGTGGTGCGGGACGCCGCCGGGCTACGGGAACTGCTGCGGATTGCCGCGGCGGTGGAGGGGGGACGGAATACCGGAGTCGTTTTGGATAAGGAAGTAGAGCTCGTCAACCTGCACACCGCGTCCGTCCTGATCGCGACGGCGGCGCTGGGGCGGCAGGAGAGCCGGGGATGTCACCGGCGGCGGGACACGCCGGATACGTGGACCGAGGTGCGGCACACGCTGATGCGCTGGACGCCGGATGGACTGAAGGTGACACTGTGAAGCAAGTAGCGGACGCGGTCGCGTTGACCGCACAAACGGCTGCGAACCTGCAGGCGGCGGGGCTGGACCCCGACGACGTCGTGGCGGTGGTGCGGCGGGCGCTGGAGGAGGACTTCCGGTACGGGCCGGATGTGACCAGCCTGGCCACCACGGCCTCCGGGACGGTCGTGACCGGTGAGGTCGTGGCCCGGGCGCCGGGCGTGGTGGCCGGGCTGCCGGTGGCGCTCGCCGTCGCCGATCTCGGGGACTGCGCCCTCGAAAACAATGGTGGCGCGGTCAAGGTGACGCTGCTGGCGGTGGACGGGGACCGGGCCGGGCCGGGGGACGCGGTGCTGCGGGTGCAGGGACCGGCCCCGGTGATGCTCGGGCTGGAGCGGACGATGCTCAACTTCCTCACTCACCTGTCGGGCATCGCCAGTGCCACTCGTGCCTGGGTGGACGCCGTCGAGGGTACAGGGGCGGCGATCCGGGACACCCGCAAGACGACCCCTGGGCTGCGCCTGCTGGAGAAGTACGCGGTGCGCTGCGGCGGGGGCGTCAACCACCGGATGGGGCTGGGCGACGCGGCGCTCATCAAGGACAACCACGTGGCGGCGGCGGGCGGGGTGGCGAAGGCCATCGCGGCGGTCCGCGCCGCCGCGCCCCGCGTCCCGCTGGAGGTCGAGTGCGATACTCTCGCGGAGGTCCGGGAATCTTTGGAGGCCGGTGCACGGTTCATCTTGCTGGACAATATGTCTGAAGGTGAGCTGCGCGCCGCTGTCGCGGTGGCCCGGCGGTACCCGGAGGTACGCCTGGAGGCCAGCGGCGGGCTCCGCCTGGAGACGGCCCGCGCAGTTGCCGCGTGCGGCGTCGACTACCTGGCGGTGGGCGCGCTCACGCACTCAAGTCCGGCGCTCGATTTGGGGCTGGACTTGCTATGACCCTCGTGGAGTTAAGGGAGAGGTGCCGCGGTGACTGTCGCTGAGGCTGGGATTGAGCGCGTCGATGCGGCCGTTCTCGGGGAGGCGAAGCGGCGGCGGACGTTCGCCGTCATCAGCCACCCGGACGCGGGCAAGTCCACGCTGACCGAGGCGCTGGCGCTGCACGCGAAGGCGATCAACCAGGCCGGAGCGGTGCACGGCAAGGCCGGGCGGCGCGGGGTCACCTCCGACTGGATGGCCATGGAGAAGGACCGCGGCATCTCGATCACGTCGGCGGCGCTGAAGTTCGACTACGACGGGCACGTGCTGAACCTGCTCGACACGCCCGGGCACGCCGACTTCTCCGAGGACACCTACCGGGTGCTGGAGGCCGTCGACTGCGCGATCATGCTGCTGGACTCGGCCAAGGGCCTGGAGCCGCAGACCCTGAAGCTGTTCGACGTGTGCCGCTCCCGGCACGTGCCCGTTGTGACGTTCGTCAACAAGTGGGACCGGCCGGGGCGGGAGCCGCTTGAGTTGCTGGACGAGATCGAGCAGCGCATCGGGCTGCGGCCGACGCCGGTGAACTGGCCGGTCGGGATCGCGGGCGACTTCCGCGGGCTGATCGAGCAGTCCACCGGCATCTACACGGCCTACACCCGGATGCCGGGCGGGGCCGAGCGGGCGCTGGAGTCGGTGTTCTCCGCCTCCGAGGCGGTTTCACGGGAGGGTTCCGCGTACTCGGCGGCGGTCGAGGAGCTGGAACTGCTGTCGGAGATCGGCGCGTCGGTGGACATGCCGTCCTTCCTCGCCGGCGAGTCGTCGCCGGTGCTCTTCGGCGCCGCGCTGCCGAACTTCGGGGTGCGGCGGCTGCTGGACGCGATGTGCGAGCTGGCGCCCGCACCGACGGGGCGGGCGTCGGTGTCGGGGTCCGTGCGCCCGGTCGACGCGCCGTTCTCCGGGCTGGTCTTCAAGGTCCAGGCCAACATGAACCCGGCGCACCGGGACCGGGTCGCGTTCGTCCGGGTGTGCTCCGGCCGGTTCGAGCGCGGCATGGTGCTGACGCACGCCGCGACCGGCCGGCCGTTTGCGACCAAGTACGTGCAGGAGATGTTCGGCGCGGAGCGGGAGACCCTGGACGTGGCGTTCCCCGGTGACGTCATCGGCCTGGTCAACGCGACGGCCCTGCGGCCCGGGGACACGCTGTTCGCCTCGGAGCCGGTTGCGTACCCGCCGATCCCGTCGTTCGCGCCCGAGCACTTCGCCGTCGTGCGGTGCAAGGACGCTGGCAAGTTCAAGCAGTTCCGGCGCGGCATCGACCAGCTGGACACGGAGGGAGTCGTCCAGGTGCTCTCCTCAGACCTGCGCGGCGACCAGGCCCCGGTGCTGGCGGCCGTCGGCCCGCTGCAGTTCGACGTGGTGCTGCACCGGCTGGAGCACGAGTTCGGCGCCCGCTCGGAACTGACGCACCTGGGCTTCGAGCTGGCCCGGCTGACTTCCGTGGCCGGCATGGAGGAGCTGAAGGGCATCCGCGGCTGCGAGGTGCTGACCCGGCGGCTCGACGGGGCGCTGCTGGCCCTGTTCGCCGACAAGTGGCGGCTCAACGCCATCCAGCGCGACCACCCGGCCGTCCAGCTCGACCCGCTGCTGGCAGGCGTCGTCGCGGCGTAGGTTCTTACGGTTCTTAGGGTCGGAGCCGTTCTTACGGTCGAAACCGGTTCTTAGGGTCGGAGCCGTTCTTAATTACCCGTGCTGCCACACGGGTAATTAAGAACGGCTGGGCTGGTGAGGGGCGTCACTTCATGCGGGCGACGTCGATCTGGTCGTAGTCGCCGTAGGGGTTGCGGACGCCGCCGCCGCCGGACCACTGCCACATCAGCGCGTACTTGCTGGAACTGGCCTGCCCGCCGAAGAACTGGGCGCAGGGCCCCTTGCCGCCCGACAGGCACCAGCCACTCGGGGCGGCGCTGAGGCTCGCGGTCTCCGGCTCGTAGGTCCACTCATAGGTGTTCGGGATCTTGGACGCGGTGCCGGTGCCGAAGATCGACGTCCAGACGCCAGCAGAGGAGTACACGCCCACCTTGTACGTCGAGTGGGCCGTGATGTAGGCGGCGTACCCGTTGAACTCCGCGCGGTCGATCGTGGCCAGGATGTGCTGCTGCTTCACCACCCCACTGCACGGACTGGTGTAGGCGTTGTTCCAGCCGTTATCCGTGGCCGGCTTGATGCCGGGCAGTTCGATGTCCGCCCACACCACCGGGTAGGTGATGTGGATCTTCTTCATGGCGGCAAGGGTGAGCTCCGCCTGGTACGCGCCCCACTTGGTCGCCTCGGCGGCGGTGCCGTTCCAGTGCGGGTCGACGCCCGGCCCGCCCATGTACCAGTAGACGCCGATGCCGATGCCGAGGGCGTGGTGGACGTAGTTGTCGAGGGCCTGCGCCGCGTTGGCCGGAGCGTAGGCGAGGAAATTGCCGGTGCTGCAATTCTCGGTGCGGGCCCAGTTTCCCGCCATCCCGATGTAGCCGCCGTAGCTGCCGGTCAGGTGCGTCATCGGCCACGGGGCCTTGCCCGTGACGGGCACCGGCCAGCTGTCGGATCCGTAGATGAAGCCAGACGCGTTGGCCGCCGGCGCGGCGGTGGCCGCCGTGCCCGTGGTGGCGGCCGTGGCCATGCTTGCCGCGCCTACGGTGATCGCGGCCAGCACCGCCGCGGCCACGCCCACGGTCATTCTCCGGCTCATTCGGGTAAATCGCATCGTCGCGCCCCCACGGCGTCATAGGTGGTGATCTTCACCTTAACCTTGACGCCGCGGGGACCCGGTTGGTTGCGCTCGTTCGTTACCAGGCGGTCGCGGTCAGAGCGGCGTTGCGGACCACGTGGCTGTCCGTCTTGAGGCCCGTGCCGGCGGTGAAGGCCAGCAGCGCGGTGGGCGCTATCCCGACGCTGGACTGCACCACGAGCCCGCCATCGATGGACACGACGAGTGAGAACTTCTTGGTCGTCGTGTTCTCGGCCAGGGACACCGTGACCGTGTGGGTCCCGGAGCTCAGCTGCCCGACCGGTACCCGGGTGGCTACCGATGACAGGCCAGTCGTCGTGCTGTTGACGATCGAGACGAAGTTCGACGACTGGACGCCGAGGCTCGGGTAGGTGGACAGCACGACCGCCAGGCCGGGCAGCTTCGCGAGGCCGAAGCCGGACCCGTTGCTACCGACGGAATTCACCTTCGTGGTGGGCGCGAGGAACGCGAAGGTCATCCCGTTGGCCCCCGAGCCGCCGCCGATCTGCACCTGGAACGACGCCGTGACCGAGGAGGTCGAGACCGCCCGCGGGTAGATCACGGTGCCCGCCTGGAGCGCCGTCGCGTGGGTCAGCGTGGTGTCCGATCCGGACATGACCGCGGACCCGTTGTAGGACCAGCCGCCGCCGGGCGGTGAGATGGCGCCGGTGCTGGCCGTGAGGGACACCCCGGACACGGCATGCAGGTAGTCGTCGGTGCTGGTGGCCGCGGTGAACGCGGGGAGCACGGTCGCCGGGACGGCCGCGGTGGCCGACAGGTACTGCTTCCCGTCGACCGTCACGGTGACCTTCGTGCCGGCCACGGACACGCCGAAGACGTGGGTGCCGACGCGCAGGTTCGGGACCTTGGTTGACGTAGCGGCGAACACCAGGTGCCCGCCCGACGTGCCGGTGGCGATGCCGACGAAGTTAGCCGACGGGAAGCCCGCGAGCTGGCGGGTGCCGGCGACGATCGCGATCCCGTGCAGCCCGCCGAACCCCAGCAGCGCGCCCTTCCCGCCAAGGAGCGCGGACGGGGTGCCCGGGGCGAGGAGGCTGAAGGTCATCCCGTCGCCCGAGTGGGTGCCCGATGCCTGCTCGGTGAAGGTCGCCTTGAGCCCGTTGCTCGCCACCGGCTGGTAGTAGACCGCCGACCCGGTCTGGTTCGTGGCCGCCGGGGTGAGGTCGAGCGTCGTGCCCTTCATGGCGGCGCTGCCGTTGAGCGTCCAGCCGCCGCCGGGCGACGGGACTGCGATGTGGGCCGCCGAGACGGCTGTCCCGGACACGCCGATCGTGAGCGTGGCCTTGGACCCCAGCGAGTCGACCGTGGCGACCTTGACGCTCCCGGTTGCCGTGCCGCGACTCTGCGGGGTGTAGCTGACGGGCAGGGTGACGTCGTCGTCCGGGCTGAGGGTGAGCCCCTGCGGGCCCCCGCCCGGGATCGAGAACGGAAGGCCCGGTGCCGTCACCCCGGAGACCGTCAGCGGCAGGTTCCCGGTATTGGTGATGCTGACACTCCGGGTTGGCGACGTGCCCTGCTGGACGTTGCCGAAGGCGATGGACGTGGCCGACAGGGTCGCCGTGCCCTTCCCGGCCTCGCTGGCACCGGTCAGGTTCAGGGTCAGGGTGGTCGGAGTCGTTCCGTCTGTGGAGGAGACCTGGATCGTGCTGGCGTCCAAGCTGGTGACGGCCGTGGGCTTGTAGGTGGCGGTGATGACCACCGACTGGCCCGGTTGCAGCACGGTGCCCGGGGCCAGCCCGGTCATGGTGAACGGCCCGGCCGGCCCGGTGACGCCGGTGATCGTCTCGGTGCTCGTGGTGGTGTTGGTGATGGAGGCCTGGATGGGCTCGGAGAGGCCCACGGGGACCGGCCCGAAGTTAGTGTCGTTTCCTCCGGTGCCGTTCGCGCCGAAGGCCAGCGTGGACGGCTCGGCGGTCAGGCCGGGATTGGTCCCCATGCCAGACAGCGGCACGTTCACCACCGTTGCGCCCGCCGCGTCCGTGACGGAAACCTGCAGTGACCCGGTGTAACCCCCGGTGGCGGTGGGCGTGAAGGCAACCGGAAGCGTCAGGTGCTGGCCGGTGGCCACGCCCAGGCCCGTGAGGCCGGTGGTGACCGGCGTCCCGTTCACCGCCGGGGTGCCCAGGGTGAACGGCGACGGCGTGGCCGCCGCGGTGAGGGTGGCGCCGTTGATGGTCACGTCCTGCGAGGCGGTGAGGGTCACCGTCGCCGACGAGGAGCTCGCGCCGACGCCGGCGTCGGTGAAGGTGACCGGCTGCACCTTGCCGAACGGCAACTGGCTGGTGACGCCGAAGCCATACACCGCCGGCGGCTCGGTGGAGGTGCCATTGCCGCGGGTGCCCACGTACACCCGGCCGCCGTCGGTGGCCGCCACGGAGAACTTGGCCGCGGTGCCGATGGGGGCAGACCAGATTTCTTTGAGGACGCCGTTGACCGGGACCGCGTCGAACGCCTCCAGCGTGCCGCTGGCACCGGTGGTGCCCGTCGCGGCGACCTCCCAGGCGACGGCCGAGGCCGGGTCGGCGCCGTTGGAGGTGACGACGGGCGAGCCGGAGGTGTACCCGAACGGGACGGTGGTGTTGGCCACCTCGGTCAGCTGCGGGACCGCGGGGTTCGAGGCGTCAAGCTTCAGGACGCGCATGAAGTCGGAACTGGCGTAGCCGGTCCCGGAGTAGTAGACGTACTCGGTGCCGTTGCTGCCGGCGAACGCGGCCGGGTGGCCCCACTGCCCGCCGTACGGCCCGCTCTCGCTCAGCGGAGTGTCGGTGGTGGCGCCCCGGCCGCCCAGGCTCTGGCCGTTCAGCAGGTAGACGCGGCCGTCCTTGCCCGCCTGGACGATGAGGTCGGGGTAGCTGCTCGTGCCGGCCGGCAGCCCGATCGGCCCGCCGGACCCGAAGTCCCGGTCCGTCGCCGCGAGCGTTGGGGCGTTGGCGGGACTGAAGAAGTCACCCGCCTTCAGTGACCCGTCGGCTTGCACGTTCAGCCGGATGACCGCGTCGCCCAGCTCAGACGGCGCCGGGCTGCCCGGCCCGGCGGGCGGTGACACCCCGTTGCCGCTGGTGAAGACGATCCGCCCCGGCCCGTCGGACACCAGCCCGCCGCCAGATTGCCAGATCCCGCCTTCGTCGCTGGCCGACCCGGTCTCGTCGACCCACAGGGTCTCCGTCCCCTGGGCCGTGGTGCCCACGTTCACCCCGGCGACGTAGCCGTCATAGGTCCCTTTGTCGCAGACCGAGCCGAACGCCATGTAGATCCACGGGTCGCCGTGGGAGTCCGTCATCTCCAGCAGGCCCGCGCGCTGCCGCTCCCATTCCGGGTTGAGGGTGATCGACGGGGCGTTGACGGGAGACCCGGCGATCGCCTTCTGCCAGTTGACGGCGCCGGTCTGCTCGTTGAGCGCGAACAAGACGAATTGCGGCGACGTCGTGGTCGGGTTGCCGTTGGTGACGACGGCGACCACGTAGAGCATGCCGGTGGCGGGGTCGTACACCGGGGTGCTGGTGATCCCGATCTGCGGAGTCAGGTCCCCGCAGCCGGTCACGCTGGACGCCCACGGCGTGCCCAGGTTCTGCTGCCACTTCACCGCGCCGGTCGCCCCGTCAATGCTGTAGACGGTGTCGTTCTCGGTGGCGGCGATGACGGTGGTGCCCGGTGTCGGCCCCGGGTTGTCGATGACCAGCGGCTGGGCGTACACCTGCCCGTCGACCGGGGTCTTGAAGAGCTGCCCGAAGCTGCCGCCGCTCACCGTCGCGGGGGACAGGCCCGGCTCGTTGGGATCCCAGCCGTCGCGGAGCTGGTTCTGCGAGACCGTGGTCTCGTCAGCGGGCCGCTGGGCCGCGAGCGCCGTGGGGGTGGTCATCGCGGTGGCCGCCGTGCCGGCGCTGATGGTCAGCGCCAGCACGGCGAGGCATGCCCCGATACGCATGCGGCCTCACTTCTAGCCGAAAGCCTGCAAATTCCGGCCAGCGTGGCACGCTTATGCGTCGTATGTTGCCATTGTTCCCTTTTTGTGACCGGCTCAGCCGCCTTGTGACCGGCTCAGCCGCTTTATGACTGGCCTTTGTGGCCGGCTCAGCCGCCGGTAGCGGTCACCCGCACGGTCACCTTCACCACCTTGCCGTTCGCGTACGTGCCGGCGATCTGGTACGACCCGCTGACGGTGCCCCTGGCCTGCGGGGTTATCACGATCGGGAAGGTGACAACGTCGTCGGGAGAGATCGTCAGGCCCTTGGCGATCGGTACCGGGGTGCTGAACGGCTTTCCAGGGGTGGCGAACACGGTGACGGTCACCGGGAGGTTCCCGGTGTTGATGATGCGGACGATGTCGGTGTCGGACCTGCCGACGGGCACGGTGCCGAACTGGACCTGAGACTGGGACGACACGAGGACCCCGTTGCCGGGCACGCTGATGCCGGTCAGCGGCACCGTCACCGTGTGCCCGGTGGAGTCCCCGATGGTGAACGAGCCGCGGTCCGAGCCGGTCGCCTTGCCCGGCGTGTAAGTCACGAGGACGACGGCGGCCTCGCCCGCCTGAAGCACCGTGCCCGTCTTCAGGCCGGAGATGCTGAACGGGGCGGCGGGTGACCTGATCGAGGTAATCGTCTCCGGCGCGGCGCCGGTGTTGATGACGTTGACCTCGAAGGTCTGGTTTCCGCCGGTCGGGACCGGCCCGTTGAAGAGGGAATCGGGGATGTTGACCGTCGACCCGAAGGGCAGGGACGCCGGGAAGGCCGCGAGGCCGGCCTGGGTCCCGGTGCCCGTCAGCGGGACGCTCACCGTCGCGTAGCCCGGGACGTTCGTCGTGAGGTCGAGCGAGCCGGTGAAGGCATCGGCCGTCGTCGGGGTGAACGTGACGGGAACGGTCAGCCGCTGGCCGGCCGTGAGGGCCACCGGGAAGCTGGCGGCCTTGCCGTCCACGGCGGGCGTGCCGAGGGTGAACGGCACGGGCGAGGCGGTCGAGGAGGCGGACAGGCCGGTGACCTCCATCGCCTGGGTCGCGGTGATCGTCGCGGTCAGGGTCTTGGCGCTGCCGGCGACGGCCGGCCCGAAGCTGACTTGCGCGCTGGTGAGCGGGAGGGAGCTCGACACGCCGAAGCCGTAGACGATGCCCGCGCTCGCGTGGACGCCGTCGTTCCGGACGCCTATGTACACGTGGCCGCCATCGGTGGCCGGGGTGCCGAACTTCGCGGAGGTGCTGAGGGGCGCGGACCAGATCTCGGTCAGCGTGGCCTTGCCTGCCGCCGGGACCGCGTCGAACGCCTCCAAGCGGGCGTTGGCGCCGTTTGACCCGGACGTGTAGACCTCCCAGAGGACCGCCGAGGCAGGATTGGTGCCGTTGGAGGTGATGACGGGCGACCCGGAGGTGAAGCCGAACTTCGCGGGCGAGTTCGCGACGTCCACGAGCTCGGGGTGCTGGGTCGTGTGCCCGTTGAACCGCAGAACGCGCAGGTAGTCGCTCGACCCCTCGCCGCTTCCCGAGTAGTAGACGTAGTCATTGAGGCCGCCCCCGGCGAAGGCGGCCGGGTGACCCCACTGGCCGCCGTAGGGGCCGCCGATGAACAGCGGGTTGTCCGTGCCGCCCGGCCCGGTCTCGCGCCCGCCGAGGTTGTCGCTGTTGAGCAGGAAGATCCGGTGGTCCTTGCCGGCCTGAACCAGTTCGTGCGGATAGGTGCTGGTGCCGAACGGGAGCTCCACCGTCCCGCCGGCCCCGAGGTCGGCGTCCTCGCGGTCGAGGGTCGGGGCGTTCGCTGGGCTGAAGAAGTCCGCTGCCGTCAGTGCCCCGGTGGAGGTGTTCTGGCTCAGCCGGACCACCGAGTCGCCGAGCTCACTCGGCGGCCTGGTGCCGGCGCCCGGGGGCGGCGAGACGCCGTTGCCGGTTGCCAGGATGATGCGCCCGGATCCGTCGGACATCAGGCCGCTGCCGCTCATCCAGATGCCAGCCTGGTCGCTGGCGGACCCGGTCTCGTCGGTCCACATGGTCTCCTTGTGGCTCGTGACGTTCACCCCGGAGACGATGCCGGTGTAGGAGCCGAAGTCGCAGAAGGAGCCAAAGCCGAAGTAGAGCCAGCCGTTCATCAGCAGCAGGCCGGTGCGCTGCCGCTCCTGCGACGGGGAGAAGCCTTCCTTCGGCGCGTTGCCAGGCGGGCCAGTGACCGCGGCGTGCCATTCGATGGCGCCGGTCTGCTCGCTGATCGCGTACACGTAGTAGGCCGGGTGGGGGGTCAGCGTGTTGTTGGCGATGAGGGCCACCACGTACAGCAAGCCGGTGGCGGGGTCATAGACCGGGGTGCTCGTGATCCCGATGTACGGGGTCAGGTCCCCGCAATGGATGACGGAGACTGACCAGGGGGTGCCCAGGCGCACCGACCAGTTGGCATGGCCCGTGGTGCCGTCCAGGCTGTAGACCCAGTTGCCCTCGGTGGCTACGATCACGCTGCTCGTCGCCGTCCCCGGGTTGTCCACCACCAGTGGCTGGGCGTACACCTGCCCGGACACGTTCGCGGCGAAGAGCTTCCCGAAATGGCCGCCCTGCACGGTGGCCGGGGACAGCCCGGGCTCATTCGGGTCCCAGTCATCGCGCAGCAGGTTCTGCGAGGCCGTGTCCTCATCGGCAGGTTTTGCCTGCTGCTGCTGCTGTTGCTGCTGAGGTGCTTGCTGCGATGCAATCGCAGCACCGGCGGTCGTGATGCCAAGAGCGAGCGTCAACGCGGCAAGACCGGCGGCAATGCGCATCCGGTGGCCCCCCTACAAAGAAATCACGAGATTCCCCATAGGCTGCCACGCTAACGGGCACAAGTAAATAATATTCACGAAAATTGAATTAACGGACATAACCAACTGTGATCACTGCTGGTCGTCGTCGGCTTCCTCTTGCCTGGCGACTTCTTCTTGCCTGGCATCTTCTTCTTGCCTGGCGAGCTCTTCTTGCTTGGTGGCTTCATCTAGCTTGGCGAGCACGTGGCCGTAGGCTGCGGCGGCGAGCTTGGCGACGTTGCCGTGCGCGCCGATCGGCGCCGCGACCTCGGCACCGATGCCCATTGCGTCCAGTTCGGCCTTGGCCGCCTCCGGGCCGACGATGCACGGGGCGATGGCGATCCGGTGGACGCCCATCTCCTTCAGTCGCATCGCCACGTCGGCGACGGTGGGCGAGCTGTCCAGGGACGCGGTGAAGACCGGGAGCGCGAGCCGGGCGGCGAGCATCACCGAGGTCACGTTCGATGCCTGGACGGCGTCCGGGCCGCCAACCGTGGCGACGATGATGCCGTCGGCCGCGGTCACGATGCTGAACAGCCGGACCCGGTCGGCCCGGGCCAGGCCCGCCTCCGCGAGCCGGATGTGCAGCGACTCGGCGACCATGCCGTTGGAGTTGACGAACCCGCTGACTTGAGCTTTCACGCCGCTGGCGGCGATCGCCTCGCGCAGCCGGCGGACCAGTGGCGGGTGCGGGGCGACGATCAGCGGGATGACGACCGCGACGGGGCCGGCGCTCTCGGGCCGCGCCTCCGCGAGGGCGCGCAGGACGCCGCCTACACTGGCCGGGGTGTCCGGGGCGGCGTCGATGAGGGCGCCCCGCACGTCCACGGCGGGGTTGTCGACCCGCAGGATGGTGAGCAGTTCGCCGACCGAGCCGGAGGTGAGGTCGGTCCTGGTCCCGGGCACGGCGATGACCAGCGCTGGCGCGTCCGAGGACAGGCTCACGGGAATGTCCCGCCGGTGGCGGCCTCCCGGCTGCAGCGACGGCGGGCGGCTCGTCGGGCGGCGCTGCGGGAACATCTGGCCCCCGGGGTAGCCCTGGCCGCCGGCATGGCCGCCGCGCTTGTCGGCGAAGCCGTGCTCGGAGTGTCCCTGCTGGTCGGCGAAGCCCTGCTGGTCAGTCACGGCACGCAAGCCTAGTCGCCATCATGGCAGTCATGGCTCAAAAGTGGCGAAAGTTCCCCGGGACTTGTGGAATTCTGCTATCCCCAAGCATGTTACTAGCCAGTAGCATAGGCAGGGCCGGGAACGCCGAGTCAGCGGAGCGATGTCATGAGTCACTACAAGAGCAACCGCCGGGACATCGAGTTCAACCTCTTCGAGGTGCTCGATCGCAGCAAGCTCCTGGGCACTGGGCCGTTCGGCGAGGTTGATGAGGAAACCGCGCGGGACATGCTGGCCGAGGTCGAGCGGCTGGCGGCCGGCCCGGTCGCCGAGTCGTGGGCCGACGCTGACCGCAACCCGCCGGTCTTCGACCCGGCGTCTGGCGACGTGACCATGCCCGAGTCGTTCAAGAAGTCGTTCCGGGCGCTGATGGACGCCGAGTGGTGGCGGCTGTCGGTGCCGCCGGAGCTCGGCGGCACGGTCGTCCCCCGGTCGCTGAACTGGGCCGTGGCGTCGTTCGTCCTCGGCGCGAACCCGGCCGCGTGGATGTACAGCAACGGCCCGACCTTCGCCCACATCTTGTGGACCCT
>Ga0210389_10001226_pt1 | contig 20901 bp, 18 predicted proteins | sample IncBWH28OmetaG_FD_160127 | JGI IMG/M metagenome (GOLD analysis project Ga0210389, IMG submission 160127) | Forest soil microbial communities from Barre Woods Harvard Forest LTER site, Petersham, Massachusetts, United States - Inc-BW-H-28-O ...
ACTGCTGGCCACCTGCATCATCTTTATGACCAGCGAATTGCTGCAGATGATTGCTTTCAACTGGCAATTCAGTCCGAATGTGCGCGATCTTTATCTGTACCAAAACCACGGGCTGGCCCAGTCCGTGGCGTATTTGGGGATCACGGCACTGGCGTGTCTCGGATACGGCGCGTTCTTTTTGGCTGCCGGAATTTTGTTTCGAAACCCGATTCTCCCGGCAGCGGCGATTTTGGTGTGGGAGGCGATCAATCCATTTCTTCCGGTCTTGCTCAAGAAAGTCAGCGTAATTTACTACCTGAAATCATTGTGTCCGGTTGACATTCCCAGCCCTCCGGGCACGCCGCCGTTGCTGTCGCTGCTGGTTTCTAACCCTGATCCGGTCTCGGCGCCGGTCGCGATCCTCGGCATCGTGATCGTTTCAGTGATGGTCTTGTACATCTCCAGCCTTCAAGTCCACCGGATGGAAATCAATTACACAACCGAGTGACGTCTCGTTTCATTGCGCCGGCGTAGTTCTCCGCCAGCTTCCCCGTTATGCCTGGGGCATGAAGGATATCGTCAGAATTCAAACCTGACACCAAACTGTATTTTGCGCGGGGTGTATCCCGCTGCCGTGGAATTGATGATCCCGAACTGGGTATCACCCGGATCCCAAGCTGTGATTGGCGGCGCAAAGCGCGGATGATTTGCGAAATTGAAGACGTCCGCCCGCAGTTGCAGCCTCATCGTCTCTCTTGGTGTGAATTCCTTGTAAATGCTGAGGTCGGCATTGTGAATCCCGTTGGCGCGAAGACCTGAAAAGTAGCGCGGAGCATTGCCCGGCATCTGATCCCCCGGATCGGCGAAGCAGTTGACGTTGAGATACGGTGTCTGATTAATGGCCGCCTGGTTGCTGCTGATTCCCATGCCGCCACCGCAGAGCACATTCGGGCGCTGGTTCCCGTCGATCAACCGGGGAGTAGCCATTGGAATCGACAGCGGTTGGCCGGACTGCTCCGTGATCAAGGATGAGATCGACCAGTCGCCGACCACCGCGTCCAGAAAACGATTCATATTCCCGCCGATCCACTTCTGGCGTCCGATCGGCAGTTCTACGATGATGGCCGCAGCCAGCCGTTGTGGCGTGTCATTCGCGCTGATGCCGTGTTCCGCCTTTAGATTGTCCAACTGCTGGGGGTTTCCGTTGTTCAGGGTTCCCACAAATGCGTTTGCGCCTACCGATGAGTCATCTGTCAGCTTGGAAAGTGTGTAGCTTCCTTCGAAACTGATGTGGTGGGTGGCGCGCTTCTGGAATCGAATCTGCATGGAGTTGTACCAGGAGGTGGCGACCAGCCGGGGGAGAGCCTCGAAGTCGCCATCGAACTGCGGGTACGGACGCAGCAGGTTGATCAGGGGAAGAGTGGTGTTGCCATATTGCGAGTCAGGCTCGTTGAAAATCGCGGTGCCGGTAGTAGGGCATCCTGTACCACTGAACATTGCACAGAATGGGTTCGCGACTGGATTCGCCAGATAATTGCTGACGCAACTGTCGGCTTCGCATGTGGGATCTAGAGCGTGTTGTTGGGCGGAGATCTGCGCCAGCAGGCTCGAGGCGATAAAATCGCGGTTGCGTGTGCTCGAATAGCCGCCGAAGGGCAGGTGCGTGCTGCGATTCGCCGAGTAGTCCACTCCGATAACGATCTGACTCGGCAGCAGCCGCTGGACTCCCAGGTTCCACTGGTAGATGTCGGCATTTTGCGCGACGGTAGTTCCCAGATCGTTGGCGTTCGCATAGCCCCACTCCGCCAAATGCCGTATTGCTTTCCCTGAGGCCCGGTTAGACCGTTGGGGAAAGGATTCGCCAGACTCGCAGCCCGGTTATTGAAATTGTCGAGTGTGAAAAACATGGTTGCGCTCTTGCGGAACGCCGTTCCGGGATACTGGAAATTCGTCGCCACGCTCATCCCGTAGTAAACGCCTGCGCCGCCCCGGACGACGGTATTCGAATTCAACTGGTAGGCAAAGCCCAGCCGGGGCCCAAAATTATTTCGGTCCACGGGAACATTTCTCGTTCCTCCGGTGGGGAAAAGCGTAGTGCCATTCAGGTTCACGGTTCCTAAGCCAGGCGTCAGGCCGCCGCTGCTTAGATCGAGAGACATCCCGCTGGCGCCGGTGAAGTCGCTGAACTGAATTCGGTTGTTGCGCTCGGTGTAGGGCGTGCTCCACTCGTAGCGCAGGCCAAGGTTCACGGTGAGTTTCGAGTTCACCTTCCAATCGTCCTGGACGTAGAAACCGGTTTCCTTAGACTTGTTCTCCACCGCCGGATAGACGTTGATCACACTGCTATTGTCGGGATATCCGAACAGAAGGCTAGCAAATGGATTGCCCTGGGTGCCGCCCTCTGCCCCGCTGTTGGGGGTGTCAGAAGTGACGTCATCGGTAAAGTTGAATAAACCGGTGGGGTTTGGAGGCTGAAAGAAATTATTGAAGAATAGCCGCTGCTCGCCCCCCAGCTTGATGAGATGAGGTCCCTTGGCGATTACCAACTGAGAGGAATAGCTGTAAAGCGTGTGGGCAAAATTCGTGTTGAGACAACACTGGTCATAGATGCTGGTCCAGGGCGACGCGCCTGACATCTGAATCGTCGGCATGCGGTCGATTCCGTTGGCTTCCAGCACGGTGGGCAGTCCCACGCTGGTCAGGCTGGGCAGGTTGGTGGATTCGGGCTGCACCGCACGGTCCACCGCAAAGTGGTTGGTCCAGACCGTTTTTGAATTCAGCGTCCAGGTATATTCCAGAGCTCCGTTCTGCACGGTGAGTGGATCGTTGGTTATTCCATCCTGGAAGGATTCGCCGTTGCTACCGTCTCCCAGGATTGTGGGAATTGTGAAGTTGCTGTGGAGGCGGCTGTAACGCCCGTTGACGCGATGTTTGTCAGAAATCTGATGATCGATCTTGATATCGAACTGATAGTCCGGCCCGTGGGACAACGTGTTGAGTCGATAGTTGTTGAATTCCCCGGGCAAGTTGGGCAGAGGATACAAGTTGATAATGGCTTGCCCGATCTTGTCGATTTCTTGAACCGGGATTATGTTCCCTGGGACCTGAGTCCGCGTGGAGCAATTTGGACTGCAGCTGATCGGGTCAAAAATCGGATTCGCGGCGGCTGAGAAATCGCCGGCACGCTCATTGGAGGTTCCAAACGCGCCGGACATCGGCACAGTGGCAACGATATTAATGGGTTCGTTGTCCCGCACCTTTTCGAAGTCGGCGAAGAAAAAGGTACGGTTTTTCCGGAGCGGCCCACCCAGAGCGAAGCCATACTGGTCGCGTTCGTGATTCGGCTTTGGATTCGGTTCCGGGTTGAAGAAGTCGCGGGCATCGGTTCCCGAACGCTGTCCGAACCACCAGCCGCTCCCGTGAAACGCGTTGGTACCGCTCTTCAGCACCATGTTGACTACAGTGCCGCCGTTGTTACCGAATTCGGCGGAAAAACTATTATTCTGAACCTTGAACTCTTGAATGATTTCTACCGAGGGCTCGTAATAAACATTGCTGGTCGCACCCTCTCCCTGTTCCGGCGCGCTGATCAACGCACCGTCCAGCCTGACCTCCGCAGTCGCGTTCCGTTGACCGTTGGAAACGAAATCAGTTCCTTCCGGGTAGTTGTCCTGTGTGCCGGCTCCGGCGACCTCTGTAACTCCTCCGGACAGGAAAGTGAGACCGAAAAAGCTTCGGTTCAATAAAGGGAGATCCTTGACGTACTCATTGGTAACGTCCGTGCCGAGTGTCGGGCTCTCCGTGTCGAGCAGTGGGGCGGCTGTCGTGACCTCAATTTTCTCGTTGATACTCGCCGGAGTCAGAGTGAAATTCAACGTGGTCTCCTGATCGACGGCCAGCACCACTCCAGTCCGCTCGGTCCTTCGAAAACCCGCTCCCTCAATTCGGATCGAGTAGGTGGAAGGCGCCAGCCCGGTGAAGTAATACTCGCCTTTATCGTCGGTGTGAGCCGTACTGGAAATGTTGGTTCCCGAGTTGGTAATGGTGACGTTCGCGCGCGGAACAACGGCTCCCGAAGCATCAGAGACGATGCCTCGAAGCTGCGCGCGGTAGCTGCCCTGCGCGACCGCGCGAGACGCGAAGCTTCCCAAAAAGCACACCAGCAGGATGCACGTAAGAATTCGTCCAGTCGACCTCATGAAGATCCTCCGTTTGCTCGCAAGTTGCCGCCGCTCCCGGCGAACAGGCCGGCGCAAGGCTGCATCGTCGTTCATGAATGAATACTGACGTTCTGTACCACACGGCTGATTGCGCCATTCGGGCTCGGGCAATCCGGTTGCAGATTCCACCGCAGCGAAAAAAACAAGCCCAGCAACTGCCCGAAAATTACGTCTACCGCCGGACGGTAGTCATCTTCGATATCACCTGGAAGACTTAAGCGATGTTCAGCCAACGAGTCTGTGGCTGAGACTCCGCCCGCTTCCACGACAACTCGGGACTGTACCAGGCCCTTACTCCCAATCTCATCGAGCAGATCCCGCTCGTAGCGCTGGATGCGGCGATTGCCTGAAAGAAAGCAAACGAACAGAGTGTTTTTATCCAAGGCCGCCATGGGACCGTGCCGCAGGCCCAGAACCGACTCAGAAATCGTCAGAGTTTTTCCCGCGGTCAGTTCGAGAACTTTAAGAGCAGATTCCGTTGCCACGGCCCGCAAGGGTCCTGATCCGACGAAACACGCTTTGGTATAGCCGTCCTTCGCCAGTGAGGAAGCGCAATCCGCGGCGAGGGGCAAAAACTCCCTGCCCGCCTGAACCATTCGCCGCAGCACTTCTTCATACCGAACCAGATCGTTTGCCCGGGCCAGACACTGGCCGAAGACCACCATGTTGGAGAACGAACTGGTCATCGCCAATCCGCGATCATTCACCGCATCATCCAAAGAAATGCTTAGCGCCTGCGGTTGGCCGGTGCTCTCCCGAATCATTCGACCATTCCCATTGCAGGAAATCACGAGCTGATGAATGTCGGGACGGATCTTGCGAGCGCGTTCTAGAACCGCCACTCCCTCCGGGCTGTCCCCGGATCGCGAAAAGGAAATCCAAAGATATCGCGAGCCGGGAAGCAGCATGTCCTCCATGTGCGTGAGGAGATCCGTGCTTGGCACGGCAATCACCTCGCTGCCCCACGACTTGCGGAGACCGAATGTTAAGGACTCTCCGACATAGTCAGAGGTTCCGGCGCCGATGAGGAAAACAGTTGGCCTCAAGCTGGGGCTTGCGCCGACTCCAGCGCGCTCCAGAAATTCCTGGATCCGATCCCGGTTGCGCCGAAAGACCTCGAAAGTCGAAAGCCATGTATCCGGCTGCTGGGCAATTTCCGCGGGCGTGTGAAGCAATCCGAGAGGAGTCTTTTCACTGTCCGGCAGGCTCAACAATTTGGAAAGCGCATTCACCCGCAAATCCTCCTCGATCAGTTAGAACCGGCCCTGCATCGCAGCGTGCACCGGTTACGGTTCGTACCAGAACACAGCACCCTTCTCAATCGCGGGAAGCTTGAAGCTGAGGCCGTCGCCATCGGTCGTTCCGGTCACGGGCTGCACATCTCCGAGAAACGGCAGAAAGAATCCATGCCCGCCATGCACACCGGAGATTGTGACCTGGACGCCAGTCTGTGGAGTCTGAATCGGATTCGCCCCGCCTTTCAATCCTGCGAAGTTCGCGAAGAATATGTGCGGCTTCCCGCTAACCTCTGCGATTGAGGTGGCGATCATCGGAGAAGCCGCCACGCGAATTGGAGTCTCGGGCTTCAAGCTCTGTAGAAAGTCCTCCTCGCGGTCGGGAGTGGACTCCTCGACGTTCTTTTGCAGCGCCGCATAGTATTGCTTTCCGGGACAGGTGCTGAACCGGATCACGTTTGCCGGGTCACCCACTTGGGTCGCATCTCTTCCTGTAATTACAAGCTTCTTGCCGCTATCTACATACTTACGAAAGGATGCTCTTTCCGCTTCGTCAGCCATCTGCACGTCGGGGAGAATCAGAGTTTGCCCCCGGAACTGTGAAAGCGTCCGTGGAGTTACGATCTGAAACTCCAGGTGCTTCCGCATGAGAAGAATGAGAATTCCGCGGTAAGAGGGGATGAATTCATGGGCGTAGAAATTCCGCGTCTGGGGAGAGAAGTAAACGCCGATGGGAGCGATGGGGGTTCGTGGCTGGTAAAGCGTGTTTTCATGGGCCTTGATCCAGGCGAAGATTCTTTTCCGGGTCGCGGCGTCGTTCGATCCGGCCATCGAGTGTCCCGGCGCGTCCCAGAAGTTCGCCCCCGCCATGATTTCTGACATTGCCAGATTCATCATGGCTTCACGGCGGTCTACTTTTGCATCGCCATCCCACGAGTAATTCAAAATCCATGTCGCTTTACCTTGCGCGAAGGCCCGAAACGAGTGCATTCCTGCCTGGTAATTGAACCAATCCAGCGGAGTTCTGGACGATGCCATGTGGTCGCCATTGCCGAATTCATATTCGTGAGCAACGGCATCGACGACCGCGTACAAACTGTAAACATCGGCGCCAACGCGAACCGCCTCTTCTTCAATACCCGGATAGATCTCGGGAATTGTTTTGATATTCGGATTGACCGACTTGGCATTCCGGTCAATCTCCTGCATGAAGTCGGTGATGGTTTGAATTCTGAAGTCGACCCATCTTCTAAAATTGGGATCGGAGAAATCTCCAAGCTTGAGATCCTTCTTCGCATCCAGCCCGGTTTCTTTACGAAAGGCCGCTACCGTGTAGTCGTCGAAGCTGGCCCAGGTATCTTCCCAGCCGTCGAAGTGCGTCATCCAGTAAGGAATGTCAACGTAGACTCCATCGATGCCGGTGGCCGCAATCTGCCTTACCCGCTCCATATAAGTTTTTCGCCACGCGGGAGCATAAGGACTGACCCATACATCCTCATCGCCTTTGGCGATCCAGAAGGCGGTGCCGCCGCCAAAGATCGCCGGCTCTCCGGTAGCTTTCCGCTGCAGCCAGTCGGGATGGTCTTTGGCGAGCGTGTGCGGACTCTGGTCGCCGTGTGCCGTGATGCACTCAGTCCCGGCGATGTACACGAACGCCCGGTTGCCCTCTGCGTGCGCCTTTTCCGCCACTTCGCGGATTGCTTTGAGTTTTGCTTCGGGATTCAGAAAGCTTTCATAGCGGCCCGGAATATCGTTATCGACTTCGATGCCGAATACGCCGTCCTCCCTGGCTGCGCGGACGATCTGGTCTGCATTGCCGCTGCGCAGCCCGTAGGCCCCGATGCGCACCAGATTGGTCCAATCCTGTTCCTTCGAATCCGGACTGGCTTGTACAGCCAGAAATAGTGACAACACCACAATAATTGCGGAACAGGCGACGCAGCGGAGGAGGGCAGGCAGGCGCCGGGAAAAAATGGAAGAGCGCGCCACATCCAATTGCCTTCGGCCAAACTTGACTTGTGCCAGCTTTCGTATCATTTCGTTTAATGACTTTTACTTTCGAATGGAGCACGCTGTCAAGTGTAAAATGCGGGTTCTGAGACTTCGGAGGTCCGAGAAAGACTGTGTTGAACGAAGAACGGCGCCGGCATATCCTCGAAATCCTGAATCGCGACGGCCGGGTCCTGGTCGTAGACCTGGCTAAACAGTTTCGTACATCTCAAGTTACGATCCGGAAAGATCTGGACGTTCTTCAGGCTCATGGCCGCATTCAGCGGAGCCATGGTGGCGCGCTGCCGGCCCGCGAGAGCGCGCTGGACGACCCTACGCTGCGAGAGAAGGAAAAGCTGCACCGCAAGGAAAAATTGCAGATCGCGGCCGCCGCCGCACGCATGGTGCGGGAAGGCCAAGTGGTGATTCTGGATTCCGGAACCACCACCACTGCAATCGCACGCGCGCTGCGGAAGTTCCAGAATCTCACCATTATTACCAACGCGGTAAATATCGCTGCAGAACTCTCCGGCTCTTCGCTCGAGGTCATTCTGACCGGCGGAACTTTGCGAAAGAACTCATTCTCGCTGGTGGGGCCGATTGCGGAAGAAACTTTGAGGCGCTTGAATGGGGACATCCTTTTTCTCGGCGTGGACGGTTTCGATGTGCAACATGGTTTAACCACGCCGAATCTGCTTGAGGCCAAGGTGAATCGCGCGATGATGGAGGTAGCCAGGATTGTGGTCGCGGTGTGCGACTCCAGCAAGTTCGGACGCCGAACTCTCTCCGCGATTGCGCCGTCTTCGGCGGTGCACTATCTGATCACAGACCGTGGAGTCTCGAAGGCGGACCTGGCGGCGGTAAGAAAATCCGGAATCCAGGTCACACTTGTGTGAGGAGCCTGCTGGCTTGGCGCTCTTTATTTTGGTCGCGCCAGCGCTTCGCCCCGGAATTGCCCGAACATACGTTCTGCGTTCTTGTGGTAGATCTTCTCCAAAACTGTATCCGGAAGATCCATGCCACTAATCTTCCAGCGGCCCTGCCCCGGATATCCCCAGTAGTCGAAGTATTCGTCACTGGTTTCCAGCCACCGGAAATGGTTGCGATACATTGCCTCGTCCATGCCGTTATCGGTGCCAAACATGATCCGGTCTTGGTATTTGATAAAAAATTCGCGGGCGCGCCGTGGCTGGCGTCCGAGTTCGGCCTCGCGGGCCCCGAATTCGACCATTACGTTCGGAAGTGTATCCAGCAAGTGAGAAACATAGTCGAGGTTCTCCGGCCAGTTTGCCACGTGAAGCGCAACAAACGTTGTGTGCGGATGCTTGGCGAACATCCGGTCGCGCGCGGCCAAGATCGCTTCCTTCGTGGGAAATTGCGGCCCGTAGAAGCTCCAGTCGGGATGCTCCGTCAGTTCCTCATACCGCTCATTGGTGTTGTCCACGGGATGAAAGAATGCCTCGGGATCGCTCGAGTGAATCGATACAGGAATGCCCAGGCGTCCGCACTCTTCCCAGATGGGATCGAGGCGCGGATCATCCACGGCAAGCAATTTCCCGGACTTGTCGCGCACTCCCAGGCCGAGATCCTTCAACTGCTTTAGGCCGCGCGCGCCGCGCGCCACCGCGTCGTCGAGTTGTGCCACCATCTCCTGACTGAAGTTTGGGTCATCAATCTTGCTGAAGTCGATCTGGCTGAAGACGATGAAGCGTCCGGGATAGGGCTTCACCATCTCATCGATCACCTGCTGGAGTTTTCCGCCCCACATTCCCGTGAGAATCACGACCGTCTTCACGTTGGTCTTGTTCATGATCTCGACAACGCGCTCGGGTGGCATGTGGTCATCGATCCGCAAGGCGTCGTTCACATGATTGTGAACGTCAATTACGTAATACTTTGCCTGGTCGACATTGTGAACCGGAGCGTGCAGCATGGAGACCGGCGCGAAATCTTTCAGCAACAGCGTTTTGTTCGCATCGGCTCCGGCTGCGGATTTGTACCCGATTTGCGCTTGCGACTGATCCTGTTGGGGCGCGGCTTGCTGCGCGCCAGCCGACGTTAGAACGAAAAGACATAACCACAATGACTGCATCGATTTAAAAGACATCGCGAGTAGCCTCCCCGACGGCGCTTCAAATTCGCTTGACAATCTCAAGAAAGCGAAAGTAAAAGTAATCATTCGCAATATACGTCCAGTCGATTTGTTTCGGCAAGGCTCGGGACTGAGTTCGAAGGAGGTCCCCATGAGAATTCGATCGAACCGGCCCGATGGTATGCTCCGCGCATGAAGCGCTTGCAACCATTTGTGCTAGGGGCTCTCGCCCTGCTGGGCTTGGGATTTGGCCCTCCCCTGCTGCAGAAGGATGCCGGGCAAGAATCACTCCCTGCGGCATCTAACGAGTCCTCAGCCAGTTTGCAGATCGAGAGTCAGGTGCTGCGAATCGAATTCGACCGTGAACTGCACAGCAGGGTGACGGCACTTTTCGGCGCAACTCCAAAAAAACTGATGTCTTTCTCCGCCTCGGAAATGCTCCTTGGAGTGGAGCGTACATGGCGGGATTTTGCTTTGACCTCAAGCCGGCAGGAGCAAGTGTCGGACGTTTTTGGTGCAGGCCAGCGCCTGTCGCTGGTCGGGCAGTCTGGAACTTTGCTCAAGAAAGTTTCGGTCACCATCTACAAGGACTTTCCGTCGATTGCGGTATTTGACGTCGAATATACGAATCAGGGCGCCGCGCCCCTTGGCATCCGAGGATGGGTTAACCAGCAATACCGGCTGAGCGGGCTACCTGTGAAATCCGGCAATGGCCCGGCGTTTTGGTCCTACCAGAGCGGCTCCTACGAGAAACGGCCCGATTGGGTGCTTCCATTGCATACCGGATTTCATCAGGAAAACTATCTTGGCATGAACGCCAGCGACTACGGCGGAGGGACTCCCATCGTCGATGTCTGGCGGCGAGATGTCGGACTGGCTGTCGGTCACGTCGAGCCCCGGCCGCGGCTTGTATCTCTTCCCGTTGCCATGACGGACCCCAGTCGCGCCAGCGTTGCGGTGCGATCGAATCGAAAACAGTCTTTGGCTCCGGGAGAGAGCCTCCACACGTTGCGGACATTCGTATCGGTGCATCAAGGCGACTATTTCCGCACGCTGACGGAATACCGCCGGCTGATGCTGCACCAGGGATTTCAGATGGCGACCGCTCCCGACAGCGCATTCGGCCCCATCTGGTGCGCCTGGGGATACGGCCGGTCCGTCCAGCTCAAACAGGTGTACGACACGCTGCCCACGGCCAAGAAGTTGGGTTTCTCCTGGGTAACATTGGACGACGGCTGGCAAAATAACTACGGCGATTGGGGACTGGATCCGAAAAAGTTTCCCCACGGCGATGCGGATATGAAAGCCCTGGTCCAACGAATTCACGAGGAGGGGTTTCGCGCGCAACTGTGGTGGTCGCCGCTTAGTGCGGTGCCGGATTCGGAGCTGCTGAAAGATCATCCTGATTTTCGTTTGCTCAATCAGGACGGCACGCCGCGAAAGATTTCCTGGTGGAACTCGGTTTATCTATGTCCCGCCGACGGGCAAGTTGTGGAGTACCACAAGGCGCTGGTACGAAAAATCATTGGTGAGTGGGGATTCGACGGTCTCAAGCTGGACGGCCAGCACATGAACGCCGTTCCCCCTTGCTACAATCCCGCGCATCATCACAACCGCCCCGAGGATGCGGCGGAAGCCCTCCCCGATTTTTTTCGTGAGATCTACGAAACCGCCCGTAGCGTAAAGCCTGATGTGCTGGTGGAGTTCTGTCCGTGCGGCACCGCTTATTCGTTCTTTACGATGCCGCACTTCAATATGTCAGTGGCGTCTGATCCGGAAAGCTCGTTTCAGGTTCGGTCCAAGGGCAAGACCTTGAAGGCGCTGATGGGCGACAACGTACCGTACTTTGGGGACCACGTCGAATTGAGCGACGGGGCAAATGACTTTGCCTCTACGGTCGGGGTAGGGGGCGTAGTCGGCACCCAGTTCGTGCTGCCCAGCCTCGTCACAAAGCACGACAAATCGGACCTTACGCCGGCACGCGAGAAGCTCTTTGCCAAGTGGGTTGCCCTCTACAAGAACAAAATGCTTTCGCGCGGAGAATATCTCGGCGAGCTCTACGACATCGGCTTCGATCGCCCTGAAGCGCACGCCATCCGGAAAGACGGAGAAATGTATTACGCTTTCTTTGCGCGCGGCTGGAGCGGAGCCATCGAGTTACGCGGCCTCCAGGATCGCGACTATCGCGTCGTGGACTACGTGACTGGTAAGGAGTACGGAATAGTGCATGGCCCGAAAACCACCCTTCCAGTTCGCTTCGACAAATATCTCCTGCTCGAAGCCCAACCGTACGAGAAAGGCGCTTCAGCGCTGCGTTGAGTGTGCCAAAGGGCCAGCGCCAGATCCTTGCTCAAGAGTGAGACTTCGCGACGGAGGAATCAAGTTAGACAACATTTTGTTCAAAACCCACTTGATGCGACATTCCGCCAATAGGTCCTCTGTGTCGGCGAGACTTTCTAGGGAGAAGCGGACAATCGGTCCCACTTTTACTACCTTGATTCCCCGCTGCCCTTCAACATCTCCACGACCCGATCATAGTCATCGACCGTGGCGTATTCGATCACGATTTTCCCTTTGCCGTTGCGATCCTTGATCCGCACCCGCATGCCCAAGATGCGCTCCATTGCGAACTGGGCGGCGCGCACATTGGGATCCATCCATCGGGCCCCGCGACTCTGTTTTAGAGGCGTGTCAGCCGATTGCCCCGGTAACGTCGGCAAAAAGCCATTAAGTCGCGCTACCCGGTCTTCGATCTCATCCCACTTCAAATGCTTGGTCACCACCTCTTTCGCGACTTCGAGGATGTGCTCTTGCTTCTCCAGCGCCAAGATCTCTCGGCAATCGCTGAAGGTCAGCCGGCCCGAAAGAAGGTATCCCATGACCTCCTGCGGGAGACGCAGGAGCCGCATGTAATTTGCCACCGTTTCCCGCGACACTCCAACCCGCTCCGCAATCTGCGCCTGAGTCAGTTGAAATTCTTTACTGAGCACTCGAAACGCCTCGGCCTGTTCCAGCGGATTCAAATCTTCCCGCTGCACGTTCTCGAGCACGGTCATCTCCGCTGCCTGCTGTGGTGACAGCCTCCGTATCAGAGCTGGGATCGTCTGCTTCCCTGCCATCTTTGAGGCCCGCAACCGGCGCTCACCTAGCACCAGGATGAAGCGTCCTTCCTCTTCTGCTGGCCGCACCACCACCGGTTGCACTACGCCGCTTGCCTTGATCGAATCGGCCAGTTCCCGCATAGGCTCTTCATCAAACGCATGCCGCGTCTGGTAAGGATTCTTGTCGATCGATTCCACGTTCAGCATCGCCACAATATGCTGTTGTTGGATCGCCTGGGCCTGAAGCGAAATCACCTCAGGCGCCTGCGGCGCGGGCTGGCCGCCCGAAGCTGCAAAAGGCGCGGCTTCAGCGATGCCGATCGTGTCGGTCTGTGACTCGGGCTTTTGCCCCTGAGGCGGCGGGTCCTTTGAGACCGTTGCTGACACGCTTGTCGAAACCACCCGCGGTCCCGGCAGCAACGAAGCCAGGCCCCGTCCCAAAGCTTTCCGCTTCTCCACCTTCTCGTCCTTCTTCTCCGCCGCCGTCGTAGTCATCAGTCTCTTCCTCGCGTCGTTAACCCGGTGAACCTCTGCATCCCTGGGCTAAGGGTTTCCATTGTTATATCGACAAACATCGATTTATAGATTGATATATATAAATGTATGAATTACGCACTCTTTTCCGCCGCCGCATCCCCCACCGCCGCCAAATGCCGCCCCAGCAACTCCTTCGCCAGCCGAATATAACTCTCCGCTCCCTTCGACCGCGGATCGTACACCAGCGCTGGCATCCCATGGCTTGGAGCCTCCGCCAGCCGAATGTTCCGAGGTATGGTTGTCGCGCACAGCTTTTCCCCAAAGAACTTCTTCAGCTCTGCAATCACTTGTTGCGCCAGGTTGGTCCGCTCATCCAGCATGGTGAGCACGACACCTTCGATTTCAAGTGCGGGATTCAACTCCGCGCGAATTCGCTCGACGGTATCCAGCAGTTCGCTGATGCCCTCCAGCGCAAAATATTCCGCCTGCATTGGAATCAACACGGAGTCGGCCGCCACCAGGGCATTCAGCGTCAACAGATCGAGAGCTGGCGGACAATCCAGAACAATGTACTGGAAGCGATTACGCAGAGGAGCGATCGTATCCTTCAGGCGATACTCGCGGCGTTCGGCCTCCACTAGCTCAAGATTCGCGCCAATGAGATTCTTGTGCGAGGGAATGATCCAGAGCTGCTCGAGCTCGGTTGTGGCCAGAGCCTCCTCGCCGGAGGCATCTCCCATGAGCAGGTGGTACGTGGAAATCCGTTCCGGATCCTTTACCAGGCCAAAGCCGCTTGAGGCATTCGATTGCGGATCGCAATCAATCAGTAGCGTGTTCACTTCGGCGGCCGCAAAGGACGCAGCTAAGTTGATGGCAGTCGTAGTCTTGCCCACGCCGCCCTTCTGATTGGCAACAGCGATGACACGTCCCATAAAATTGTCGAGGAGCCAGAGTCACTGCAGCATAATGCTGTTGTACTTGGGAAGCAAGATAAGAAGCTGTGCATTATCGGAAATGCTTGTGCAAATCTCACTAATGTTCCGGTCGGAACACATCATTAAGTTTTGGCTTCGCATGAAGGTTGGTTTGGAAATGTTCCCGTCGGAACAATAGGCGATTTCCAGGATCTTGAGATGGTCCGCTTCGTCAGGTGCCTGGTGTTTCCGACCGGAAAATTTGGCGAGCCTGCGAGGAGATACCTAATGTTCCGACTGGAACATTTCTCTTTGCCGAATTGGGCTGAGCGGGTCGGTTGTGTGTATTTGGTGTGTCAATGTGAGACCATTCCACTTTGCATGTCTGGAGTTCTATAAATTCCTACAAAATCATCAAAATCTAAATGTTTTTTACCACCTATTTACCTCTCTGGTCCCCTAGTGCCGATCAGCAGGTTGCGAGACTTCGATTCGGGTACGGCGACAGGGTCGAGCCAGGAGAGGTGCGGGTCGACCGAGCGGGCCTCGTCTAGTTGGGAAGAGCCTATGAGGAGGGCTAAACGGCCCTTGGGGACTAGGAGACTGATTGCTACCGGGAGTATGTACGAGAAGCGCTCAACGGCGCGGAGAGTGACTAGGTCGAAGGTTTGGGTTACGTCTTCGGCGCGAGCATTTTGTATATTGACGTTCGTCAATGTAAGAGTGCGGGCGACTTCACGGAGGAATGCGGCTTTCTTTTGGTTCGATTCGATAAGAGTGAGGTCGATGTGTGGCGCCCAGAGCTTTATCGGAATCCCGGGAAAGCCGGCGCCGGAGCCGAGGTCGGCCACGCGCGGGGGCGGCTGGCTCGAATCGTTGGACGGGTTGCGAGCAAAGGCAACATCATCTGCCACAGAGGACACAGGGGGCACTGAGGAAGACACAGCGTAAAGCTTGGGAAAGAGGTGCTGTGCGGCGAAGAGGGATTCGCCGAAGTGGCGTCTGACGATTTCTTCTGGATCGCGGATGGCGGTGAGGTTGATGCGGGAGTTCCAACGGAGCAGTAGATCGATGTACGTCGATATATGGCGGAGGTCGGTGGGAGACAGGACAGGAGCGGGTTCCTCACCGGGCCTACGGCCCTGTTCGGAATGACAAGGATTTATTAAGAACGGCCGGAGCAGTTCGGCAATGCGGCCCAGGTCCATGGAATTTCAGATTGTACTCCGACCCATTTACGGGAATTCCAGGGTTACGAATTTCGCAAGATGCGTTCCGGTGTTGGTGATGGTGTGGGAGTAGTTGGCAGGGAGCCATTTGGAGTCGCCGAGTTTCAGGTGAGTGGCGACCGAGGCTTGACGCGGGACGTCGCTGCGGATGTCGAGGTCGGTGACTGCTACCAGCAGATACGGGCCGGGCTGGTGGTGTATGGGGGCGACTCCGCCGGGCTGGAGTTCGAATTCGGAGACGCGGATGGCGTCTTTGACAAACATGATTTGCTGCGTGCCACCGTGGAGGATTTCGAGGGCGCGGTCCTCATTCTCCTTGACGGCTTGTTTAGTATCCCAGGGAGACGTGGTGTGGCGGAGAGATTCGTCCTCGAGGATTTCGATGGTAACGTTGCGGAAGGGCTGGTCGCCGAGGCCCCGGACAACATGGGCGAAGGCGGCAAGGGAGAAGCGGGTATCGCCGTCCTGAAGTTTGACGGTGACTGGAGGCTTGTCTTTGACAGCGTTGATGATCTCGGCGGAGCCCAGGTTGACGGAGACATAATCATGACGATGCCAGTGCATGAGAGTGTCGGTGTGAGCGGGGACGTCGACGTTGAAGACGCGGACGGATTTGTTTTCAAGCGTGAGATGGTGATGAGGTTCGGCGGTGATTTCGACTTCGGGGGCGGTAGCTTGAAGGGCGAGTAGGGCTAGGGAAATTAAGAAGTAGCGTTTCATGCGGGGGATTGTAGCACTGGGTTCATACCTTGGGGGCTAAAGCCCCAGTTCATAATTCGGGTCCTATCGCAGCACTGAAAGCGCTGCGCCACCCAAAGGCTGAGCCAGCCAAGATCGGCAGGTGAAAGCAGGTCCCTCGACTGCGCTTGTTCGCTCCGCCCACTGCGCCCCGGTCGGGATGACAGCGTTAGTTTACGGCTCAGGTCGCTAGTGGGCCTGCTGGTCGGGGACGAAGGTCTTCATGACGGCGTCGCGCATGAGGTCGGGAGGGAGCAGGCCTTGGGCGAGGATGAAGTCGTGAAATTTTTTCTGATTGAATTTGGGGCCGAGAGCGGACTCGGCCTCTTTGCGTAGAGCGATTAATTTTGTGTATCCGTAGAAATAGCTGTTGGCCTGGCCGGGCATGCGGTAGGTGAAGCGCTCGACTTCTTCCTGGGCGAAGGCGTGAGAGAGGACGACGTCGTGTTCCATGACGCGGTAGGCGTCCGCGGGCTGGATTTTTCCGGCTTGCAGTTCGGGATCGAGAAAGGCGCGGGCGGCGCGCTGCAGGCGGAGATCGAGCGAGATCAATTGGCCTTCCGCGGGCATGTACGGCTTGATGAGATATTCGGAGTAGAGTCCCCAGCCTTCGACATTGGTGCTGTTGAAGGCGTAGCGCACGCGGGCGAGGGAGATGCCGTGCTCGAGCATGGAGTCGAATTGCAGCTCGTGGCCGGGACGGGCTTCGTGGGCGGTCAGGGTCCAGGCAGCCGCGTCGTAGGTGAAGTCGTCATATTTTTCCGAAGCTGTTTGACCCGGCGTGGCGGGAATGTTGAGCGGTAGAACGAAGACGCCTTTTTGCCCGGTGTTATGCATGAATGGCGGGGGCTGCATGTGGGGTGCGGGTTGCTGTGCGGTTTCGGCGGCGGTCGCAATGCGGATGCGCGCAGGGCGATCGGGGAGGCTGACGATTTGTTTGTCAGTGACGATCTGTTCGATTTGCTTCAGGCGATTTTCGTAAAACGGAAGGATGGCGTCGCCGATGAGTTGCTGTTTTTTTAATTCATGAATTACATCCCGATAATCGTTAGAAGGCAGGTGCCGCTCCTCGGCGACCTGCGCAGCGACGGTTTTCAGTTCTCCCTGAATCTCGGTGAAGGCCTGATGCGCCAGCGTGGCCAGTTGTGCAGGGGGGATGTCGATGCCGTAGCCTTCGAGTTCGAGCGCATATTTTTCTGGAGGAAGACGGAAATCGGTGCGGGCTTTGGGCAGTACATTAGCTCTCGTCCAGGCATCGTAATCAGCGAGTTGGGCTTTCAGTTTGCCGAAAGGCTCCTGCCAGTCTTTCAGATTGTATTTCTGCATGAGAGCGGCGATGCCGTCGAGGTAGTTAGAATTTCGTCCGATCTCAGTTTCGATCTCGGTTTTCGCGGGATAGATGACGCCGGGCTTGGCCATCTGTTCCGAGACACGCTGTTTCAAAATGTCGGTGAGAGGTTTGTAGCCGGCTTCGAGTCCGGCATATTCGCGGATGCGGATGACGGCGGCGGGACGGCGTTCAGCAGGGGTTTGCTCATCGAGCAGAGTATGCAGGCCCCGGAAGACTATGCCGCTCGCATTGAGGAATGGGACTTCGTGAGCGCGTGCGAAATCCTGCTGGCGGAAGCGCAATTCGACTCTGCGGATGATGATTTGTAAATCCTGCGCGACGGGCTGTTCTTTCTGCTCGGGGACTGCGCTTTTCAGTTCGGCCAGAACGGCGGCGGTTTCCTGACGTTGCTGGTCCTCATCAGCCAGCGTGGGCTGGGAGGCGAGCGCGTCGTACTGGCTGAGGCCCTGATCGGAGCCGGCTTCAGGTTGGTGCTTCATTTCGACTGCAAGCAGTTTATTGGTGTAGGAATTGCTGACGGCAACCCAGTTTGGAGGTGCGGTTTGGGCGGACAGCGGCAACGCCAGGACGGCTGCCAGCAGCGTCAAAGGTAGGGTGCGGAGCATCGGTTCTCCAGTATTTCTCGTTTCGATCTGGCCAGACCTTTTCCCCGCGGCTTTCGCCGTTTGAGCTGCTCAGCGGCGAAAGCGTGTAATCAGGTAAAGCACTACTGAGAGCACCACGCTCAACAGCAGCGAAGTGGCCAGCGGGAAGTATATCGTAGTATTTTTGCCGCGGTAGAGGAAGTCGCCCGGCAGACGGCCGAGGGGAAGGCTCGTCCGGCCGAGCAACATCAGAACGAGGCCGGTGGCGACCAGGATCACGCCGAAGAACACAAGTAATTTTCCGAATTCGGACACGGGAAGTGATCCTTTTCGACCTGAACCTATGTACTAATGCGTGCTTGCGAAACACGCGAACTCTGCAATAATCGCCACAGATTAGGCCAAGAGCAAAGCTCTTGCAAATTTTACATCTGGCCGCCACTCCGTTCTTACTCAATCTTGCAACTAACGAGCGGCGCTGAATTCATTTCGCCGAGCCCAGGATCTTAGGAGGTTTTAGAACGTGACATCCCCCCAAGTTTCAGTTTTTCGCCCTGCCCTCACCGCGATGTTGGCTCTCAGTGTGGCTGCATGCGCCTTCGCGCAGGATGTTCTCACCTACCATAACAATAACGCGCGCACCGGGCTCAATTCCTCGGAGACAATACTCAACCTGAGCAATGTGAACTCGGCTTCGTTCGGAAAGCTTTTCACTGTGACGGTGGACGGCTTGGTCGATGGTGAGCCGCTGTATCTCTCTGCGGTACCGATCCAGGGGAGTGGAACGCATAATCTTCTTATTGTTGTGACGGAAAACGATTCGGTCTATGCCTTCGACGCTGACACCGGTGCTTCGATCTGGCACATTAGCGCGCTCAACTCCGGGGAAACACCTTCGGATGATCGAGGATGCGGGCAAGTCTCACCGCAGATTGGGATTACTTCGACACCAGTGATAAGCCGGCCGGCGGGATCGAATGGCGTGATCTATGCGGTCGCGATGTCGAAAGATTCCTCCGGGAATTACCATCAGCGGCTGCATGCGCTGGACGCACCGACGGGGAACGAATTGTATAAAGGTCCAGTCGACATCGCTGCGAAGTATCCGGGAAGTGGCGATAACAGTTCTGGAGGATTTGTAATTTTTGATCCCGCGCAGTACAAGGAGCGTTCCGGATTGCTGCTCGCGGGAGGGGTTGTTTATCTGACGTGGGCTTCGCATTGCGATATTCGTCCTTATACGGGATGGGTGATGGGATATAACGCGACAACTCTCGCGCAAAAGACCGTGATCAACGTCACGCCCAATGGCAACGAAGGCGCGATTTGGGGTGCTGGTGCGGGCCTGACCGCGGACGGGCAGGGGAACATCTTTTTCCTGGATGCCAACGGAGTCTTCGATACGAGTCTGAATTCAGGCGGCTTCCCCAGCAGTGGCGACTACGGCAATGCCTTCATTCGACTCACCACCAAGAGCGGACTGGCCGTCGCCGACTATTTCGAGATGTATAACGGGGTGCAAGAGAGCGATAGCGACACAGACCTGGGGTCGAGCGGAGCGGTGTTGTTGCCGGTAATGAAAGATTCCTCGGGCACTTCCTGGCAGCTGATGGCAGGCGGGGGCAAGGATTCGAACCTCTATGTGGTGAATCGGACCTCCATGGGCAAATTCAATTCGAGCAGCAACAAAATCTATCAAGAGTTGGCTGGAGTGCTGCCCGGGGGGATGTGGTCAATTCCGGCGTTCTCGAATGGACGACTCTACTTTGGACCAGTGGGGCAACCGCTGCTCGAGTTTCAATTCAAGAACGCAAAGTTATCGACGTCCCCGGTGGCGCAGACCACAAACGCCTTTGGATATCCGGGAACCACTCCAAGCATCTCGTCTAATAAAAGTGCGAATGCGATCGTGTGGGCATCGGAGAATACGAACCCGGCTGTTTTGCACGCCTACAACGCGAACACTTTAGTGGAGCTGTACAACACGAATCAGGCGGCCAACGGGCGCGATCATTTTGGAGCGGGAAATAAGTTCATCATCCCAATGATCGCGAACGGCAAAGTCTATGTGGGGACGACGAATGGCGTGGGAGTGTTTGGGCTACTCAGCGGGAAGTGAGACTCAGGAATCGAGTGGCCCCACCCGCGAGAATAGGGAGCGTCGTTTCGTATGCGCTGTATTACGACAGTTTGGCGCGAATGCCAAGCCTTTCGGCAATCCGGTGAAGCTGCTTATCGTAAGTCCACAAACGGATGGACGAATCGATAAGCACAGAGAAAATCAGATGCGCGCCGACCAAACCGATGCCGATGCCGACGCCGTACAAATTGCGGGCCTCAATCGGTCCGAACCTCGGCCGCTTGAGCGAGGCGCACCTGCGGCAACAGATCTAGCAGCGCCAATGTCCTGACGCGCTGTTTCAATGACCCTAGAGCAAGCTCGGCAACGATGAAGGGATGGATGGCGATCTCCCCTTGGTTGAGCCGCGCTTGCATTTCGCTATTTCCCGATCGGAGGTGATCGATCCAAACGGAAGTATCCGCAAGAATCACTGAACCCTTCGCCGCGGAACTTTCCTCAGCGCCGGCATGGTGCCGCCCAACGCGGCCAACCTGCGGGCACTCTCCCGCTCGATCAGGGCCTTAAGCGCCTCGCGAATCAAAGCTGTCTTTTCTAAGACTCCAGTAAACTCCTGAGCCGTGCGAACAAGCTCGTCATCAAGCGCAACCGTTGTTCTCATAGGCATCGACTGTAGCATCAGATGATGTCATGGAGCGTGCCTCTCCGGGGGCTTCGGATACATTCGAAAACACCGTTCTCAAAGCTCCTGCTTCAGCCTGCTAGACTTCTCTTGTCCCGTGTCTCTCATCAATCAACTCGGTTTTCGCTTTCAGCCGCCGGAGCGGCGGGTGTGGACGGTGCGCGGCCTGGTTGCGGCCGTGCGTGCGCTGGTGGAGCGGGAGTATTCCGATGCGGGGGTGGCAGGCGAGC
>Ga0210389_10001228_pt1 | contig 20897 bp, 17 predicted proteins | sample IncBWH28OmetaG_FD_160127 | JGI IMG/M metagenome (GOLD analysis project Ga0210389, IMG submission 160127) | Forest soil microbial communities from Barre Woods Harvard Forest LTER site, Petersham, Massachusetts, United States - Inc-BW-H-28-O ...
TCCGCTTCCACCCGCGGTCAGCAGAGTGGACGGAACGCCCGCGCGGAAGCTGTTCGTCAGATTGAAAGCGTCCACCCGGAAATCGATGTGGTAGTGCTCGCGGATTCGGAACGACCGGAACAGCGAAGCATCGATCTCCCAGAAATCCGGCCCGGGAACGCTGGACCTGCCCAGATTTCCGAGTGTGCCGAACGCCGGCTGCGCAAACGCCAGCGGATTAATCCAGCAGGATGGGTTCGGATTTGCGCATAGCGGATTCGCGAGCACCTGATTCGGACGCTGGCCGCCCGTTCCGCTCAACTGGATATCGGTGGAGTAAGTCGGCGTCAGGAAGCCGCCGCTGCTTGCACGCCAGCTGCCGGCAAGAGTCCAGCCGGTCCCGATGATACGCAGCGCCTGATTGGCGAAGTCGGGCGATTGCGCAACTGCTGTGAAGTTCACGATGTGCCGCCGGTCCAGACCGAAAGATCCGCCCAGTGTATTCGTCTGGCAATTGCCGCGGTCTCGGTGCCGGTCATTCGGATCGAGCAAGCCTGCCTGGGCGCCACCGACACTGGATGCCTGCGTCGCGTCCCCGATGCAGTGCGACCAGGTGTAGTTCGCATCCATGGTGATCTTCTTCGCGAATGTGTGATGTGCAAGCAGGATCAGGGCGTTGTAGTTTGCGGTACCCGACGAGTCGAATTGATCCACGGGACCGAAAAATTTACCGGCGTTGGGATTCAGCAGACTGATGACGCGCCGCTGGTTCGTATTTGTGGTGGCGTTGCAACCCGTGGTTACACCTTTGGGACACGTTCCCAGCGGTGTTCCGTCAACATTGGGAACAATCGTGGCGGGGTTGAGCTGATAGGACACCCACAAATGCGCGGTTTCCGTGCCCGCATAGGTTGCGGACACGAACCAGTTGCTCGTCAATTGCCGCTGGACCGCGAAATTCCAGCTGTAAACCGTGGTCGCCTTCATATTCGGCTGAACCGCGACATAGGTTCCGCCTGGAGTAAACGGCGCGCTGGAGCTGAATGCCACGGGAAAGAAATTCCCGCCGGGCTGGTTTGCGAACGGAGTGGCGAAGGGCTCGGGCCCATTCACCGTGATCTGATCACCGAACGGCGGCGCCGTGGCCTCAGTCGAATAGATCATCACATTCGGGAAGTCATACGACATGCCGAAGGAAGCGCGAATCGACGTCTTGCCGTTACCTTCTGGATCCCATGCCAGCCCGATACGCGGCGCGAACTGATCGTAGCGATTGTTGATCCCTGCCTTGCCGGGGAAGCCAGGATCGCCCGCGTAAAGAAGCCCGGCAGGCGCATTCGTGAACACAGAGCTCGTGATGCCCTGCTGCAGCCGGCTCAGACTGAAACTGTAGATGGCGCCGTTGTTCACGTTCTGGGGCAGAAACGGTTCCCAGCGCAGCCCCATCGTCGCAGTCAAATGTGGCGATATCTTCCATGTGTCCTGGCCATAGACGCCCACATACCACTTGGTCACGAACAAGGTATTGGGGACACCTTGAGTGAAGGAATCCAGCTGGCCGGCCACGAAATCGCCTAGACCGGCGCCTGTTGCCGTGCCCGTGAATCCGAACGAGCCGGCCGAATAGACGTTGGCGTTCGAACTCGACTGATACCGGAATGCACTCACGCCCACAGCGAACTGGTGCGCGCCGCGAATCAACGTGACGTCGTCCGACAGGTTCCAGGTGGTCGGTATGAATCCCGCCTGGATGGCTGTCGCAATGCCGATAGACGGGCCGCCCGTGACGCTCACAACGGTCTGGTGCGGGATATAGCACGTCATGCTGACGCCGATGTCACAGCCCGAAAAGTAGTCGTCGTTCACGCGATGGACAGCTACGCGATTTAAAGCCAGGCGGAATGCGTTAATCGTGTTGGGGCTGACCAGGTAGGTGTGCCCGATAGTGGCCGATTGCGCAAGATCGTCGAGACCGCCCTGCGCCGAGGCGAGCAGATTCTTCGTGAGTCCATAGGCCGGCGGCTGGAAATAGGTCGTGGCCATGTAGCGCCCAAAGAACGATTGCTTCGGGCTGATCTGGTAGTCCACGCGGGCCAGCGCCTGGTGCTGGCGGATTTGCGTTACGGCACCGTAGGTGGTCTTGCCGCACGGATCGTTGGGGTTGTTCGGTTGCGGCAGCAACTTAGCAATGGCCAGGGCCTGCGGGCTGATCAGCGAGGACGGGAGCACGTTATTCACATAAGGCGCTGTGAGGCTCTTGCCGCCATTGCAGGAGGCGACCCAGGGAGCGAAGTTCCCGGCCAGCATTTGCGCCGTGGGAACGAAGGTTGTCAGATCCGACGGATCCTGGCGCGTGATCGTACCCTGATAGCCGCCAAAGAAGAAGAGCTTGTTCTTCAGAATCGGCCCGCCGAGCGTACCTCCGAACTGATTGCGCTTCAGCGTGTCTCGGGTCGACGCGAAGAAATTGCGCGCATTCAAGTCGCCATTACGAAGATATTCGAAAGCGTCGCCATGAAATTCATTGGTGCCTGATTTGACGACCGCGTTGACAGCCGCGGCAGAGTGCATTCCGTCTTGAGCCGTCAGAGTGCTGGTCTCGACTTTGAATTCCTCAAGAGCGTCCGGGAACGGGAAAGGAAGATTCGTGGCGTCGAACGGATTGTTGTAGAGCGTCCCGTCGAGATAATAACCAATGCCGGAAAGCTGCCCGCCGGCAATCGCGATGTTCTGCCCACCGGGAAATCCGGCGGTCCCGTTGACTCCCGCGGGTATGGCTGCGCCAGTGAGTTGGATCAAGTCCGTCGCCTGGCGTCCGTTCAGCGGCAAGTCGATGATGCGCTGGTTTTCGATGACGGTACCGACGCTGGTATTCTCCGTCTGCACCTGCGTGGCATTGGCTTCTACCTGGACGGTCTGATTCACGGCCCCGACACTCAATGCCACGTCAATGGTCGGGTTCGAGGCGACCTGCAGCACGATACCGGTTTGGACGTAGCCGGTGAAACCAGCCTTGGAAACCTCGAGGCGATAGGGCCCTATGGCGAGGTTGGAGAGAACATAACCACCGTCGGTAGCCGATGATGCCGTGCGTACCGTTCCAGTGTCGGTCTGGGTGGCTTTGACCTCCGCCCCTTCCACAGGAGAGCCCGAGGCGTCCCGAATCACGCCCTGAATCTGCGAAGTAGCCTGTGCGAACAACGCCGCGCAACTAAGCGCGAAGACAAATGCGAAACGAAGCATTCAGTACCCTCCAATGGGGTTCAGTCTATATCAATTGCTTTGATGGCGGAAGTTTTCCTGAACCTGGATCGGCTCGTGGGGTCAGGCCCTCCGCCTGCAGCCGAGCAAAATGCGCCGCGCGGAAGGGCGACGGCAGCGCGGAAGCGCTGACCCACAAATCAGGTTCAAAATGTCCGGTCTGAGTTGACTTGCTATCCGTGGCCGAGTCTTTCGAGCCAGCCAATGCAAAACAGGGCGAGAAGAAAACAGCCGAAACAATATGCGCCGTAATTCAAGCGTTCTTTATCGCTTTTCTTCGAGGTGATCCCCATCACCACCGAAGTAAAGAGAGCAAAGAGAAACGCCGCTTCAAAATGCGAAAGGGTGATCTTCATCAGTCCTTTCTCCCCGTGGCGATTTCGAAAGCGTCCACCATCGCGAGGATGTTGAGCAAGCCAGACGTAACCAGGAACTTGGTGCCGTAGTCGTGGACATCGCCAGGCATGTCGGGCACCTCATAACCAAACACGCGGGCAACGATGTAAAGCGCGCCGTTGGCCAGGTTGCAAAGAAAACCGCCGTAATTGATGAGCGTCGTGAGGATGTCTCCCCGCTCCGGCGTAAACATCATTCCGCGCATGCCGAGACCGAAAAGGAACATCAGCGTGACCGAGGCTAAAATCAGGGCGCCGCGCCCGGTTCGCTTCTGCAGGAAATGTCCGCCACCGGGAATCAGCCATGCTGCAATGACAGGGCCGATCCATACGCTGACGGGAGCCGTCGGCTCTTTGGGCGGCGCTGCCGCCTGAGATTGTGCCATTCGATATCTAATTCTATCGCTCGCCCCACTTGAGTTTCTGACGAAGCACGTCAAAGAAGGTCTTGTCTCGCGGCCGGATCAACAGGACATCGAAATCGGAGGTCTGGCACTCCACGGCATCGCCCCCAAGGAGGGGCCCGCCGACCTGGCCATCCACGGTCAGATAAGCGTCCCCATCTTTGGCGCGACAGACAATCCGGATCGACATCTCGGAAGGCACGATGAGCGGGCGGTTCGTCAAAGTGTGCGGGCAGATCGGTGTCAGGCAAATAGCGTTGACCGTTGGATAGATGATCGGGCCGGCGGCGGAAAGCGAGTAGGCTGTGGAGCCGGTCGGCGTGGAAACAATCAGACCGTCGGCCTTGTAATCGCAGATGAAACTGTCGCCCGCCCAGGCCTCGACATCGACGATGCGGGCGATGGTGGATTTCGCGATGACCACGTCGTTTAGCGCCTGGTACCTCGCGACGATCGCGCCCTTGCGTTTCAGGGCCACCCGCAGCATCTTCCGCCGCGTCACCTCCTGATCGCCGGCCAGGGCCAAGGCCAACTCCGGGAAAAGCTCCTGCGTCGAAATCGACGTAAGGAATCCGAGGCCGCCGAGATTCACCGCAAGGAGCGGAATGGCCCGGCTGCCGACGGCGCGCGCCGCCGAGAGCAGTGTGCCATCTCCGCCCAGAACCACGGCGAGATCACAGCCCTCGGGTACTTCGAAGCGATCCAAGCCTGCCGTTCGTCCGGCATAGCCGGCTGTTTCCTCATCGAGGCGAACCTCGATATTGCGGCGTCCGAGCCATTCGAGCAGCTCCGGAACGAGCTTCACCGCCTGGGGCGAGTGCGGTTTCGCAAAAATGCCAACAGTCTTAACGGCGGCCATAGAGCAGGAACTCCTTGTTGCCCTCCGCACCCGTGATCGGGCTTTCCATGATCTGCGTCTCGAATCCCATTTCTTCAACGGCCGCGCTCAGTTTTGCGCAGACAGCTTCGTGCTGAGCGGGATCGCGCACGATACCGCCCTTTCCGACTTCGCCTTTGCCGACTTCGAACTGCGGTTTCACCAGAATTACAATGCCTGTGCCAGGTCCAGCCTTTAATACTCTCACCATGGCAGGAAGGATGAGGGTGGCGGAGATGAAGCTCACATCGCAGACAGCGAAGTCGACGGGCTCACCAATGTCGCCGCGCTCGAGATAACGGGCGTTGACGCCTTCATGGACGATTACGCGGGGATCGTTGCGGAGTTTCCAGTCGAGTTGTCCCGTGCCCACGTCGATTGCGTGGACGCGCGCGGCCCCGGCCTGCAGGAGGCAGTCGGTAAAGCCGCCGGCCGACGAGCCGAAATCCGCAAAAACGAACCCATTTGCGTTGATATGAAAGTGCGTTAGCGCGCCGTCGAGCTTCAGGCCGCCGCGGCTCACGTAGCGTAATTTCGCGGTGATTTCAATGGCGGTCTCCGGCGAAATTGCCTGCCCGGCTTTCGTGGCTTTCTGGCCATCCACAAGGACTTCGCCGGCCATGATCAGCGCCTGAGCTTTTTCGCGTGTTTCCGCGAGACCCCGCTCGACGATGGCGCGATCGAGTCTGTTCCTGCTTTCGGGCGGCACTACGATTTGCGGTCGACGATCAGGTCGGCGATCTCGTGCAGCCGCTGAGCCCTTTCGCCGAATGGCTCAAGCGCTTCGTGCGCCTGGCCGCATTGCTCTTTAGCCATTCGCCGCGAATCCTCAAGTCCGTAAACGGCCGGGAAAGTGATCTTGCCCTGCGCCGCATCTTTACCTGCCGTTTTGCCGAGCGCCTCGGATGATTCCTCGACATCGAGGATATCGTCGACAATCTGGAAAGCCAGCCCGACGTGATCGCCATAGCGCGAGAGGGCTTCAATCTGCGCGGCATCGCCCCCGGCGCAGATGCCTCCCATGCGAACGCTCGCCCGCAGCAAAGCACCCGTTTTGGCGCGATGAATGCAGTCGAGAAGTCCCGGTGTGGGAGTCTGCCGCTCGCCTTCGATGTCGGTCACCTGGCCGCCGATCATGCCTTCAACCGTTCCTCCGGCAAATGCCAGTTCATCGATCAGTCGGATCTTCGCCGTATCCGAAAGGCTGGCGATCCGCACCAACGTCTGCATGGCGAGTGTGAAGAGGGCGTCGCCCGCGAGAATTGCCATGGCTTCGCCGAAGACTTTGTGGCATGTCGGTTTGCCGCGTCGAAAATCGTCGTTGTCGAGTGCCGGAAGATCGTCGTGGATCAGCGAATACGTATGGATCATCTCCAGCGCGCAGCCGGCATCGAGCGCGGCTGGCGCGTTGTCCGAAATGGCCGCGCCGCTCTGGAGGCAGAGGATCGGACGGATGCGCTTGCCTCCTGCAAACAGGCTGTAGCGCATCGCGCGGTGGATAGTCGCGGGATGCGTTGTTTCGGGGGGTGTGAGGCGATCGAGGGCGGCGTCGACCAAACGCACCTGTTCGGCCAGGAATTCTTTCAGCGTCATTATTTGTCGGGACGGAACGGTTCGGCCTGATAGGTTCCTTCTTTGCGAATGAGCATCTCGACGCGCGTTTCGGCCTCTTCGAGCTGCTTCCGGCAGGAATCGCTGAGTTCGATTCCGCGGGAGAACAATTCGAGCGACCGATCGAGCGAAAGATCGCCCGATTCCAGTTCCTTGACGACCTTCTCCAGTTCGTCGAGAGAGGTTTCGAAGCTCGCGACAGTCTGCGAGGGCTGTTGACCTTCGGCCATCAGACAATTCTAACGTGACGTCCCACTGACGACGCGCAGGCCGAGGTGTTTCGCGAATGGTTCGAAGTCGCGGTCATTGTGGAGCAACGCATACCCGATTTCGATGCACCTCGTCGCAAAGCCATTGCATTGAGGTCGACATAGCAGTGGATTGCCGCGAAGGCGGCGGGCAAACACCCACGCCTCCTACTGGACCACGATCGTCACACTCGCCGCGGTGGTGGTTCCCTGTACCGTGAGAAGAATTGGTACTGACGCTCCCGGCGTGACGTTCGCAGGCACTGGAATATTAATCTGCTGCAGGCCGGAAGTTTCCGTGGGCGCGGCACCCGCGTATTCGACATTAGCCGCGACCCCGCCAATGGAGGCCGTCACAGCGTATGTCAGGAGCGTCAGCCCATTGGCTCCGGGGGCGTTGTAGGTTCCGAACCCGGTTCCGAATACCCAGACGTAGCCACCCCGCGGAGCCGGATTGTTCGGGCCGTTGATGGTACCGTCCTGGTTGATCACCGCGCCCTGGCCTGAGCCGGTTCCCGTCAGGGTAAAGATCGCCGGATTCACCGGCTCATAGGGAACTGTTGCCGCAGCCGTGGCGCCGTTGGCGCATACAACCTGTAACTGCGCTGTCGCGGCAACTGGCACCGTACCTGGCACAACAAAGTTGATCTGCGTTGCATTCTCAAACAAAACCTGGCCGCTGATTCCATCGATCAGCACCTGCGCATTCGTACAACCGGCGGGAGGATTGTAAAGCGCAAGAATCGTATTCGGCGAAACTGCGCCCGCGGTAAGCGATGCGCTGTTTTGGATGCTGATCTGACCTCCCGGTCCGGTCGCGGCCGTAACGGTGAGCGTCCCACCCACAAACGCGAATGTGTAGTTGGCTGACATCAGGGATCCGGTCGAGACTGTGATCGGATATGTCCCCGCCGCCGACTTCGAATTCGCGGTCGTCGCCAGAGCGGGCGTCCCGCTGATCGCCGCCATGGTATCGCCATTGACCAATCCGGAGATTGTGGCGGAGAGCGCGGGCAGCGGGCCACCCGCGGTCATCGTGGCGTTATTCGCCGTGACTGTAAGGGTCGCCGGGATTATGCTGACGGTTCGAGTGGCGGTCAGCGCAGCCCCGTAGCCCTGCCCGCCTGACTGACTGGCGATGAGCAGGCAGGATCCCGCGGCGACGATCCTGGCGGTCAGCGGTGAACCCTGGACAGGAACACAAGAACCCGAAATGGAGAGCGACACTGGCAACCCGGAGGTTGCCGATACGTTCACAACAAACGGCGCGTCGCCATACGTGTGATTCGGAATCGGAGGAAAGTTGATCGTCTGATAAGCGAGCGGCGGCTGGACAGAGAGGGTGGCCGTCGCTGTCGTCCCGGCCGCCAGATTCGAGCCAATCGCCCCGGTCGTATTGACCAACGTTCCCGCAACCGAGGCCCTCACCGTTACGGATAAAGTGCAGGACGTATTCGGTAACAACGTAACGCCCGCGAGCGAAATGGAACTCGATCCGGCCACTGCCGTGGCAGCGCCGCCGCATGTATTGGCGAGACCGTTCGGAGTCGAAACCACAAGTCCGGCCGGCAGCGCGTCGCTGAAGTTGATCGCCTGCAGTTGAACCGTTTGGTTCGGATTGGACACCGTAAACGTCAGGCTCGTCGAAGAACCCACGCCTATTGATCCCGATCCGAAAGCTTCGCCCAACGCCGGCGCGGAATCCGGATTCACCGTCAGATTGGCGCTCGCACTGGGAGCGGTGACCGCATTGTTGGAAGTCGCGGTGCTCGTTGTATTCGTCTTCAAACCCTGCGTTGTGGCATGCAAGGTCGCGACAACCTGGCAGGAGGCGTTGGCCGCAAGGTTGAAACCAGTGAACGAGAAAGCGCCAGCAGCGGTGCTGAAGCTGCTCCCGATGTTGCCCTGGCAGGTGAATGAGCTGTAGCTGTCCGCCGTGAGACCAGCCGGCAAATTATCGCTTAACGCGAGCCCGGTAACGGCAAAGGCATTCGGATTTGTCACCGTCAGCGTCAGTGTTGTCGTCGATGCCCCGAACACCTCCACAGTTCCCGGGCTGAAACCGACTGTGACCGTCGGAGCCGGCCCGAGAACCGCGATGTTGCCGGAAGTCCCCGAGATCGCGTTCACCAGGTCGGCGGCCGTGATCGTCTGCGTCCCCGCGGTCCGCAAGGTTGCGCTGAGCGTTCCCACACCGTTGGTCAATGTCGATGGCGCCGGCAAGGTCGCTGAACCGTCGCTGCTCGTAAAATTCACTGTTCCCGTGTACGAAGTGGCCGTGTTCCCGAAAAGATCCTGCGCTGTCACGGTGAAATTGAAAGCCGTGCCCAGGTTTGCGGTTGCCGGAGCGCTGACCACCAGGCGCACCGCCGGTCCTGGAACCACAGTGACGTTATTCGACGTCCCGGTGATATTGGCAAGCACGGTGTCGGTCGCGGTAATCGTCTGCGCGCCCGCTGTCTTAAGCCCGAAATTGAAAGAGCCCACGCCATTGGAGAGAGTGGAATCCCCCGTGGCGTTTACGAACCCGGGATCGCTGCTTGTCAGGTGAACGATGCCGTTATAGCCCGCGGCGATCGCGTTGTTCGAATCAAGCGCAGTAACGGTGACGCCCGAGCCATTGTTCACAAATGACGTGACCGGAGTCAGCGCCACAACACTGAAATGCGTTGCGGGCAAGCCGGATCCCAGCGCCCCGGCCGCCGCGCCAGTCACGTTTGAACCGTTGACTGTTCCGCCGTGGTTGAACACAGGTGTTGCGTCGGCGGTGCCGTTGCCTCCCGCTGTCGTTCCTCCCGCTGGCGCAGCGCCGCCCGAGCCGCCGGTTGCCGTGATTGTCCCAGTCGCCGTGCTGTTCAGAAGCGAAATACTGCCGGATGCAACGAAGATTGCCGGACCAGCCGCCCCCCCACCACCGCCACCTCCGCCGTTTCCGACGTTGTCGCCCCTTCCACCGGTACCGCCGGCCACGCCGCCGCCACTCGGCGAGGCGCCACCGTTATTAGAGCCGCCGCCACCTCCTCCGCCACCGAAGCCACCGGCGCCGCCAGCGAATCCAAAGCACGAACCGGGACTCCCGCCGCCGCCGCCAAAGCCGCCTGCCCCCGCCGCGCCTGTACAGTCCCCGCCGCCCCCGCCTCCGCCGAAACCGCCGGCTCCTGCCAAATGAGAGCCTCCGCCTTGTCCTGCCGTATTCCCGGCGTAAGCGCTACCGCCCGTGCCAAATCCCACATTGCCGTTCGAAGCGGCCGCTCCGCCACCACCAGCCCCGCCATTTCCGCCCACGCTGCCGTTGAACGCCCCGCCGGCTCCCTGAATTCCGCCGCCTCCCCCGCCTCCCCGGCTGTTTCCGGCAAGATCGCCGTTAGCGCCACTGAATCCCATTCCGCCGCCGCCGGCCCCGGAAAAGCCCGGAAGATCGCCGTCGTTAAAACCCGCTCCGCCATTTCCTCCCGTTGCACTGACGTTCTTGAAGAGCACTGTCTGCGCGCTCACTGATGCCGTGATCTGGTTGACGAACAATCCCGCGCCGAACCCCGCTCCGCCGCCACCGCCGCCGATTCCCAGGCCACCCGCCCCTCCGGTAGCCGCGGCGTTCTGGATCTGCAGGTTGGCGATCAGGACGGTGCCGGAATCGACGAAAAAGACGCGGTAAGAGCTGGCCCCATCGATGACCACGTTGCCGAACGTTCCACCATCGATCGTCAGGTTCGACGCAATCGGCGGCAGAGGGCCATTAAGCGTGATCGTGCAGGGCAGCGCATTACAGATGAAAGCGATCGAATTACCGGGGCCGCCAAAAGCGTTTGCCGCGAGAATCTGCGACCGCAGATCACCCAAGGAGCCTGGGCCATCGCCCGCACCGGACGCGGAACCCGGCGCGGTAGCCTGGGAATCCGTGAAGACCGTCACCGGAAAAGATGCCGCACTGGCGAACGAACACACAACTAAGGTATATAGGGGGACACGAGATGTCACTTACGATACGTTTATCAGACTTGTACCATTGCGCACCAGACCTTTACGGACAAAAAGTTAAGCGGAGTCGGACACCGCTTGCAAAGGCCGGAAGATTCTCGCGACGGCGCTCAGATGACTGGCGATGAATCAGTTGCCCAGGCGCTTGCTCTGGGTTGACATGCGCGTTGTCCGGTCGCTCGCGAAACGGGAGATGCCAGCGAAAATCGAATCGGCATCGAGGTGCGCTTCGGCGATAACGTCGGGTTCGAGGCCGCCGGTGAGCCATTGGTTGTCCCAGTCGGAGGTCAACGAGTAGTCATCGGTCAGCGGACCCAGGTTGCGCACGGGCCATACACGTCGCGTTCCTGTGCTTACGACCATGGCATCGTAGTACGCGTCCGGAGGCAGGACGGAATTGCGGTAGGCTTCGGGCTGGCGGTCGAACAGATCCTCGCTGACCGCAGAAATCACTTTCACGTTGATTCCGGCTTCTTCGAGACGTCCGAGCGTTTTCACCAGATTCACGGTGGAACTGGATCCCTGGGTGATCACGTAACCGTGACGCGGCTTGCCGGGCGCGAAATCGCGGATCACATAGAGACCCTTGGCAGCGGCTTTGAGATCGCTGTCGGCGAAGTGCTTGCGATCGACTACCGGCGAATCGGGCCGGGCCACCTCAATACTGATGATGCCGACCTTCTGGTCGCGCGCCGCGATCTCCGCCGCCGCGAAGTAGGCGGGCGCGACGTCGTTGTAGTCCCAGAAATTCAAGTGAATGGTCTGGCCGCGCGGGAAGAGTTTCCAGACCTGCGTAGCGAAGATGCCGAAGTGCGTGCGGCCGTCAGCGGCAGTCTCGGGTCCGGAGTGGCCGGCCAGGATGTGCAGTACGCCCATGCGGAATTTGCTGTCCTGATTCTGCTGGCTCCAGACGCGCGCGGGCGTGTACATCAACGGCGTGAACGCGCCGTAGGTGCCGCTCAGCGCCCATACGCCCGAGAACTTCTGCGGGTCCACACTGGCGCTTTGCCCGATCAGACCGATTGCAGTGGCTACGTTGCCGGCTTCCTGAATGGCCGCTTTGATGCGGGTTCCCAGGGGATTCGTCTCAGGATCGTAATGGCCCCAGAGGCTGCCATGCTCCACATTGATCGATTCGGAAAGATCCGCTGCCAGGGTGAAGAAGCGATTGTCCGTGACGTAGTTCATCCACTTGATGATTTCCGAAATCGCGCGGCGCGCTCCGGCCGCTTCACCAGGTTTGCGGAAAAGGCTGATGGCAACCTGTTTCTCCGCTCCCGAGAGACGATTGACTGCAGTCACGGTCTGCGGTTCAACAGGCAGGTTCTTCACGCGCAGGCGCTCGTCGAGGAACGGATCCGTCTTCGCGTCGAACAACAGCGGCGCATCGTCTTTCACCGTATCGCCGATTTCCACCAGACGATCCGCGAGCCAATCGCCAAGGCCGTTGCGATCAAGCAGCGACATCACCACATCGATATTGGTCTTGAACTGGATCAGGCGTTCGCGCGGGTCGGTGACAGGTCCTTTGCGAATGCCTTCAAATTCGACCCCGTAGTGCTTTTCGAAGGTGTGCGCCAGCGCGATGAAGTAGTCAGAGTTCATCTTCATCCCATAGGGATGGCTCTGATAGCTCACCAACTGATCGCCATGCCCGGGGATCTTACCGCCAACAGCACGCGGCCAATAGCCCTTGGTCGTACGCGCGATCACGATCATGGGACGGCGATCGGCGGGGTCCCAATCCTCCATCGTCTTCAGCACGGAAACGACTTGGGCGTAGTCGCCGCCGTCGTCGATGGTGAAGACGTTCCAGCCGTACGAGGTCCACTGTTCGACCAGATTGTAGGCACGGAAGCGCGCGGGAACGACCCCGCCCAACAGAACGTCGTCGATGCCGGCATTGTTGTCGGAAAGGATGATGCGCAGCCGTTTGCCCACGGATGTTGCGATGGCTTGGGTTTTCAGTTCCTGCGCGTGGCCCTCGGTCATTGCAAACTCGCCTTCCAGCGCAATGACCTTGGGCGAACTCGGCGCACCCACGATGTCCCAGAATGCAGCCTTGCCGGCTGCGGTGGCGATACCAACACCGGAAGGACCGCCGTTCACATCGTTCGTGACATCAACCGTTTCCGCATGGCCGGCGAGCGCCTTGATGCCGCGCAGCTTTGCCTGGGCGAAGAGAGGTTTATCGGCGAGTCCTTGCTCCTGCAGCAGCGTTTTGAGCGCCCCCGCGCCGCGGCGGAAGCCGAGCGCGTCGATGGGCAGGATGGCGTGGTGCGGATCAACGTAATAGCGTTTGTCGCCCGTTGCTTTGAACTTGCGCTCCATCGCCTGGCCCATGATCATCCAGAGCGCGTAACCTGTGGGCACATTGTGACCGCCGGCAAGCATGAACTTGTCGCCGTAAGGATGCTTCGGACGGCGATAGTCATAGCGAAGGCCGCCGAGTTCGGGACCGGCGAGATGCGCGGCAACGTTGAATGGCGTGTAAGCGAGAGGACCGCCGAAGTGGCCGGTCTGGGCATAATTCCCCAGGAGCACCAGGGTCATGCACGTCATGTACCCGACGTCTTCCAGACCTTCGCGGCCGAATGGGACGTTCAAAGGTTCGACGTGTGAGAGTAGCGTTTCGCTGGTTGTTGCCAAATTCGGAGCCTCCCGGGTTCAGGTTGTATTTACCAGAGTAACAACGGCAAATATTCCGTTATCTGGCGCCCATGACCTGCACGAGCAGGCCATCGAGATCACGGAATTCCGGAGCTCCGCTTACTTCCGGCGATTCCACTTTTGCGCCCGCCGCTTCGAGTTTCGCCGCCGCCGAAGCGTAGCCGAAGGCCGCCGCAGAAACACAGAAATGATTCACGCCGGGTTTCTGGCCACCCGGTGCCTGCAAGAGTCCGATGCGCGACTTTCCGACCTGAAACCAGATGCGATTGTTGTTGCGCTGCGTCACGGAGCCGAAGATCTTCTCGTAGAACGCGGCGGATTTCTCCGGGTCCGAGACGTTCAGCAGAATATGATCCAGCCCGGTTGGCTGGAAGACCGGCGCGCCGGCGTCAGTGCCTGGTTCAGGAGAAGCCGTGCGGCCTTTCAACTGGCTCCACGTGTCGTCGGCGGAGAGTTGCACGTGGATACCGTCGGGATCGGTTACGTTCAAATCTTTGCCGCTCGGATAATCGCGGTAAGCGATGCCGCGCTGCGTCAGGAATGAGTGGATGTCGGCGATTTGAAAACCGTCGATGCCGACGGAGAAGTGGTCGACACCGAACGGCTGGCGGCCCTGCTCGATTGCGACGTAGCAACGTCCGAGCATGACGTAGCGCCGCTCGGTCGTGTTGTTCTTCCACACAGGCGAGCCGAATGCCTTCGCGTAAAGCGCCGCGGATCTTCCAGAAGCGGGAACCGAGATCTCGACGTGGTCCAGCGCCGTGAAACGCAAGGGCTGTTCGGCCGCGCGAGCCACCGCGCCGGTGGCCAAAATGGCGAGCACTTCGCGTCTGGTCGGCATGGTCTGTCGGCACCGCACAGCATATCGCAAAAACACGGAGTCTTAGAGCTGCCCAACGGCGAAGGTGCTATTTCGCACATCACGACATCCGCGCCAGGCAAAAAATTGGTCCATTCACGATTCCTGTTCTTTAAGCTCAGAAAACGGAGGAACCAAAATGGAAACCAATCCCGAAAACACCGGCAATCTGCAAGACGACCTGAAACAACAAACCGAAGAGATCAGGCCTGAAGACGCCGAAAAAGTGAGCGGCGGAGCCATCGACGCATTTATGTATTTCGAAGACCAGAAGTAAAGCTCAACCGGATTTGGCGCGCTCGGCAGCGAAGAATTCCGCAACCTCGTCGGAGTAGCGGCTTTCGAGGTCCGCCGGCATCCCGTGTTCGACCAGCGCCCGCGCGCAACCGACCCAATCGCCGCATTCCGGATCTCGATTTCGCGACGCCCAGGAAAGTGTGCCATTGACGTTGTCGCCGAATCCATGCCTTTCAGTCCAGCTCGCGCCGTGCTCCAGGAGGAAGCGCGTCAGATCAGAATCGCCCTGAAACACCGCCAGGTTCAGAGCGGAAGCTTTCCAGTCTCCTCCCGGAACATTAATCGGCCAGCCCAGCCGAACCATTAGTTTGACCGCATTCGTGTTTCGGTTTTCCACCAATTCCGGAAGCTGCCGCAGCTGAAATTCGGAGAGCCTGCCGAAGACACCGCTCTCAGCTTCCAGAATGCGCCGCGCCTCCAACTCGTCGCATCGAGCGCAGGCGGCAACGAAGCGGTCTTCGAGCGAGAGCGACTCGGACCCTCCTGCCGCCTCCAACGCTTCGGCCGCTGCGGTCAGCCCATATTGCAACGCCAGCCGCCATGCGCTGACGCCTTCTTTGTTTATGGCGCGAGGGTTGGCCCCTGCTGCAATCAATGCCTCCACGTGAGCCCGATCGCGGCGACGCCGGATCGCCCAGAACAAGCATTGCTCAAGATCGGTCGTGGAGGATTTCCCGGCATACCGAAGCAGTAGACGCAGACCCTCAATGTCATCCCTGTCGAGCTGGTGTGCCAGGACGGTCCAAACTTGCAGTTTGGCGCCGCGTTCCAAAAGCAGACGCGTGCAGGTATGATCGGGGGTCTCAAGCGAGTGATAGAGGGATTCACCGTCGTTCGGATTCGCGCCCGCGTCGAGCAGCATCATTGTCAGTGCGGAATCGTGGTTCTTTCCCGCCGCTCCGTACAGCGCGCTGAGCGGATGCTCCCCGTGCATCCAAAATTGATTGGGATCGGCACCCGCATCCAGAAGCAGGCGGGCGCAGCGACGAAAGGAGTCTTTGTACGCGGGAAGCTGCAGCAGCGTCGAATGGGTTACTGCGACCAGCGGTGGCATGTCCAGCGTCTCTTTGCAGCCGGGACAGCGCCAATAGTCTGTCAGCTGATTGACGCACTCACGACCAGCGGCAATAGCCCGCTCGATGGCCGCTGCGTCTCCGCTTGCGCAGGCGAGAAACAGGTCACCCTGGCCGAGATCGGGACGTTCTTCGAGCGTTCTCGCCGCGAGTTGAGGTTTCGGCGGGTCGGTCTCGTGGCCGTACACATAATGCAGCCAGCGTGGTACAGCATCTTCACGAGCGTGCGACATCATCATGTTGCGCCAGTCGACATAATTCTTCAAGTTGCGCCAGGAAGGCAATCCGTACTCCCGCGCGATGCAGGATTGGGCGTCGTGAAGCTTCAGTCCAAGCGCCGCGATTTCACTGTTCGTCTTGCCTTCAGCGGCGGGAAGCGAATTGCGCAAGCGGGTGAATGAGGCGGCGTCGCCGGCTTCGTAATCGCGCAGGAGATCTTTCGCCTGCTTTTTCAGGTGTTCAATGTTGGGGCGTTCCGGTAAAAGGGGCATTCATAAACCTCCATGCATGAATTGCCGTCGGTCCGCAAAGTCGGCTGCACAAAGGTTCAACGATGGAAAAGCAAAAGAAGCAAGTGGGTTCAACCCTGCCCGCGGACCCGGATGCGGCTTGCACCGCATTCCCGATCATACGATACACGGGCTCGGATCAACACACTCAGCGCCGCATCATGCGAAACGCAAAATTGACGCCGTAGCCCTGCTTGAGAGCGAGCGTGATCCAAAGCAGACAGAGGTCCTCAAGCATGCGCGCGCGCTTCAGCGGGCCCGCATCGACAGGATCGAAACCGAGATCACTCGCAAGACCGGCGGCAATCCGCTTTGCGCCATCGTCATCGCCGCAGTAAAACATAGTGGCAGGCTGCCCTTGATAATCCGGATTCGCCATGTTCGGATAACCCGTGGTGTTGAAGATCTTCACCACATGCGCTTTGGTCAAACCTGCGACCCTTTCGCCGCCGGAAGTCCCCTGCGGAACGTCGAGGCCCGAGAGATCGGGCAGCAGCGGATTGGTCGCATCCAAAACAATCTTTCCCGTAAGATCCCCTGTCGACCTCAACGCATCCGCCACGGCGCCCCACGGCACCGATAGCACGATCACATCAGAAGACTGTGCCGCCTCCATGACGCCAGCTACCCTTGCCGCGCTGGCTGAGTCGCTTTTCTTCGGATCACGCACGCCAAAAGTCACTTCATGGCCACGCTTCGCCCAACCTGTGCCAAGGGTGCTGCCTACATTTCCGGCGCCAATGATTGCAATTTTCATCACTCATCAGATTCGTATGAAGCCGAACGCGAAGTCAAACCGCTGCGTAAAAATTGAAACTTATAGGTTTGGAAGTCGTCTGATTGACTAAGTGTGGTTACGAAACTGCATCGTGCAGATTTCGATTTGTGAAAAGGGAGACTTCTAAAAAATGAAAATCAATACCAGCGCACTTGCAATTGGTCTCGGATTGCTGGCAGGCGCTTCCATAATGACGGCTCAAACGCCTCAGGCTAACTTTTACTTTGGCGTCGGGACGGCGACGGACTCATCCAGCAACACGCCGATTGATGTCTTTGGCACAGGCAACTTCCAGAACACGCCTAAGATAACCGGCACGTTCCTCGATGCCGGAGGCAGCTTTATGCTGACACCTCACTTCGGGGCCGGCGCCAACCTGAGCTGGCGCGCCAGCCAGGGTTATTATGCCGGCATTAGCTATCGACCGTTCTTCTATGATTTCAATGGCATCTGGCAACCGATCAAGAGTAAGCGCTTTGTGCCGGAAGTGCAGGCCGGTGTCGGTGGAGTAAGAGTTGGTTTCACCGCCAATCAGACCGCGTGCGATGCGCTTGTAGGATGCCAGACCTTCAATGCCGGCTCCGAAAACTCAGATCATTTCCAGGCGCATTTCGGAGTAGCGGCGCGCATTTACGCGACTCCGCACATCTTTGTGCGGCCCGCCGTGGATGCTCACTGGGTGAACAACTTCTTCCAGTTCGGCAGCAACTGGGTGCCAGAGTATTCAGTCAGTGTAGGTTACAGTTTCGGCGGCGAATAACACCTGACGGCTCGAGTGTGGCGTTTCCGAAAAAACTATCCGTTCCGATTACGCGTACACGCGGGCGTCAGCCGGGCTTTCCGGGGAACGCACCTCGCAGTGCGTGTACATCTTTAGTCAACATACGACGGAAAACACCGCATTAGCGGTCACGGCTCAGAGAAATATTTCTGAGCCGCGACCGTAAGGGCGCGGTCTTAGTCTTACACTAAGTTACTTCTCTTTGTCTTCCACCAGCGACTTCAGTCTTGTAAGTTCACGGTCGATGCGCCGTCCTCTTTGTACCAAAAGCAGGACAAAGCCGATCATGATGATCCAGGCGGCCGAATAGCCGAAAAAGAGGAAGTGAAGGTTCGTAATATCGACGGCTGACATGTTGTCTCAGATGGCGTGAAGTTCTCGGCGAAGTGAATCGATCTCGCGGCGGTTGGATTCCTGATGCAGTCGTACCAGCATCATCGCAGTGCCGAGCAGCAGGAATACCAACCAGTCGGTGAGCAGCGGAGGCCAGTATATTCCCGCGAGCGTCCCGGTTTCGAGAACGGGACCGGGATGCTGAGTCCGGACGTTGTGAAGGCGGATCGCCATGAAGACGATCGGAATATCGGCGGCGGCAAAGATTGCCAGCACCGCTGACATTACGCCGCGCTGCTGCGGCTCGGCGATAGCGGGCCGCATCAGAAGATAGCCGAGATAAAGCAGGAAGCACATCAACTGGGACGTCATGCGTGCATCCCAGGCCCACCAGATTCCCCATTCGACCCGGCCCCAGATGCTGCCGGTCGCGAGGTTGACCAGCGTGAACATCGTACCGACCTCGACGGCGGAAACGGCAAGCGAATCCCACCAGAAATTCTTGCGGTACAGAAACGCGATACTCCCGACCACCGCGACGCCGTAAAAACAGAACGCCGTGAACGCAGCGGGAACGTGGATGAAGATGATGCGGAAGATGTTCCCTTGCAAGGCGTCAATCGGGATCACGAGAAAAATCCGGTAGAAGTTCCAGACGAGGATAATCGTGCCGAGAATTCCGAGCGTGTAAATGGTCTTTTCGCGCATTCTGTTTCACCTCTATATCACAAGAATAAACTCGATCAGATACAGCGCCAGCGCCGTGAACATCACATCGTATACGATCAGCAGACGCACATCGCTGAGCACGGCATTGCCGTTCAACAAACCGCTGGTCAGTTCCATCGCGCCAATGAGCAGCGGGATCATCAGCGGATAGAGCAGCACGGGCAGCATTAATTCGCGCAGACGGACATTCACGGTGACAGCGCTCAATGCACTGCCGACAACCGTAATTCCCCAAGTGGACAACGCCATCACCAGGATGATGGGCAGGATGGAAGCGGCCCAGTGGATGTTGTAGAAGAGCCCGAAAATCGGAAGCGAGACGATTTCGACGATCAGCAGCAGCAGGAAACAAGCGATCGATTTGCCGAGAAAGATGGCCCATCCGGGAACCGAAGCGATCAGCACTTCGAGGCAGTCGTTGGGCAGTTCGCGGGCGAAGCTGCGATTCACGATCAACGCCCCGGCAAACGCATAGACGAGCCAGAGCAGGCCACCGGAGATCGCGAGACGTTCGTCGCGGTCCAGGTCGAAAGCGAAACTGAACAGGACCAGGATTACCAGCGCGAACGAAAGGCTGGCGTTCAGAGATTCGCGCGTGCGCCATTCCGTGCGGAGATCCTTGCGGGCTATGGCGAGGGCGGCCATCAGTTCTTTCTTCACCCCTGCGCCCCTTCGCCGTAATTGCGATAAAGCCAACCCGGGTCCAGCAGCATTTCGCTGCTGCGCGGTCCCGAAAATACGATCTTGCCCCGCTCCAGCAGAGCCACATCGGTGGCCAGTTCCATGGCTTCGCGGATCTGGTGGGTTGACATCACGATGGTCGATCCGCGCGCCCGGGCGCTCCCGAGAAGTTGCTGCAGCACGGCGACGGCGCGGTCGTCGAGCGAAGTGAAGGGCTCATCCAGCAGGAGAAGGTCGGGATCATGGAGAAACGCGCGCGCGATGGCCAGCCTTTGTCTCATACCGCGAGAGAACTCGCGCGCAAGTCCGTCTTTGACGCGGGTGAGGCCAACGCGCTCGAGCGCCTCGGTTGCGGCTTGTCTGGGATTCTCGACGCCGCCGAACTGTCCGAACAGCACGAGATTCTCAAATGCCGAAAGGTCGTCGTAAACGCCGATCCCATGTCCGAGATAGCCGATGCGCCCGGCGATTTCAACTTCACCCTTTGTCGGTTTTGACAGGTGCGCCAGAATACGAAGCAGCGTGGTCTTCCCTGCTCCATTTCGCCCCAGGAGTGCCAGGCAGGCGCCCTTCGAAACTTCGAAGCTTGCCCCGCGCAGGGCCGGAAAATCCCCGAAATACTTCCAGACGCGATCAGCCGCGACTGCGCGCATGCTTCGAGGCTTTCGTTACGGTCTCCGATTCGGCTTTGACCTGTGCGGTATTGCCTGCTGATTCGAGCGGGTCGCCCTTGCGGTAGAGAAGGATGAATGCGAGCGCGAGCATGCCGATGATTGTGAGGAGCACCCATTTCACCGCCAGGATGGAATCGATGAAGCTCGCGTTGGCTGCCAGCAGCCCGTACAATTTGGGAAAGTTTTCGGCGATATTCTGGCCGCTGCCACCACCGCTGTTGGCGTTGCCGCCGCCCGAGTCATCAGGCGTATTGAAGAGGCCCGTTCCCTCCACGTCGAATTGCAGATCAGGGCCTTTTACCGCATACACAGTCGCCTTGGTATCGGGGACCGAGCCGATGGCATTCACGTCGGGACCCTTGAACTCAACTCCCGCCGGAGCCACCGCTCTGATGAGGTTGGCCCTGGAGAGAACACGATCCTGGAAAACGCCGGGGCTGTTGAACGGCATGGACCACGCCAGGTCGACCCGCGTTTCGCCAGGCTTGATGGGAAAGTCAAGCTTGTACTGGTTCGGCTTTTTCCCAAGCGGGTCGGCGGACCGGCGAATGGGCAAGCCGCCGGGCGCGGTGACGTTGATTTCCATCTTGCCCTGCGCCGCGGCCGGCAACTCGAATTGGAGCGTACCCTCGTCAGGATCGTTCCACGTAGTCTTGCCATCGTTCGTGAAGAGGAACCCTTCGGTCACCTGCATGGTGCCCTGAGGCGAGGGTTCAAGTACGAAGAAATGCTGTTGGATTTTGGCCTGGCCAGATGTTTT
>Ga0210389_10001231_pt1 | contig 20873 bp, 18 predicted proteins | sample IncBWH28OmetaG_FD_160127 | JGI IMG/M metagenome (GOLD analysis project Ga0210389, IMG submission 160127) | Forest soil microbial communities from Barre Woods Harvard Forest LTER site, Petersham, Massachusetts, United States - Inc-BW-H-28-O ...
GTGGACGGCGCGCATGTTCTTGATGTTCCACCTGGAGCGCCCGGACGTGCTGCCGGTGGGCGATCTGGGCATCCGCCGGGCGATCGAACGCGCCTACGGGCTCGACGGGCTGCCAGATGCGCCGAGCATGGAGCGGATCGCCGAGCCGTGGCGTCCGCACCGCACGCTCGCCTGCCGCTATCTGTGGCGCTCGCTGGATAACGAGCCGACGTAGGCGACGCCCGGCCTGGCCGCGACGCCTTGGCCGACGGGGCTACTTCTTAGCGGACTTGACGCGCTGCCTGGAGGACTTCTTCGCCTTGGAGCCGTACTTCTTGCGGGCCGCCCTTTCGCAGGCGACGCGCTCGCGCTTCTTCTTGTCCTTCTTGCAGGCCTTGAGCGCTTTGGCGAGCTTCTGTGCTCTCGACAGCTTGGTGTTTTTGAACGGTTTGACCCCGCCGCAGCCTTCCAGGGAGATGGTGGTCGTCTGTTCGATGACGGCGCCGTTCTGCCCGACGATGGTCGTCGGAATCACGAGCCTGCTGGCGCTCTTGCACAGATTGTAGTTTTCATCTTCGGGCACGAACGTGGTGAGCGCCGAGTGCGGCCCTTCTGGGAAGATCGATTCGAACTTCGTGAACGGCGCGTCGGGCGAGGTTTCGAATTTGGAGTAGGTGATGCCCTTTTTGATGTCCGTCTTGCCGTCGAGCAGGATCTTGACGCCTTCGCCTTGGAGCACGAACTCGACGTCGGGGAATTCGGCGGCGCCGTGGGAGACCAGATACGCGGGTCCCCGCAGCGGGTCCTTGAACACCGGCGTGGTGACGATCCCTTCGCCGATGACCGAGCCTTCGTCACACGAGGCCGGGTTGACTTCGAAGGTCGCGGCCAGGCAGGCCTTTTCGATCGTGCTCTCGCGCGAGGGCAACAGTGCCGGAAGGGTCAGGTCGACCTTGTGGATGTTTGCCTGCCCGAGACCGGGCGATTCCACGGTGACCTTGAACGAGGTGCCGTTGAATTTGCTGCCCTGGGCTTTGACCGTCGCGGTCAACTTCGGCTTGAACGGCAGGCTCGCGCCGTTGGACACGAAGAACGGTTCGGAGATCGGCGTGACGCCACCTTCGTAGCCTGTCAGCTGCCCGGTGATCTTCAGCCCTTCGCAGTTGGTCGGGTTGAACTGAAATGGCGCGTTGCCGGGTCGCTGGACGGTGACGTTGACGGCTTTCAGCTGCGCGGGCACGCCTTCGACGAACTTCGGGATCGGTTCGCTTTCGACGATCGCCGCGGCGGTCTTATCGTTGATGTTGATCGTCGAGAGCACAGTCACCGGTTTGGCGAAGTGGAACGGGCCGACGTTCACTTCGGTCCGGTCTAGCAGGCCGAACGGGGACGCGCCGTGTTTGCCGTTGGCCTGCAGCGGTCCCGTCAGATACAGCTGGCCACCGAGCGTGACCGGATCGCCACCGAGACCGGAGATGCTGGTGCTGGTCCCGACCTGACTTTCGGGCTTGCACGATCCGGCGTTGGCTTCTGGTTCGGAGCACAGGCTCACGTCTGAGATCAGCGCGGCCAGGCCGGGCGGCAGTTCGGTCTTGATCCGTTCGAGCGCCTGCTGCCCGTCGGGGTGTCCGATGGTCACGGTGAATGGGCTGAAGGCGGCCGCCTGCGTGTTGGTCGAGCCCGCGTTGATGCTCGGCGAGAACGGAAGCGTCGAGCCCGGGCACGACGAGCCGTTGGGGCCGGACGTGACTTCAAAGCTCGAGCTCACGGGCACCGACTGAGCTTCCTTGCCGGGTTCTTCCGAGTAGGTGCGGAAGCTCGCGGCAGTGGTCGCGGGACCACAGAAGCCCGGCGTCGTGTTTGATGCCCTGCCGCCCGGCGGCAGCGAGATTTCGAGTGTTTCGAAGGGCACGGGCGGCGTGCCCCTGAAGGTAGACGTCAGCTGGCCCTCCTCGCCGCCTTCTTCGGTGTCGATCTTGACTTCGCCGGCGAGCTTTACGCGAATCCCGGACTGTTCGTTTTCAGCAGCCAGGTAGGTGATCAGTTCGGGCTTGAACGGATCCGTGTGCTGCTTGGCAAGATACAGCGAGCCGGTCAGCGGTTCAGAGCGTTTGATATACGGCGTGACGATCCTCACCGTGCCGATTTTCGAGACTTCGGGGCAGCCGAGCGCTTCGGGGGAGAAGTTGTCGTTGTCGAGCTGTTCCTGGAACGACGATTCGCTTTCTTCACCGAAGCTGCCGGCGCCCTGGAAGCCTGCGAGCGCCGCCGAACAGGCTTCTTCCAGACCCTCGCCGAAGCCGGCGTTGGACAGGACTTCACGTGGGAGCACGACCGTCGTGGACTGCGCGTTGGCCTCCGCGACGCTGCCTTCCGAGCTGGTCGGATCGAGCGTCGGGGCCTGCGGGATCCTGACGAAGATGTTGAGGCCGGTCGGGGTACTCGCCTCGTGCTCCGAGGACGCGGCTTCGAAGGTCGGTTCGAAGGGAAGGCCGTTGCAGCCGGTCAGCTGGATCGGGGTGCTGAGCGTCGCTTCGACGGGCGCTTCGCCGGGCTTCCACGATTCGGCCCTGACGGAGCTTTCGAGCGGCTTTGCGCACGTGGTGGGGAGAGTCAGGTACGGGGCGGGACTCGATTCGCGGGACGGTTCACAGGCTGGCACGAGCGTCTTGTCGCCGCCGGCCGCCGCGAGTCGCTTGTAGCCGCCGCCGAGGCATTCCCAGCCCCGCTCCGGGCTGTGACTTTCGGCCGCCGGGGTACCCCAGATCGTGAGGATCACGCTGAGCACTTCGGCCGTCTGGGAGGTGTTCTTGGAGCTAACTTCGACGGCGTAGCCTTTGCCCGTCTTGACGGCGGTGTCGAGTACGATCGGCACGCCTTCGAACTCAAAGCCGAGGCGCGCTGGCTCGCCCTTCGCGGGGGTCAGATCGAAGACCGGGATCGGTTCGGTTTTGTATCCGAGCGAGAAGCCTGGCGATCTGAACGTCACGATCGCGACGCCCGCGGCGCTGTGCCCAGGGCAGGCGTTGTAGTTGCCGGAGAAGACCGTGGAGAACTGCTCGTCGGTGCATTCCTCGCCGTAGTTGGTGTTGCCGATGAGCCCTGACGGGAGCACCGTATCGACGTTCTTGAGCAGCTCGGGCGTGCCTGGATGCTTTTCCGTTTCGCGCGGGTTCAGCGAGTATTCCTCGTTGAAGTCGAGCGTGGTGGTGAGTTGGAACGGATGCGAGCCTGCGTTGGTGTCGACTCCGCCCGTTTCGGTTTCGGGAGTGAGTTCGTAGCTTTCCACACCGAATGGGACGGGCCCCGAGCCGCTGAGCGCAGGCGAGCGGGCTTCCATGAGCTTCGGTTCTACGTTCCCGCCCGACACTTTGACCACGTTCTGGCCGCTCGGCGTTTCGCCGGCCTTGACCCTGACGTGCACGAGCACTTCGATCACGACAAACGGAGGCAAGGCGCCTTCGTATGTGCAGACCAGTCCGGTGCACGGGAGCGTCGGTTCCAACGGAGCTCCGTCTTCTTCGGTCCGTTCGCCGAACCCGACCTTCGCGGTAGTCGGATGTGACCCAATCGGTTCGAGGCCGCTGGGGAGTTCGTCTGTGATCGTCACACGGTCGCTGCCCTCGGCTTCGAGCGGCGCGTCACCGAGATTCGTGATGATCCCCACGGCGACGCCTTCTTCTCCCGGCGTGGACGCGAATTTGCTCGGGGCCATCCTCGAGAGGATCTTCCAGCGGGCGCTTTCGGCAGATGCGACGGCGACGCTGGCGGTGAGCGCGACGAGCACGAGTGCGCCACAGATCGCGACGCGAGCGAGGATCGTTCGTTTGATCATGGCTTGCCTTTCCCTCACGCTCTCGATGCCGAGAGCCTGGGCGGACGGTGATCGAGACCGGCCTTGCGCCCCTTCGAGGACTTCTCGGCTCCGTAGCGCTTGCGGGCTTGCCGTTCGCACGCGACGCGCTTGCTCTTCTTCTTGTCCTTCTTGCACGACTTGAGCGCCTTGGCCAAGAGCTGAGCGCGCGTCAGCGGCTTCCGTTCGGTCTTGATGTTCAGCACCCGCTGCTTGGGCGCCAGGTTGGCACCGGCCGATGAGAGGTTTGACGAGCCGCTGGGCACGTTGCTGGCCGCGCCTGGCAAGGGCGACACGGGCATGGCGGGCGGCCTGCATTCTTCGGCGGTGCACGGCGGCTGCTTCGTCGGCGGAGGCGGCGTGCACGGTTCGGGGCTCGGATCGGCAGCACTGGGCTTGCAGATGCGTGCGTCGTAGATGTCCAGCGAGCTGTCGGTGTCCCATGCCGTCAGCCGCGAGTCGGTGAGGAAGAACACGTTGCTGGCGTCTTCGCTGGCGTCCAGGAACGCGGATTCGTGTTCGGATTCACCGGATGAGATCAACTGGACGCATCCTTTCGCCGAGTTCTCGGCTTCCGTGTCGCAGCTGCCAAGCCCCTCGGGCTCGTACTCGTAGACGTTCTCAACGCCCACTTCTGCTTCCACCAGCTTGCCGCCGACTTCGGTGAGCTCCTCCCGGGTCGGCTTGGCGACGTGCACGAGCGCGTCGGCGCTGTTGAAGAACAGACGCCCTTCGTTGGACAGGTAGCGCGACTGGTAGAGCGATGGCTGCACGCCGTAGCGGGTCCAGCCGGGAACGTTCCCAGCGAGCCAATGGTCGACGCCGCCGTGCGCGGCCCAGATTTCCGGGCGGTCGACGGCGAGGCCTTCGCCTTCGCCACCGTTCTGCAGATCGTCGACGCCCACCGGCTGCGCTCCGCTCGGGTTGCAAGACGCGCAAACGAGGCTGCCGGGGCCTTCGGCTTCGAAGCGATAGAGGAAGACCTCCTCGTCGGGCATCCCGCTGTTGGCGTCGGTGTTGTTGTAGCCCGTCAGCCGCCGGTCGGACATGAAGGCGAGGTATTCCCCGTTGGGGGAGACCCGAGCGGTCTGGCGGCCGAGCGACGCGGGCGCCACACCATTCTGATCGCTGACCAGCGGCTCGCCCCAGTCAGGCGCGTCTTCGCTCGAGATTCGCCCGATGAAGCGCGGCATTTCCCACTTCCCGCGCGAGTCCCGATGGACGACGTACAGGTTGCACCCATGTGTGCTGGGCGCTTCGACGACGCAGTCCCCTTGTCGGGCGTGTTCGCCGGAGACGCTTCCAGCGTTGCTGAGCACACCGTTGGCCGCGAAGTACACAGTCGCGCCTTCCTCGCCAACCCCGAGGACCTCGCCCATCACTCCCGCGCCATTGCCATTGATCAAGCTGGGGCTGAGATCTGTCACACGTTCGCCCGCCGGCTTGGAGGCTTCGAAGACGTACAGTTCCGAGGAGTTCGCTTCGGTCGTATTGGCTTCAGGCGTGAGCCGCCTGCCGGCGGTGAAGAAGACGGTCGATCCGTCGGCGCTGGCGGCTTGGAAATGCGGTAGGCCAGCGGGTCCGCCCGGCACGAGGCCGGTGTTCGGTTCGTCGACTGGGATCGACGTGACCGTCGGTTCGTTTTTTTCGTTGACGCCGACTGTGCTCATGAACAGGTGTTCTTCTCCTGAGGTCCAGACGACGTGTGATCCGTTGTCACTGATCGCGTCCTCGGACATGCCTTCGTGCTTCGGCGGTTTCCCACCGGTGTAGCTTTCTTCCAGGTCAGGTTTGCCGTTCGGGAGCATGCTGATCAGCTGCAGCCGTTCTGCTGCGTGCTTGCCCGCCGCCCACATGTAGAGCTCCTGATGTTCAGGAGCGGTCGCGGTGAGAGCCACCTTCGAGCTGAACACGACGTGGCTCAGGTCTGGGGTTGTCGCTTGAAGCCCCAGGTTCGCGTCGTCGAGCGGCTCCTTCGTCGCGGCGGTGTAGTCCTTGGCCGTGACGAGTGCCAGGAAGCATGGAACCACGCTCGCACCTTCCGCTTCACAGGCGGCCGCACTCGTGTCACGCACGTAGAGGTCGCGACCGGGGAGCGCTTCTTCGGCTTCACCCAGGTTCAGCGGGTTTTCCGCGTACGGGGACACAAAGCTGGTGGACAGGTCGCTCGAGAAGGCCTGGTACTCCCAGGGACCGCCAGCGGCGAACCCCTGGCTGGGCGATTCGTTTTCCGTGTTGAGGTCATCTGAGATCCACGGATCGGTGCCGCTGGGCGCGTGAGCTTCGTGCGTGGCGAGGATCTGCGTCGGTTCGGGGGAGCGAGAGCCCTTCGGCTGGTTGCTCCCGACGGGCCCAGCGGCGACGTACGCGATCGTGTCCCCGTCGGCGGCGGCCTGGATCAGGCCGCCTTCCTTGCGGATCGCATAGATCTCCGAGCCATCCTTGTTGGGTGGCGTCACCAGTTCCCACCCACGCCCGTCCAACATGCTCGCTTCGACCAGCGAGGCCTGGGTGATGAACGTCCGTTCTTCGCTGACGACGCGCTTGGCCCCTTCGGCGAATTCATTTTCAGCGACCACGCGGAAGTGGTAAGTCGTGCTCGGTGACAGTCCGGTGAGCTTGACGGCGACTTCCTGAGGGCTGAAATCTTCCTTTGCGCCGACCGTGGCTGGAGCCGTTTCCGCGCAGGATGCTTCATGAGCCGCGCATTCGACTTCCCCGTATTGCACGCGGTAGTTGGTTGACGCTCCTTCCGGATCGATCATCGCGCGGGCTTCTGCCTGGGTGGCGCCGACGTGTGCCGGAAAGACGCTGTCGTGCTCTATGACAGGCGCTCCGGGCGGCTTCGGGGCAAACACGTAGAGTTCGATCTGATTGCTGGCTTGATTGGCGAGGAGCACTTCGCCGCTTTGGCCGTCGACCGCGAGACCGCTACCACCGCTGTTCGCTTCGAGTTCTCCGGAGGAGAACCGTTCCACCAACACGCCGGACGCCGTGAAGGTGGCGACACTGTCGAGGTTATCGACGAACCCGTCCTGACCCAGCGCGCCTCCAGGCGCGTCATCGACTGCCACTCCACCCGCGCTTTCGCCGTCGACTTCGGCTGTCGCCGCGGTCGCCGCTTCGCTTCCTTCTTCGGGTTCGACGGCTTCAACTTTTTCTTCCGCCCCTTCACCGACGAGGACGACGGGTACCTTCGCGACAAAGCATGCGTGGGGGTCACACGGATGGCCGAACGCTTCGACCGGGCTGCCTTTCTTCTTCAGCTCCTTCGCTTCTTCTTCGGTCGCTTCTGCGTCTGGGCCCCCCGGCGCATAGGTGATGTACAGCTCGCCCTTGGCATCGAGCGCGAATCCGGGCCTGGTCGGACGAGACCCTTCGAACGTAACCGTGCCTTCCTTAGTTTCTTCGGGCACCGTGATCGGTTCTGAGGGTTCCCCCAGCAGCTTGCTCTTTTCGGCGTCGCTGTATCGCGTGATCTGGAAGTCTTCGGTTTCGTCTTCGCGCTCGACCCATACGACTCCGGCCCCGTCCACGGCCAGGCCGTCGACGGGGCCGGGTTCGGAGTCATCCACGCGCAACGCCCCAATGAACACGCCCGCGGGCGTGAACTTGTCGATCGCGGCTTTCTTGCCGGTGCTGTTCGCGGACACGTACACGTCGCCTCTGGATGGAGAGCCGCTCGCGTTGTCGACCGCAATCGCGTCAGGTTCATCGAATTGCATGTGGTTGAAACCGGCGATCCCCGGAAGGCATTTTTCTCCGGCTGCACACTGTTCGTATTCCTTGTCGCCGGCACGAACTCCGAAGCCCCATGCTTCGATGAACTTGTGGGAGGCGTTGAAGCGCACGACGCGACTGTCGCCCTTGTCGAGAACGTAGATGTCTCCGGTGGCTTCGTTGACGGCCACGGCCGTGGGCCGCGACAGCGTGCCGCCAGGGCTGGCTTCGAAACCCGAGCCGAACACCCCGGCGGGTGCGTGCGCTTCGAGCGCCTGCGCGGGGGCTCCGCAGACGAGCGGCCCGATGATCGTGCAGCAGGTCGCTAGCAGGGAGCGACGCCACGAGCGCGAGCGGCACACGCGCGCCAGCGCGGCTTGGGTACAGCTCACCTGCTCCCGCACCTTTCGCATCCTGCTCCTCTCCCTCAACTTCCCTCTAACTCCAGGGTATCAGTCCGGCTGTTGCTGTCAAGCGTGTACCAACCGATGTGCTGGCTGGTTGGGCAGCCGGTGAAATGCTGGAGCCGAAACGCGCGTTATCGGTGAATCTCCATCGTTAACGACGCGTGGGGCCCGAAGGCCCCGCGCGTCTTGCTTCTCGGTGCTTGGTCTGCATGTGCTGCTCAGCAGATCCGTCTACTTACAGAGACACACCCAGTGCTGCGCCTTTGTTGGTCGCAGTGGTGCTCTCACCCGACGGCACGGTGTTCGTTTCTTCGCCTTTGGTGATGGTGCTCAGCAGCGTGAAACGTGAGCCTTCGGTTGCGATCGTCGGTTCGCCGCCTTCGTTGACAGAGAAGATGTTCTCCGCGGTCTTACTGACCAGTTCGACATTGCCGGTGTCTTCACCTGTGACTGCGCCCATGGTCGAGACTTTGAGGCCTTCGCAGTTGAATTCGGCGGAGTTGCCACCGCTTTTAGCAGCGACGGTTACGCCAACGCCAGATTTAGCTTCACCGGTCGCAACCAGCGTGCTCAGCAGCGTGTTGGTCGTGATATCGCCTTTTTTCTCTTTGGCCTGGACGGACGTGCACTTTTTGCCCGAGCTTTCGCATTTTTCGAACACAACTGTGTCTTCCGCCTGCGTGGCACTGATGATCGCGCCTTTGCCCGTGGCCTTCTGGCACTCGGTGTCGCCGACGATGCCGACACCCGGGACGAACACCGTGAGGATGCTTACGCCGTTTTTGCCCGTGAATTTCGAGGGCAGTTTGGTGGGTGCCCTGCGGATATAACCGCCTTTGCCGCCTTCTTTACCACAGCCTTTTTCGAGTTTGCCGCCTTTGACTTTGGCGCATTCGAAGTATTCAGGGCCTGCTGCCGAAGCGCTGGCCGCGGCGACCGCGGTCATCGCGAACACAGCTATGAGGCAGAGCCCCACGATCTTGATGCGTGTCATCTTTGTCCACTGCTCCTTTTTCCCTCTGGGAGTCGAACGACCGACCCCGAGACCTCCCCGATCCCCTTCTTCAGGACGGTGATGCCCCGAAGCCGCTTGTCGCCACAAGCCTTTCCCGAGCTTGCGACGTCGTAAGCGTGACCTTCGCAGAAAACATCTCCTGCGTCAAGGTCAAGCCGCAACAGCGTCGAGACCCACAAACAGAAGCTCCCTTACGGGAGCCGTGCCAGGGTCCATGGCGCTCCGCACCCTCTGCGACGCTTGACATCATGTCCCGGCGACCGTACCACAGCGTTTGCGTTGCCGTCAACCCCCGTATTGGTTAACACCAGAGCTGTTAACCAATACGGCGCACCGCCACCGTGCGATCTGCCTCCGCGGCCAACTCCCAGCCTGGTGTATCTGCATCTCGAAACAGGCGGTTGACGACCGCCGTGGGGCCAGGCAGGCCGCGGCCGTCTGACTGTCCCTCGCGGGCATCGTGGAAGACCACGCAGCCGCCGGGTGCCACAAATCCGTGCCACTCCGACCAGTCGAGCCCGCACGCCCGCTCGGAGTGATCGCCGTCGATGAACACCAGCTCCAGGGGCTCGCGCCAGCGCGCGGCCATCTCGTGTGACAGTGCCACGTGCCAGTGCACGCGCGGTGCCCGGGCTCCGCGCCGGCGAACGGCGCGCTCGAGCGCGCGCCGCGTCGCCCACTCGCTCGCCCCCCAGCCGCGTGGCAGCGCGTCCGGGTGTGAGCCAAACGGGTCGATCAGGTGCAGCTCCGCGTCAGGCTCGAGCGCCGCACACAGCGCCACGGCCGAGGCGCCCTCGTAGACGCCGATCTCGACCACCCGCCGGGCGCCTCGCGCAGCCTCGAGCAGCACCCGCGCGTCCTCGGCGGAGTGCATCGTACGCGGCGGCACCAGCCCCAACCCGAGCGCCAGCGCGCGCACCCGCACGTCGTCGCGCACACGTGCCGGTGTGGCGCCGCGAAGCGCCTGGGGCAGCATCACCATCGCCATCGCGCCGGGACGCGCGGCGCGCGTCAGACCGCCGAGACCTGCTCCTCCTCGGCCACCCGGAAGGAGGAGCCACAGCCGCACGCGGCCACGACATTGGGGTTGTTGACCTTGAAGCCCGCGCCCTGCAGGCTCTCCTCGTAGTCGATCGTCGAGCCACGAACGAACTGCAAGCTCTCGCCGTCGACCAGCAGCTTCAGGCCGTGGCTCTCGAACACCACGTCGCTGTCGCGCTGCTCGTCAAACGCCAGCTGGTATTGGAAGCCCGAGCAACCGCCGCCTCGGACGCCCACGCGCAGGCCGGCCACGGCCATGTCCGCCTGCTGCGCGGCCAGGAACTCGTGCACCTTCTCTGCGCCCTTGTCGGTGATGTCGATCATCGGCTCCGCTCCTGTGTGCTCATCGGCCAAGACTTTCCAAAGTATAGCGCTGGCATCGCGCCGTCAGCTACCGCCCGGCGATGTCCCGCGGCCCGCCCGCGGACCTTCTACCCTTGAGCGAATGCCGTCCCCGCAGGACATCAAGCAGCGCATCGAGGCCGCCATCCCGGGTTCGCACGCGGAGGTCGAGGACTACACCGGTGGTGGCGATCATTTCCGCGCCACCGTTACCGCGCCGGCGTTCGACGGCCTTAGTCGCATCGCCCAGCACCGCCTCGTCTATTCGGTCTTCGGCGATGAGATCGGTGGAGCGATCCACGCGCTCGCGCTGAAGACCGAAGCCCCCTCGAAGATCCCCACCAACTGACGCCAGGAGCAACCCATGTCCAGCCCGTCCGAGCTTCCCATGTCGAGCACCCAGACCGCGCCCGCGGCGCCTACGGCGCCGAGCGGTGAGAGCAACCCGATTCGCGAGGCGATCGCCGAGGCCATCGCCGCGCACCACGTGATCCTGTTCATGAAGGGCACGCCCGAGGCCCCCGCGTGCGGCTTCTCGGCCCGCACCGTCTCCATGCTGCAGGCGCTCGAGGTGCCGTTCGCGGCCGTTGACGTGCTGCCCGACCCGCGCATCCGCCAGGAGCTCTCGGCGCTGTCGGACTGGCCCACGATCCCGCAGTTGTTCGCCGACGGCGAGCTGATCGGCGGCTGCGACATCGTCACCGAGATGTACGAGTCCGGGGAGCTCGCGCAGGCGCTGTCGTGAGCGCCTGCGCGTGAGGGCCGCGGCCGTCTTGCTGTAGGGTCACCCGCCGCATGCCCACCGTCGCCGTCGCCACCGACAGCACCCAGTATCTACCGCGCGAGCTCGCCCGCCGCGAAGGCATCCACCAGGTGAGCCTGTACGTCGGCTGGCGCGGTCAGCCGGTGCGCGAGCTCGACATGGACGGCTTCGACGGCTTCTACGAGCAGCTGCGCACCGACCCCGATCTGCCCACCACCTCCCAGCCGTCGATCGGCGACTTCCTCACCGTGTGGGAGCCACTGCTCGAGGCCGGGCAGGACATCGTCTCGATCCACCTGTCAGCCGGCATCTCCGGCACCTTCGAGGCGGCCAGCCAAGCGCACGGGCTGCTCGCCGAGCGTGGCTTGGGCGAGCGCGTGAGGGTGATCGACGGCGAAACCGCCTGCGGCGGTACCGGCCTGTTGGTGCTGGCCGCGTGCGCCGCCGCACGCGCCGACGGCGATCTGGACGCCGTCGCCGAGCGGGTGCGAGAGACCCGCCGCGCGCTTCGCATCTGGTTCTGCGTCGACACGCTCGAGTACCTGCGCCGCGGCGGGCGCGTCGGCAAGGCCCAGGCGTGGCTCGGCGGCACCCTGCGCATCAAGCCGATCCTCTCGCTCGAGCATGAGATCGTGCCGGTCGAGCGCGTGCGCACCGCCGGACGTGCGTTCGAGCGCATGGTCGCCTACGCCCAGGACCTGCACGACAATGGCGCCGACGGCTGGGTCGTGCAGCACATCCAGGCGCCCGAGCAGTCTCAGCGCCTGATCGAGCGCTGCCGTCAGATCTTCGACTCCGAGCCGGTGTTCACCTCGGAGGTGGGGCCGGTGATCGGCACCTACACCGGCCCCGGCCTGATCGGCGTCGGCGCCATCCCCCGCACACTCCTGGCCTGATCAGGTCTGAGCGCCGCAGGGCAAGCGGGGCAAGGACGCAGAGAGCGTGGCGTGCGCTAGCACGCGAGCGAACGAGGACGCCGCATCCGCGCCGCCATGCGTCGCTCAGCCGCGACGCTTGCGGCGGCGGCGCACTATGCGCATGCCCAGCATCAGCCCCACGGCAGCCGCACCGTAGGTGATCTCCGTGCGGTGGCGCTCGAGCTGTCCGCGCCAGTCGGTCACGCGCGCGACTTCGCCGCGCAGGTGCGCCACCGACACCGCCAGCTCCTGTCGGTTGGCCTCAATCGAGCTGCGAATCTCCGCCGGCGTGCGCTGGGCCATCAGCTCGCCCCCTGCGGTCCGGGCCCCGGGGACGAAGCGTCGGCGTTCGGACCGACGCTCTCACGGATCTTGCGGGCCTCCGCAATCGCCATGTTGGGCACCGGCGGTGAGCTTTTTTTGACCACTTTCGCCGCGACCAGACCGGCGAGCACGCCGAGCACCACCAGGATCGCCGCCATCGCGAAGAAGCCCCAGAAGTATGTGTATTCGTTGCCCGGCAGGAAGTAGTAGAGCAGCCACGCGCAGCCGATCAGCACGAAGAACAGCGCCGTCATGAAGAACACGCCGGCGGCGACGCCGACGATCGCGCCCTTCGCCAGCTTGCCGGCCTTTTCGGTCATCTCCGCCTTGGCCAGCTCGATCTCCTCGCGCACCAGCAGCGAGGCGCGCTCGGACACGTCGGCGATCGCCGTCGCGATGCTCTGGGTGGCGTCCCTGTCCCTGGCGCTGTCCGTGCGCTCGCCCATTGGCGGTGGCCCGGCTGCGTTCACTCCGGCGGCTCCTCGTCGAACAGCTGTCGCCATACGACGCTCGCCAGGCGCGTTGCCGCCATCGTCGCGAGCGCGCCGGCACCCGCCAGCAGGCCCTGCCACATCAACCTCTTGACCAGCTCGTTTTGCATGACCGTGAGAGTCTATTCCCCGGTGGGGTCGCGATCAAAACCGAGCACCGTCCTGGCGCCGGGCAAGCGGCCGCGCGGGCGTGTGCCCGACACGTGGCGCCCTTGACTCACGCTGCGCTCACGCGCTCTGCCGCTGGCGTTTCGAGACCGCCGCAGACGGTCTCGACCACCAGCCACTTGGCGCGCTCGAAGTGCTCCTCGCCCTGCGGCAGCAGGTCGAAGATCCAGCCCGTCAGCAGCTGCTCGATTGTTCCGTAGAACGCCATCGCGGCGAAGCGCGCGTCGATCTCCGCCTTGAAGACACCCTGGCCCTGCGCCTGCTCGATCATGCCCCCGATCAGCTCGTACGCCTCCCGGATCGTGTCGATGTGCGTGTTGCCGAACGAGTTGGCCGCACGCGTGACCTCGACGATGATCACCTTCATCAGGTCCGGGTCGTGGCGGTAGCTGTCGACGATGAACGCCGCGATCGCAGCCAGCTTCTCACGCACCGGGACGTCCTGCCCGTCGACCTCGCGTATTAGCTCGAGCATCACGTTCCAGCGCTCTAGGAACAGCGTGTCCAGGACCTCGTCCTTGGAGGCGAAGTAGTGGTACACCAGCCCATACGCCACCCCCGCCTCGTCGGCTATATCCGACACGCGACAGGTGTGAAAGCCCTGGCGGGCGAACACCCGCACCGCCGCGTGCAGGATCAGCCGGCGCTTGTCCGGGGCGCTCGCCCGCGGACCGCGGGTCCGCCCCGATGCCGGCTCGGCGCTCACGCGGACACCCCGCTCGTCTGTCGCTCACGCACCGTCCGGCTCGACGATCCGCTCGCGGCCCCGGGGTCGCCGGAATCCTCCGCTGGCCAGCGGTAGGCCCGCGGGCGGCGGTTGGCCAGCGATGGCAGGCGCGTGCGGATCTCGTGCTGTCGCTCGAGGTCGAGGTCGGCCACGATGTGACCCTCGCCGTCGGCCGCCTGCGCGAGCACCACGCCCCACGCATCGACGATCATCGAGCGCCCGCCCGATTGCTGGCCCGCGGGGTGCTCGCCGAACTGGTTGGCCGCGATCATGAACGTCTGGTTCTCGATCGCCCGCGCGCGCACCAGCGTGCTCCAGTGATCGCGCGTCGTCGCCAATGTAAACGCCGCCGGCAGCGCCACCACGCGCGCGCCGCGCACCGCCAGGATGCGGTACAGCTCGGGAAAGCGCACGTCGTAGCAGACCGACAGGCCTAGCTCGACGCCCTCGGCGGTGTGGCTCAGCACGATCTCATCGCCCGGCTGCTCGAGCGCCGACTCGCGGTACACGTGGCCGGCAACCTCCACGTCGAACATGTGCATCTTGCGGTAGACCGCCCGCACTTGCCCGCGCGGGTCGACGTGCACGGACGTGTTCGCCAGCTTCGCCTGGCCGGGGACGCGCTCTAGGATCGAGCCCGCCACCAGGTCCACCGACAGCTCGCGTGCGATCGCCCGCGCCCAGCCAACGGCCGCGCCCTCGAGCGTCTCGGCGCCCGCGCGCAGGTCCTCCTCCGAGCCCATCGCCGTCCACTTCTCCGGCAGCACGATCAGCCGCGCGCCGTCCGCCGCGGCCGCCCGTGTCAAGCGGTCCGCGACCGCCATGTTGGCCACCTGGTCGGCGCCCGAGCGCATCTGTACAGCCGCCACCCTCATGTGCATACTCCCACTCGCACGCGCCATCTCGACCGGCCTGGCGGCCCTGTGACGCCTGGATAGATTGACTGGTCAGTCAACGTCACCAGAGCATAACGCCGCTCGCCTAGGGCTTGTGTGAAGACGCCCGCGCAGCCGCGCTGTGGCTGCGCAACGCCGCCAGCAACAGCTTCGAGTGCATCGCCCCGATCAGCTCGCGCAGCGGCTCCACGCCGGCGGCCACGATCTCCATCGCCCGCTCCACCTCGACCTCGCCGGCCAGACGCCCGAGCAGCGCCTGCACCTCCTGGGCCACCAGCGGCTCGAGCGCCTCACGGTAGCGCAGCGTGTCGTACACGGTGAACCCGAGCGCCTCCTCGTAGCCACCCGCGCGGAAGCTCGCGATCGCCTCGATGATCTTCACGTCGTCGCGGTCATAGCCGCGCTGGTTGGGGGTCAGCACGCCGATCTCGGCCAGACGCTCGAGCACGTTGCGCGGCACCCCGTAGCGCTCCTGCGCCGCCCGGCGCGAGACTCGACTCTGGTCCTCGGCGCTCGCCAGCGCGTGCTCGAGGATGCGATCCTCCAGCTCGATCAGCGCCCGCACCCGCCCCGGGTCGTCCTCCAGCGCCCCCTTGATCACTCGCAGTGGCATGAAGCGCTCCTCCTGCAGGCGCTTGATCAGCGCGATCCGCTCGACGTACTCCGGCGGGTAGTACGCCATGTTGCGCGAGGTCCTGACGATGTCCTCCCCGCCGCCCAGCAGCCCTTCGCGCAGGTAGTAGCGGATCGTGCCGGGGCTGACGCCGGAGCGTTGGGCCAGCTCGCTCATCTTCAGCAGCTCGCCGCGCACGGGCTCCTCCCCGGCGGACGCCGCCGCAGCGCTCATCAAAACCCGCCGGCGCTCATGCGCGAAATACGTGGGCGGGCGCGGCGTCCTTGGCAGCTGGCGCCGCCGCGCCGCACTCGAGCAGCTCGGCGATGCGCTCGGGCGGGAATCCGGCCTGTGCCAGCAGTTCCTCGGTGTGCTCGCCCAGCGCCGGGCCGGGCAGCCGCGCGTGCTCGCCCGGCGTGCGCGACAGCTTCACCGGAACGCCCAGCTGACGCACCGGCACCGTGGCACCCGGTTGATTCAGCTCGACCACCATCTCGCGCTCGGCCACCAGCCGCGAGGACAGCGCCTCGTCGAGCTCCAGGATCGGCTCCAGGCAGCAGTCGTGCTCGCGCGCGAACGCCTCCCACTGATCGCGGGTGCGCGCCCTGAACAGCTCCTCGACCTGCGCGTGCGCCGCCGAGCCCGGACGCTCGAACTGCATCGCCACCAGGTCCTCGCGGCCCACGCCTCGGCACCACGCCTGCCAGAACTTCGGCTCGAGCGCCCCCAGCGACACCCAGCCGTCGGCGCACTCGTACGGGCGGTAGCAGATCAGCGAGCCCGCCAGCGGCAGCTCGCCGCGGCGCGGAACCGTCCCGTCGGCGAAATACGCCGCCGCCACCATCGCCAGCCACGAAAGCGCGCCGTCGGCCATCGACACGTCCACCAGCTGGCCCTCGCCCGATCCGGAGCCTGGGCGGCCTGGGTGGGCGGGCATCCCATCTCTCTCACGCAGCGCCGCCAAAATCCCGAACGCCGCCATCAGCGCACCGCCGCCGAGGTCGGCGATCTGCCCCGCCGCCTGCACCGGCTCCCCGCCGCCCGCGCCCGTCAGGCCCAGCAGGCCAACCAGGCCCAGGTAGTTCATGTCGTGTCCAGATGCGTCGCGTTTCGGGCCGGTCTGGCCGTAGCCTGAGATCGCGCAGTACACGATCCGCGGGTTCTCCTCGCGCATGCGCTCATAGCCGACGCCCAGGCGCTCGAGTACCCCCGGGCGGAAGGACTCGAGCACCACGTCCGCATCGCGCACCAGCGCCAACAGCGCTTCACGACCGCCCTCGCTCTTGAGGTCCAGGCGAATCGAGCGCTTGTTGCGGTTCAACGACAGGAACAGCGCCGACTTGGCGCTGTCGTGCGTGCCCTCGTAATACGGCGGCGACCAGCGGATGTAGTCCCCCATGCCCGTGTCCTCCACCTTCACCACGTCCGCGCCGAAGTCCGCCAGCAAGAGCGAGCAGAACCCACCCGGCAGCAGGCGCGAGAGGTCGAGCACGCGGATGCCCTCCAGTGGCAGGCTCACTTGCCTACCCCCGCAATGTGGGGTGCTCCGCCATGGCTCACGCCGCGCTCCCGTCGCGCTGGGGGATCGCGAGCAGCGTGCGAGCCTCCTCGACTGTCGCCGGGCGCCGCCCCATGTCCTCGGTCATCTGTCTGGCCTTCGCGATCAGCTCGCCGTTGGACTTCGCCATGGTGCCGTCCGGCAGGTACAGGTTGTCCTCGAGGCCCACCCGGATCGAGCCGCCGAGCGTCAGTGCCGCCGACACGAGCATCCACTGGTCGCGCGAGATGCCGATCACGCCCCAGTGGGAGCCCGCAGGGATGTTCTCGACCATCGCCGCCAGGTTGCGCGCCGTCGGCGGGATGCCGCCCACCACACCCATCACGCAGTCCACGTGCAGCGGCGTGTGCAACACGCCCATGTCGATCAGCGGCGCCAGGCTGCCCACGTGTCCTACGTCGAAGCACTCGTGCTCGGGTTTGATGCCCAGCTCGTTCATCGCCTCCAACAACTCCACTATCTCCTCAAACGGGTTTTGGAAGACCATGTTGAACACGAACTGTTTTTTCGACTTCGAGTACTTGGCGTAGTTCATCGAACCCATGTTCAGCGCCGCCACCTCCGGGCGACAAGCCCTCAGGTATGCGATCCGCTTTGCAACCGGCACCCCGATCGTGCCGGTCGAGTAGTTGACGATCGCCGCGTCGCCCACCTCCGCGCGGATCGCGTCGGTGATCGCCTGGAAGTCCTCCACCTCATATGACGGGGTCCCGTCCGGTTTGCGCGCGTGGATGTGAATGTGAACGCCGCCCTCGTCCACGATCCGCCGTGCCTCCGCCGCGTACTCCTGTGGCGTGTACGGGATCGCCGGGCACTGAGCGCGATTGGCGATCGCACCGGAGATCGAGCAGGTGATGACGACCGGATCGTCGAGGCTCATCGTGATCCGGTCCTCGACACCGCCGAGCTGCTGCCGCCGCCGCGGCTGCCACCGCTGCTGCTGAGTCGGCATGTCCTTTTGCGAACTTGGTGCGCCATGGTTATACGGCCTCCGGAAATGGTCATACGGGTACCACGCCGTGTCGCTTCCACGGCCGCTCGACTTTCTTGTTCTGGGACATCTCCAAAGCCCGGCAGATCGTCTCGCGGGTCTCGCGGGGGTCGATCACGTCGTCGATCACGTCGTTGCCCGCAGCCACGTACACGTCGAAGATCTTGCGAAAGCCCTCGATCAGCTCCGCCTTCTTCGCGGCGGGGTCATCGGCGGCTTCGACCTGCTTGCGGAAGGCGATCTCGACGACGCCCTCGGCGCCCATCACGCTGATCTCGGCGCTCGGCCACGCCACGATCAGGTCCGGCTCGTACGCGCGACCGTTCATCACGTAGTAGCCCGCGCCGTAGGCCTTGCGGGTGATCACCGTCACCTTCGGGACTGTCGCGTTGGCCACCGCGTGCAGCATCTTGGCGCCGTGGCGGATGATGCCTTCGGCCTCCACCTTGGTGCCCACCATGAAGCCGGGCACGTCTTGGATGAACACCAGCGGGATCGCGAATGCGTTGCACAGGTTGACGAAACGCGCGGCCTTGTCGGCCGAATCGTTGTCGAGGATTCCGCCCAGCTGCTTGGGCTGGTTGGCGACGATCCCCGCCGGGCGCCCGCCGAAGCGCGCGAAGCACGTGATGATCGTCTTCGCCCACTGCGCCTTCATGTCGAAGTACTCGCCGTCGTCCACGATCGCCCGAATCACCTCGTACATGTCGTACGGCTTGCGGTTGGACTCCGGCAGCACGTCCAGCAGCGACTCCTCGCGGCGCTCGATCGGATCTGAATTTGATCGGGACCCACCCGGCCCGCCCACCCGTCTTGGCGGCTTCTCTTCGCAGTTCTGCGGCATGTACGACAGGTACTGCTTGATGCGCTCGATGCACTCCTGGTCGTCGGCCACCTCCAGGTCGCCCACGCCCGACTTGCGGCAGTGCACCCGCGAGCCCCCCAACTCCTCCTGGGTGACGTCCTCGCCGATCGCCGCGCGCACCAGGTGCGGGCCGGCGAGCGCCATCGAGCCGCGGCCCTTGACCATCGGCACGAAGTCCGCCAGGCCGGGGATGTACGCGGTTCCGGCCGCACACGGGCCCATCAGCGCGGCCACCTGCGGGATCACCCCGCTCATCACCACCTCCTCGCGGAACAGGTGACCAGAGCCCGCGAACATCGCGCCCGCCGCCTCCTGCACGCGCGCCCCCGCCGAGTCCAACAGCCACACGAAGGGGATCCGCTGGCGCAGCGCGAGCTCGCGCAGTCGCGTCACCTTCAGCTCGCCCGTCATACCCATCGAGCCGGCCATCACCGTGAAGTCGTACGCACATACCGCCGTCAGGCGCCCGTCCACCTTGCCGTAGCCCGTGATCACGCCGTCCGCCGGCGCGTCCACGCCGTCCATCGCGCGCTGGGAGAAGTGCGGCCGCCCGTGGATCCCCAGCTCGACAAACGTGCCGTCATCGATCAGAAGCGCGATGCGCTCGCGCGCGGTCAGCTTCTCGCGCGCGTGCTGCTCGGCGATCTTCTGCTCGCCCCCGCCCAGGCGGATCTGCGCCCGGCGGGCTTCAAGATCCTCGACCAGCGGGCGCAGCAGCGAGGTCGTCTCCGGTGTCGCCATCAGCGCCCCTTCCAGACCGGCTCGCGCTTCTCGAAGAACGCTGTCACGCCCTCCACGATGTCCTCGGTCGACAGCGCCAGGCTGAGCTGTGCACGCAGGTAGTCCAGCGCGTCGTCGAGCGGCATGTCGAGCTGGCGGCGCATCGCCTCCTTGCCCAGGCGCATGATCACCGGCGACTTGGACGCCAGCTTGCCCGCCCACTCGGCAACCGCGTCGTCCAGCAGCTCGTCGGGCACCACGCGGTTGACGATCCCCGCCGCCAGCGCCTCCTGCGCGCTCCAGCGCTCGCCCAACAGCAGCAGCTCGTTGGCCTTCTTGCGCGGCACGTTGCGGTAGATCAGCGCCATGATCATGAACGGGAACGTGCCCACGTTGATCTCCGGCGTGCCGAAGCTCGCGCCCTCGGACGCCACGATCAGATCGCACGCCAGCGCGATCCCCAGCGCTCCCGCGAGCACGTGGCCGCGCGCCGCGCACACCGTCGGCTTGCCCAGCGCACCAATCAGCTTGAACAGGTTGACGAAGCGCTCGGAGCCGAAGTGCTTGTCCACCAGCGACGCGTCCGCGCCGAAGCCGCCCAGGGCCGCTCCCGAGGAGAAGGTCTTCTCGTGCGAGGACGCCAGCACCACGCACCGCACCGACGGCTCGTCGCGGGCGCGCTCGAACGACGCGATCAGGCCACCCAGCAGCTCCGGCGAGAGCGCGTTGCGCGTGTCCGGGTCGTTCAGTGTGATCCTCGCCACGCCCGACGCCGCCACGTCGAACAGAACCTTGGCCGTGGACGTCGTCTCGGAGGGCACCGCCGCATCGTAGCCAGATCGCCGCCGCGTGGGAAGTAAGCAGCGCTACTACTCACTCTGGCGAGAACGGCGCACGGCAAGGATGGCCCGAGAGAGAGACCAGCCGAGCCACGGGCTGCCCATCCACTGGTCGCGTCAGAGCAGCGAGGATTCGGAGCTGGGAACGCGTGCGCGGATATGGGCGAGAGAGCGACACAGCCTCGCCTGCTTGCCGGGCTTGCGCCTGCACGCCCGCAGCGCTCGCTCGAGCTCGCGAGCGGCCCGACGGCGTTCCAGCCGCTTGAGCTGGGCTTCCCCGATGGTCTTGTCGGCGGGTGGCGCGACCACGTTCACCGGCACGTTGATCGCGAGCGTGTCCACCCGAATGGCGATCGTCGTCCCTTCGGCGGCGAGCGTGAGCCTGACGCGCACCGGCAAGCCGTTCGGTGCGAAGAACACTTCCATACCAAGCGACGGCGGAGGGGTCGGCTTGGTCGGTGCCTGAGAGCCGCGCACGGGCGAGGTCTCCAGCGGCGACGCGAGCGGGTGCTTCGGCGTCTTCGACTCCGCCTTCAGTTCCGCCAGGAGCGCCGTGGGGTCGAGGGTCGCGTCGAACTCGATCACCCGCTGTCCGTCGACCGTCGCGGGGCCCGACTCGACCACCGACAGCGCACCGTTGAGCT
>Ga0210389_10001233_pt1 | contig 20862 bp, 26 predicted proteins | sample IncBWH28OmetaG_FD_160127 | JGI IMG/M metagenome (GOLD analysis project Ga0210389, IMG submission 160127) | Forest soil microbial communities from Barre Woods Harvard Forest LTER site, Petersham, Massachusetts, United States - Inc-BW-H-28-O ...
TTAGATGTGAGATATGAGATATGAGATATGAGATATGAGATTCGAGACGGGGGGGAGATCATTGTTGGGTTAAGACGTATTGCACCAGGTTAGCGCCCATTTTTAGCGCTTTTAAACGAGTCTCCTGCGTATCGCCGGCGTAGGTGCCAAAATCTTCCCAGCCGTTCCCAAGGTCGCACTCGTACGTATAAAAGCACACCAGCCTTCCCTTGTAGATTAACCCGAAACCCTGGGCTCGCTTGCCGTCATGCTCATGTATTTTTGGCAATCCCATCGGGAATTCAAATTTTTGATGGTAAATCGGATGGTTTATAGGTAACTCCACAAAATCCAGTTCAGGGAACACCTTTTTCATTTGTGGCCGCACGTACGGATCAAGGCCATAATTATCATCGATATGCAAAAAGCCACCGCCGGTAAGATATTTGCGCAGGTTAAGCGCCTCCTGGTCTGAGAAGATCACGTTGCCATGTCCCGTCATAAAAATAAACGGATAATTGAATATTTCAGCGCTCCCCACTTCTACCACGTCATCCTCTGGCTGAAAGTTGGTCTTCAAATTATCGTTACAAAATTTTATCAGGTTAGGCAGCGCCGTGCGGTCGCCGTACCAATCGCCGCCGCCATTGTACTTAAGTTTGGCCATCTTATAGGTAGCAGTGTTAAAACTGCCTGTTAAAAGAAGAAAACAGCACCCAATAACTGCACAAATTGTACGCTTCATCTTTAACGATTTAAAAAATTCACTTCGAAACAGGCTTCTAAAGCTGCCGTTTCAGTTCTCAAACGACTCTCGCCTAAAGTTATTGCTTTAAAACCATTGTTCAAAGCGTCGTTGATCTCACTTGAAGTGAAGTCTCCTTCCGGGCCGATCAGGATCAAATAATGGCCCTTGGATTTCAGTTCCGACCGAAGGCTGGTCTTTTCGCCGTCTTCGCAATGTGCTATAAATTGCTGACCTGAAAATGGACGCTTAATAAACTGGTTATAACCGGCCGGTTCATTTAGAACCGGGTGATAAGCTTTAATCGACTGTTTTACCGCGGCTGTCACGATCTTATTCAGGCGGTCCAGCTTTAATTCCCTCCGTTCCGAACGCTGGCATACCAGGAACGATATTTCATCGATGCCTATTTCGGTCGCTTTCTCCAAAAGCCACTCCATTCTTTCGATATTTTTGGTGGGCGCAACGGCAAGGTGTAAATAATGATTTCGTTTATTAAACTCAGTTTGTGTGGAAAATACCTGGAGAAGCGTTCCTTTTGGATGGGCATCTATAATCCTGGCAGAATAAAAGCCGCCCCTACCATCAATCAATTGCACTTCGTCACCGTTTGCAAGCCGCAGCACACGCACGCAATGTTTGCTCTCCTCTTCGTTCAGAAAATATTGGGGATTGGCGGGATCGATGTCTGGGGTATAAAAAAGTTGCATGACGAAAGCAGATCAATGTAAATCTACAGCATCTTCTTCATTTATGAGTAGTTCGAGCTTAACGGACTCTATATTTTGATCGGATTTCTTTAACACGGTTATGTTATACCCGTTTGATTCTTTTTGCTCGCCCACGTCCGGGATCTTTCCGAATATCTCACCCAGCCAGCCGGAAACCGTGTCAAAATCACCGTCTTCAGGCAGATCATGCGGTAAGTGCGTGTTAACATCGTAAATAGGGGCAAGTGCGTTTACAATAAACTCCCGGTCATTTACCTTCTCAACAATTGGCTTTTCTTCGTCGTACTCGTCTTGTATTTCACCAACCAGTTCTTCCACGATATCCTCGAGCGTTACCATGCCCGCCGTTCCTCCGAATTCATCCAATACGATAGCTATCTGGATACGCTTTTGTTGCAGCTCGGCCATCAGGTCGTTTATTTTTTTTGTTTCGGGAATGAAATAAGGTTTACGGATGATGTTTTTCAACACAATCTCCTCGTTTCGCGCCAGCAGAGGTAAAATATCTTTTGCGTGGACGATGCCTACTATTTTATCTATGGTATCATCATAAACCGGGATGCGTGAATAGCCTTCGGTGATTACCGTCTCCAATAATTCTTCTCTTGGCGTGGTGATCTCTATTCCCGAAATTTTCGTTCGGGGCACCATGATGTTCTTTACCACGCGCTCGTTAAAGTCAAATACATTCTGTATAAGTTCATGCTCGGTGGAGTCGAGCGCACCGGTTTCTTTCCCCTGGTCGAGCAGATACTGCAACTCTTCGGAACTGTGCGTTGTTTCTCCTTTTAGCTGGTTAATGCCGAGTATTTTTAAGATGAAATTGGCAAAGCGGTTTAGCATCCATATCAACGGCCTGAAAACGATAAAGAATATGCGTAATGGAAGCGAAATGGTCATTACTGTGCGCACTGACCGTTGTATAGCAATTGTTTTTGGCGCCAGTTCGCCGAAGACAATGTGCAAAACCGTGATAAAGGTAAAGGCAATAACCCTGCTTAATGTAATGACAAAGGGCGATTTGATAACGACACCGAACGCAAAAAACAGGTGCAGCATTAATTTGGTCATTACATCCTGGCCCACCCAGCCCAGGCCAAGAGAAGCGATAGTAACGCCCAATTGGGTGGCTGCAAGGTAGCCGTCAAGGTTGTGGATAATGCCGCGGGCAAGCTTGGCGATAGGGCCGCCCGTCTTTGCTTTTATCTCGAGCTGCGAACCGCGCACCCTTACCATAGCAAATTCGGCGGCCACAAAAAAGCCGTTCAGCAAAACCAGGAAGAAGGTAAGAAAAAGATAAAAATAGCTTATTTCGAGATCGGGCCCCATAGGTTAATTATTGATACACTGGAAAAGTAGATTTGTACAATTCCGACGCTTCGGTTATCACTTTTAAAGCATAACGCTTGCCCAGTAAATGCTCGATTGTCACATTTTTTCCCTCCAGCTTTTTGTAATCCTTAAAAAAGCGGACAATTTCAGTCATGGCATGTGGTGGCAGTTCACTCATTTCGTTGATGTAATTAACCGACATATCATTTTTTGCTACCGCGATGATCTTGTCATCCTGTTCGCCGTTATCCACCATGTGCATTACCCCAATGGGCTTCGCTTCGATGATCGACATCGGGAATACGTCGATAGAGCACAGTACTAAAATGTCCAGCGGGTCGTTATCGTCGCAATAGGTTTGCGGTATAAATCCATAATTTGCCGGGTACATTACCGACGAAAACAAAACCCTGTCGAGCTTCAGTAAACCAGATGGCTTATCTATTTCATATTTTGCCTTTGAGCCCTTAGGGATCTCAATAACGGCATGAACAACTTCTGGTAGATCATCACCGGGCGAAACCTGGTGCCATGGATGCTGAGTGCTCATTAATGATTTTAATTTAATTCCTTAACGTTTTCGCGCTTGCGCAGCCTTCCTTTAAAGAAAGCAAAAACCAGTGGAAGCGATGTAACTATTATTAACCCCAATACAATATAGCGGATGTAATCTTTAATATGCGGGTACTTTATACCCATATAAAAGCCACCAAGTGTAAAAACATTGACCCACAAGATACAGCCAATAAAATTGTAAAGTGTGAATTTCTTAATATCCACTTTAACTACTCCTGCAAAGATAGGTGCAAAAGTTCTAATAATTGGGAAAAATCTGCCTAAAACCAGGGCCGTGGCTCCATATTTGGAGTAAAAGTCTTTGGCGATGGCCAAATGATGCTTTTTAAAGAACAATGAATTGTCCTTATTAAATAATGCGGGACCTGTGCGGACGCCAAACCAGTAACCCGTATAATTGCCCAGCACGCCGGCTGCTATCAGCGATAGCACCAATGGCGTGATCGGCACACCCAACTGGCCCGTTGAGCAAAACAGCCCTGCCATAAAAAGCAAATAGTCCCCCGGTAAAAAGAAGCCAAAAAAAAGGCCTGTTTCGGCGAAAACAACAATAAGCAAAACGTAGAATCCGAGCTCAATAACGGATTTGGCGCTATATAAATTTTGTAAATGTTGCCAAAAACTATCCATTTTATATTGCTTAAAACTACGAATATTAAATGGATTTGTAATGCGCGTGTTACAGAATCAAAATAGTGGCGAGCTGGTCCGGTTTCATTTTTGCGCATATCAATTAAAATACCCGTATTTTTTGTTATTTTTCAATTCAAAAATTGTCCATAAATACGCAGCACGCTACAGTCAAAACTACATGAAACTTTCACATCCAGCACTAACCGACCTGATGCAAAGGGCCTATTCATTTGAAAAAGCAGCAGCATTTGCCTACCAGGGACATGCCGGGGCGGTGAAAGACAGGGAAGAGAAAAGAGCTATCAAACAGATAGAGACGGATGAATGGAACCATCGAAAGGAGGTGCTTGCCCTGATGAACCAATACGATGTTCCTATCTCAAAAAACTACGAGGTGCGGGCCCATATCATCGGCAAAGTGATTTCGGCCGGCTGTTATGTGATCGGCTGGTTTATGCCTTTTTATTTTGCGGGCAGACTGGAAAGCGGCAACGTTTGCGAGTACTTCCGGATGAAGCAATATTTTAATTCGCTCGGAATAACCGAACACGATCAATTACTGTACGATATGGGTATAAAGGAAAAAGAACACGAAGTTTATTTTTTGGAGGGGATTAGAAATAACAAACTTTTACCCTTATTCCAAAAATGGTTCGGCTGGGGAGACGATGAAAGCTTTAATAACATCAACCTCGATCACAAATACCCGGTTGAAGAATCGGGTGTTTATTGCCAGGCAAACCAGGCGAGTGACGATATAAAGGCGCTAAATTTAAAAACCTATACAGCAGAAGATCAGCTGGCTAAATAAGCAGGCGAGGATTACAAGCATAGTGGTCTGAAGTCAGACGGACGGTGGGGAAGGTCCAGTTCACAAGGGGAATGCACGGGGGTGCAAGAAACGCAAAGGTAAAGTTATTGGGAAGCTGAATTGCTCAACCATAAAGCTCCAGGCAATCATAGGTGTCATCACGCAAAAAATCAAGGATAATTTGCCCGTGCATAATTATTACTTCGACGAGTTTCGCGGTGGAGCAGTTTCCGGTTTTTATCCAGATTATTTTCGGAGGCGTGCCGTGTTGGAGCAAAAGTTTATTAAAATCTTCATCAAGCGTTACTACGGCGTCGTATTTCTGCTCACACGCGTTCATAAAATATTGTAGTAGTTCCAATCTATCCGACCAAGAATTTTAACGTGTGTTAAAATACCGAATAGCGATTCGATTTGAGGTACTATGCGGTGAGAGAAATATTTTGGTCGATTAAAACCTTCATGCTGTGACGATAGTTCGATGCTGGCGCATAGCCGAAAACTCCAGCGCTGCTTGTAAATCCTGCCGCGTCAGTTCGGGGAAATCAGTTAAAATATCATCAAAAGACATCCCCGAAGCCAGCCATCGCAAAATATCTTCAACTGTAATACGCATGTCCCTTATACAGGGCTTACCACTGCGTTTACCATCTTCCACCGTTATTATGTCTTTATATATATACATGAAGCTTAATAATGAACAGCACAAATTTAAAAAATAAAAGGCCCAAAATAGCGAAGGGACTCAAGTACGGGTGGAATTCAAATTGTCGCTTTGTTAACCAGGCGTTCCAATGGAACGCCATAAATTGCTTTTATTTTTTCTACCTACCAGACGCCCGCCATATGGCGGACGAGAGGAATACAAAAGTTTTAAAGGTGGCGGAAGTTTCGCCCCATCGGGGCGTCTGGTGGGTAGAAAGTCAAAAAATATTCTTTACGTTCCATAGGAACGTTTGGTGGCTGTACGACGAGCTTTTACTTCATTGGTTATTTCCTCCATTGTCATTTGCGAAAGGCCGTATTTGTCGGCAAGCGCTATACATTTGTCCAAATTTTGCCGGGTCAATTCCTTGCTAACCAGGTCAATAAAATCTGTAAAAGTCAACTGATCGTTTTTTATGCCGAATTTATTGTACTCAATTTCTGATATCGAGACGTTTAATGTGCGCATGGTTCTTAAGTATTTATTCAAATTTACGAACAAAGGGTTAAAAATTAAGCAGCAGGACGTTGTGGTTTGACTTATCAAAAGTTCGGCATTTAGGATTGGTAAATGTTAAACTCCCCTGTCCTGGCGTTGGTTGGCCAAAGCGTTGGCTTTCTTCTGCCCAACCGCCTGACGGCCAATAAACAAACCCGAAAATATTGTTTATTTGTCTTTAATTTTAAGTAACCTACCTTTATAGCACACATGCTGCTTCAAACCTGTAAACGACACACGAGTCGCCTTTGCGCTACAGCCCATGTCTTCAGACTCGCGCTTGAATTTGGGAAAGAACATGAAGTTTATTTTTTGGAGGGGATAAGAAATAATAAACTTTTACCCTTATTCCAAAAATGGTTCGGCTGGGGAGATGATGAAAGCTTTAATAACATCAACCTCGATCACAAATACCCGGTTGAAGAATCGGGTGTTTATTGCAAGACGCAGGAAACCACACGTCAGTTGGAAGAGCTATCTTTAAAGACCTATATTATCGAAGATCAACCTGTTAAATAAGATTGGTGATCAGCCCGGGATCAACGCCGATAAGTATTGTAGCTATCGCCCCAAGCCCAAGCACCAGTTTGTAATACACCGGTACCACCAGTTCATCCCGCTCGGTGTCCCTGAAGTACATGGCAATGATCACCCTGAAGTAATAGAATATGCTGATGATCGCGTTCACTACGGCTAATATCACCATCACCAGGTGGAATTGAAGCAATGCCCCCGAGAACATAAAAAATTTACCAATAAAACCAGCTGTAAGCGGAATGCCCGCCAGTGAAAGCATGGCCACGGTGATAACCAATGCGAGGAATGGGTTCTTTTTGCCCAGCCCGTTAAAGCTGTCGAAGTTATCATTGCCCGATTGCTGAGAAACCAATATCAAACCGCCAAACGAGATAATAGAAGCGATTGAATAAGCTGTAGCGTAAACGAAAACCGAATTTGCCGAACTTGCGCCCAGGGCCACAATAGCAAACAGCAGGTAACCGGCATGCGAAATGCTTGAGAATGCGAGCATGCGTTTAAAGCTTTGCTGGTAAAGCGCCGTCAGGTTACCTATGAAAAGCGTAACGATGGTGATCACCAATAAAACCGGTACCCAAAAGTCGGACACGGGTTGGAAGCATTCGCTGAACAGGCGCAGGAAGGCAGCAAAAGCAGCCGTCTTTGCCACAGTGGACATAAAGGCAGTTATGAGGGTGGGCGAGCCATCGTACACATCCGGCGTCCAGAAGTGGAAGGGCGCTGCACCGACTTTGAAACATAAGCCCACAATGATCAATAATATCCCCGCATAAAACATCGGGTCGACATGATGCGGCTGGCTGATCACCCAGTTGCGGATGGCTTCAAGGCTAAATGAGCCCGATGAACCGTAGACCAGTGCAATGCCGAATAAAAGGAATCCGGTTGAAAATGCCCCCATCAGGAAGTATTTCAGGGCAGCTTCGTTCGATGCAAAATCTGTTTTCTTTATTCCGGCAAGGATGTACAGGCTTACCGACATGATCTCGATGCCGATAAACAACATTACCAGGTTATAAAATGAAACCATGATGATGATACCGGCAAGCGCAAATAAAATGATAGCATAATACTCAGCCACGTGGCTGCTGATCTTTTCAAAATATCCCCTCGAAAGCAGAACGATCAGGATGGTGGATATAATGGTAACCACTGAGAACACGACCGAAAAGTTGTTAAACAGCATCATGCCGCTATAAATCGGTGTGGCGATGTCAGCCTTGGTATAGGCGGCAACTGCGAAACCTAAGGCAACAAGCAGCCCAATGAGTGTTACCGGCAACAAAGAGTTTTGAGCCTTATACAGCCCCAAATACAGCAATAAGATAGGAAGAGTGGATATGATAATTAATACAATCATGGTTTCGCCTCGTTAAATTTCATCGTTGTTTGTTCTACGAGCTGCTTAACGGCAGCATCGGAAATATGCAGGATAGGTTGCGGGTAAATGCCGATCAGGATAATTAAGGCGCAGATAATACCCAGCACCAATTTTTCCGACCCGCTGATATCCGCAAAAACGGCGGTCAGCGCATTGGTTTCGCCCTGCATCACCGATTTATACATCCGCAGCATATAAACAGCGCCAAATATCATGGTCAGGCCGGCAAACACCGCCATCCAGAGATTTATCGAGAAAATGCCCGCCAATAACAAAAACTCCCCAATGAATCCGTTGGTTAGCGGCAAGGCCACCGTACCCAGCGTAATGATGAGGAATGCAATGGCAAATTTTGGAGCAACCTTTGCAATACCGCCCAGCTCGCTGATTTGCCGGGTGTTCAAACGGCTGCTGATGATCTCCCATATAAAGAACATCCCGACAACGTTAATACCGTGACTTAGCATTTGTATCATAGCGCCCTGCAAGCCGAAATATGACCATGCAAAAATGCCGGCAGCTATTAAGCCGACGTGGGCGATGGAAGAATAAGCCACAAGGCGTTTACCATCCTTTTGCTTAAATGCAATGATAGAAGCATAAATAATCCCGGTAATAGATAAGATCATAGCGACACTCCACAATTGATTTCGATCATAAGCTTGCGGAACCAAAGGGATTAACCACCGGATGACCCCATAGACACCCATCTTTAGCATAATACCCGAAAGCATCATGGTGCCGGCCGATGGCGCTTCGGTGTAAGTATCCGGCTGCCAGGTGTGGAAGGGAAACAAAGGCATCTTGATGGCGAATGCCAGGAAGAATGCCCAAAACACCCAGCATTGCTGGCTTATGGTTAAATGTAAATTATAGAAATGTGCAAGATCATATGTCCTTTCGGGCGACTGTAGATACAGATAGATGATAGCTACCAACATGATAAGGGAGCCCGAAAAGGTATAAAGGAAGAATTTAATGGTTACCTTAATGCGGTTTTGCCCTCCCCAAAGCGAACAGATGAAATAAATTGGAATCAATGCCGCTTCCCAGCCCACATAAAACAAAAACCCATCCAACGCGGTAAACACGACCAGCATCCCGGCCTGCATAAACAAAATCAAGGCATAAAACGCGTTTGCGTTTTTGTATTCGTGCCTGTAGGTGGTTAAAATGATCAGGGGAACCAATAACGTACTCAGCAGTACCATGATCATGCTAATGCCATCGATGCCTGCACTAAAATAGATACCGAATTTAGGTATCCAGGGCGCGACTATCATGAATTGGGTGGTAGCATTCGGTATAAATTTGGATAAAAAAACACCGGCTAAAACCAATTCGGCAAGTGAAAAAAACAAAGCGGCATGTTTAGCTGAGCTGTTTTTAAAAAACAGGACAAGCACTGCTGCGATTACCGGCAAAAATATTAAGAGAGAAACCGTCATTTTATAGTGTAAACGCTAATCGTTTTTAAAATTTAATAACCAGGTACATCAGGATGGAAACTATGCCCACTACCATCATGAATATATAAAAACCAACGTTTCCGCTTTGCAAAAGGCGTAGTCCGCGGCTTGCATCCATCGACCCTTTACCAAAACCGTTAACTATCCCGTCGATGCCAAGCTTTTCGATATAGTTGTATGCAAATTCCGACAACCAATCCAGGGGCTTGCGGATAAGCGTGTCGTAAATTTCATCAAAGTAAAACTTATGGTACGACAGGCTGGCCAATGGCGAACGTTTCGCGGTATCTGCAACAGGCACATGTCCATTTTTTACATATTTCATGTAAGCGTATACTAACGCTACTATTGCGCCCGTAACGGACACAGCCATTAATGTTATTTCGGTTGATCCGGATAACGTGCTGCCCGTAAACAAGGCCGCCGATTTTTGAAACACCGGCGCAAGGTATTGTGCCAGCCAGTGATGGCCGCCTAATGACTCCGGAATGCCGATAAAGCCGCCAACCAGAGACAATATGGCCAGTACAATAAGGGGGATGGTCATATTTGGAGGAGACTCATGCAAATGGTGCTCCTGCTCATGGGTGCCACGGAATTTACCGTAGAACGTTAGGTACAGCAGCCTGAACATGTAAAACGAGGTAAACATCGCGGTGAGCACACCAATAGCGTACATTGCCGGGCTTGCCGCAAAAACATGCCCCAGTATCTCATCTTTCGAAAAGAAACCTGCGAAAGGCGGGATGCCTGATATAGCGAGTGTGCCTACCAGCATGGTGATAAAGGTAATTCTAAGCTTGCCTTTCAAGCCGCCCATGTTACGCATATCCTGTTCGCCGCTGCAGGCGTGAATAACTGAACCAGCGCCAAGGAACAACAGGGCTTTGAAAAACGCATGGGTAAGTACGTGAAAGAATGCGCCGGTATAAGCACCTACGCCAAGGCCGAGGAACATATAACCCAGCTGTGAAACTGTTGAATAGGCTAAAACTTTTTTAATATCTGTTTGCGTCAACGCAATGAGCGCCGCCACTACCGCCGTTGCCAGCCCTATAATGGCCACAATATGCATTGTTACCGGGGCGAGTGTGAACAAAATATTTGAGCGGGCAACCATATAAACACCGGCGGTAACCATGGTTGCAGCGTGGATCAATGCCGAAACCGGGGTGGGACCGGCCATTGCATCGGGCAACCAGGTGAACAGCGGCAACTGTGCTGACTTGCCCACCGCACCCACGAATAATAATATGGTGATCAGCACATAAGGTGCGGCTGCAAATGGTTGTGTACCTGCACGGCTGAAAACATCCGCAAAGGCGGTGCTGCCGAAGTATTTTATCAATAGAAAGACGCCGAAAATGAAACCCAGGTCGCCGATACGGTTCATGATAAATGCCTTTTTGGCGGCATCTGCATAAGCAGGATTGGTATACCAGAAACCGATGAGCAGGTAAGAGCAAAGCCCGACACCTTCCCAGCCGATGAACATGATCACATAGTTAGATCCCATCACCAGCAGCAGCATAAAGAAAACGAACAGGTTGAGGTAGGAGAAAAACTTACCAAAACCCGCATCATCCTTCATATAACCCACTGAATACAAATGAATGAGGAAGCCCACGCCCGTTATGATCAGCAGCATTAACGAGCTTAACTGGTCGATAAGGAACGCAAACTGAAAATGGAAATCGCCTATGGCAAACCAATCGTATATGGTAACATTGATTGGAGTACCGGTGCTTTTAACCTGGAGAAAAACCGCCAGGCTTATACCAAAAGAAACCAGTACCAGGAAGCTGCCCAAAAAGCCGATAACGCCCTTTGACAGTGTATTGCGGCCAATACCGTTAATTACAAAACCCGCTAACGGTAATATCGGAATAAGCCAAATTAGATTGTTCATATGAGCATTTTCTAAATCTCACCCGCCGGTTGACAGAGAGATCTTTGAATCATTATTTTAAATATTTATAAATCCGATCCCGATAGCTATCGGGACGAAAATCTGAAATCCGAAATCACCACTTTAACCTGTTCAACACATTAATATCTATCGAATTGGTATTGCGATAGATCATTACGATGATTGCCAAACCAACTGCTACTTCCGCCGCTGCCAGCGCCATGATAAAAAAAACAAAAACCTGCCCGGTTGCGTCGCCGCGATAAACGGAGAAGGCAGTCAGCAACAGGTTTACCGAGTTGAGCATCAATTCAATGGACATAAATATCACAATTGCATTGCGGCGAACTAATACGCCGATAACGCCGATCGAAAAAATTATCGAGCAAAGTAAGATGTAATGATTAAGCGGAATAGCTTGCATGCTGTCGTTTAAAGTTTTCATCAGGTTGTTTTAGGTTCTTTGGTTGCCAGTAAAACCGCGCCAACCATAGCCGATAGCAGCAGGATGGACGACACTTCAAATGGCAGTAAATACTCGTTAAACAATATTTTTCCCAGGTTTTTTACCAAACCCAGGTTAGGGTTTTGCAACACAACCAATTGTGATGTTTGGTATGCTTTCAGGGCAGCGACTACGGCTACCAAAAAACAGCCCCCGGCGATAAAGCCGATTATTTTGATAGTGTTCGATTTTTGCGGCTCCGAATCTTTGTTCAGGTTGATCAGCATCAGCGTGTACAGAAACAGCACTAATATGGCGCCCATGTAAACGATAAAATTCACAATCGCCACAAATTGCGCGTTCATTAAAATATAATGAACGGTGAAAGTGGCAAACGTAAGTATCAGGTACAGTATACTGTGTACGGGGTTTTTCGCAGTGATAACCAGTATCGAAAAAAATATGGACAAAAATGCGATGAAGTAAAATGTACTCATGGTTGTATTTGCAAAATACCTTTACCCCCTAAAAAGAGTAGGGCAAATGTATAAAACTTCTTTATTGATTTAAGGGAGCCTCTACTAATTTGTCTTTACCGTATATAAAATCTTTTCTCAAATAGTCCGAAGCAACATGCGGGCCGTCCAGGTAAATCGCTTCCTTAGGACAGGCCTCCTCGCATAAGCCGCAAAAAATACAGCGCAGCATATTAATCTCATAAACGGCTGCATATTTTTCCTCGCGGTACAAGTGCTCTTCGCCTTTCTGGCGCTCGGCCGAGATCATCGTAATAGCTTCAGCAGGACAGGATAAGGCACACAAACCACAGGCAGTGCAACGCTCCCGGCCTTGCTCGTCGCGTTTTAGCGAATGCAACCCGCGGAAGTTCTCCGAGTATTCGCGTTTTTCTTCGGGATAACGGATAGTTACCGGTTTCCTGAAAAAATGTTTCATGGTAATTGCAAGACCTTTGAATATGGCAGGAAGATATATCCTTTCCATAAAACTGAGCGGCTTTGATTCAATTACCTTTCTTTTATTACTTAATGGTTCCATTAATAACCTCTCTGTCTATTTAAAATAAGTGATCCAAACCCCCGTGATAACGATGTTGGCAATCGACAATGGGATCAACACTTTCCAGCCCAGGTCCATTAACTGATCGTAACGGAAGCGGGGGATGGTCCAGCGTACCCACATGAAAAAGAATATAAAGAAAAATATTTTCGCGAATAGCACAACAACCCCAAGAATGGCCACCAGGTTTGGCGAATGGATGTGATGCATTAAGGGGAAGTTATAGCCGCCGAAATATAAGGTAGCCATTACCGCTCCTGATACAAACATGTTAATGTATTCCGAGAACAGGTAAAAGCCTAATTTCATGGATGAATATTCCGTATGATAACCGCCCACGAGTTCAGTTTCGCACTCCGGCAGGTCAAAAGGCGAGCGGTTGGTTTCGGCAAATGCGCAAATGATAAATATCAGGAAGCCAAGCGGCTGGCTGAAAACGTTCCAGGTGAACCAGTGGCCATGCCAGAAACCGGTTTGCTGCTCGGCAATGTGGCGCAGGCTCAGGGTCCCGGTGGTCATTAATAGCGCGATTATAGAAAGGCCCATCGCAATTTCATAGCTGATATTTTGCGAGGCTGCGCGGATTGCGCCTAATAGTGAGTATTTATTATTAGATGCCCAACCACCGATCATGATGCCGTAAACGCCAAGCGAAACTACGCCGAAAATGTACAGCACGCCTACGTTTACGTCGGCCACCTGCAGATCGATAACATGACCGCCGATGACCAGCTGTTGCCCCCAGGGGATAACGGCAGTTCCAATACAAGACACCAATATAGCCAGTGACGGCCCTGCTATAAACAGGAAGGCATTGGCATTGGTTGGGATGATCTCCTCTTTCAAAAACATTTTACCGCCGTCGGCAAGTGGCTGCAATATACCAAAGGGACCGGCGCGATCAGGGCCTACCCTGTCCTGCAAAAATGCAGCAACTTTGCGCTCCGCATACGTCGAATACATCGCGATAACAAGGCTGATCAGGAAGATGATCACGATTAGCCCGAGTTTGATTAATATATCTGTGAGTCCCATTATAAGCGTGTGTCTCGTTCAAACTGTTCCTTATTAGCCTCCTGCAATACCGGGTTGGTTTTAACCACCGGCAGCGGTATAAAATCGTAATGATTTGAGCTGATCACCGAGGTACGTTCCACATGCCGTGGTCCTTCTATCACCCAATCCGATGTCTTTTTCATATCAAAACGGCAGGCATTGCAAATAAATTCTTCTACCTCGCCATATTTGTCTTTGCGTGCGGTAACGCGCAAAACTTCTTCCCCTTTGTACCATAAAGTCACTTTACCATTGCAGTTGGGATGATCGCAATCGCGGTGGGCCTCAACAGGTTTGGTAAACCAAACGCGGTTTTTAAAGCGGAAAGTTTTATCGGTTAAAGCGCCGACCGGGCACACGTCGATCACATTTCCCGAAAAATCATTATCAACCGATTGCTGTATGTAGGTAGAAATTTCTGAATGATCACCGCGGTTTAAAATACCGTGGTAACGGTGGTTAGTGATCTGGTCGGCAGTGAACACGCAACGATAGCAAAGGATGCAGCGCGTCATGTGCAGTTGTATCTTATCACCAATATCGATCTTTTCAAACGTGCGGCGATCAAATTCGTATCTTGTTTTTGCCGAGCCATGTTCAAAGCCGAGGTTCTGCAGGTCGCATTCGCCGGCCTGGTCGCAAATAGGGCAATCCAGCGGGTGGTTGATCAGCAGCATTTCCACGATACCCTTACGCGCCTCGATAACTTCCGGCGACGTGATGTTTTGCACTTCCATGCCGTCCATTATCGTGGTACGGCATGATGCCACCAGCTTGGGCATGGGGCGCGGGTCTTTCTCCGATCCTTTGCTCACCTTAACCAGGCAGGTACGGCATTTGCCGCCGCTATCCTTTAGTTTGGAGTAATAGCACATGGCCGGCGGCACAATATCCCCGCCGATAAGCCTTGCGGCATTCAGGATGGTTGTTCCCGGTTCTACATCAATGGCAATGCCATCTATGGTTACTTTCATTGACATTATTAGCTTGTCAAAATTATATTTAATTTCCTATTGAAACCCTCAAAGCAAATCACGAAAAACGTCATCTAAAGCAAGCGCCAGGCCGGGTAATATTGGTGTTGTCACTGAATCACCAAGCGTCAGCGCCCTGCCTTCAGTTACAAATTTTCCATTTTCGTTCAGGATATATCTTATCATTGATTGCTCATCAGGATAAACTATCCAATATTCCTTTACGCCAAACTCCTCGTATAAATCGTATTTAATTTTTAGTTCTTTTTTATTGTTACCGGGCGATAAAATTTCAACCACTATCTCCGGCGCTCCGAGGCAGCTTCGGGGGTCGGCCATTTTTGTCAGATCGCAGATGACACATACATCTGGCTGTACAACATTTTTTACTTTTTTATCACTCGTTTCGGTTCTTACCAACCTAACATCAAAAGGGGCTGAAAAGACTTTGCAAGGCTTACCTTTTAAAAAGTTGTACAACTCTCCCGAAATATTTAAGGATATAATTTGATGGTTCCCGCTCGGTGCAGGGCTCATCTTAAATATCTTACCCTTGATCAGCTCCAAACGTTCCTCAAACTTCCACGAATAATAATCCGCGTAGCTATAAGTTTTTGAGAAGTCCAGATCATCGATGCTTTCCATACGCAAAAATACTTCAAATTACGCCACCACTTCCTTCTTCGGCAATGGATCGGCATAATGCGCCAATCCAAAATTTCGTGCTACCGCTTCCGACGGATTGGTTACATGCCATTCAAATTCATCCCTGAAGTGGCGTATTGCGCTGGCTACCGGCCAGGCCGCCGCATCACCCAGCGGACAAATGGTATTCCCTTCAATTTTTTTGGCTACATCAACCAGCAGGTCCATATCGCTTAGTTTGCCGTGGCCGTACTCCAGGCGGTGCAATACTTTTTCCATCCAGCCGGTTCCCTCGCGGCATGGCGAACATTGCCCGCAGCTTTCGTGGTGATAAAAGCGGGTAAAGTTCCAGGTATTACGCACAATACACTGGTCCTCGTCATACGCGATAAAACCGCCCGAGCCCATCATGCTGCCGCTCACAAAGCCGCCATCAGACAGTGATTCATAGCTCATCAGCCTTGGCTCGTTATTGATGGTTTTCAAGAACAAATTTGCCGGCAGGATCGGTACGGATGAACCGCCCGCTACCACTGCCTTTAAACGTTTGCCATTGGCTATACCGCCGCAATACTCGTCCGAAAACATAAACTCTTCAACGGGCAAGCCTAAGTCAATCTCATAAACACCAGGATTTTTTACATTTCCGCCGGCCGAAATCAGCTTGGTGCCGGTGCTGCGACCGATGCCTATTTTTGCGTACTCTTCGCCCCCGTCGTTAATAATGGGCACAACAGCCGCGATAGATTCAACGTTGTTTACCACGGTAGGGCAGCCGTACAAACCGGCAATTGCAGGAAATGGCGGTTTAATGCGTGGATTTCCGCGTTTACCTTCCAATGATTCCAATAAAGCGGTTTCTTCGCCACAAATGTATGCGCCGGCCCCCGGTTGAACGTAAAGCTCCAGGTCGTAACCGCTGCCTAAAATATTTTTGCCGAGGAAACCGGCGTTTTTTGCTTCGGCAATAGCTCTTTCCAGTATCCTGATCTGCGGCATCATTTCGCCGCGAACATAGATATAAGAAACTTTGGCGCCTAAGGCAAAACTTGATACGATCATCCCCTCGATCAGCAAATGCGGGAGATAAGTCATTAAATAACGATCCTTAAACGTGCCGGGTTCCGACTCATCCGCATTGCAAACCAGGTAACGCGCAACGCCTTCGGGCTTGGCTAAAAAACTCCATTTCATCCCGGTTGGGAAGCCAGCGCCACCACGCCCGCGAAGACCGGATTTTTTTACCTCTTCCACTACCTCATCAGGCGACATGGTTTTCAGCGCCTTTTCCACTGAAGCATAGCCGCCTTTTTTGCGGTACACATCAAAGGCATCGATGCCGGGTACGTTAATATGTTCTAATAATAATTTGCGCGCCATGGGCGTATTAATAAATTTTTTTATTCAGTTTATAATACTCAAAATGCCATCTTACACAGGCTGCAAAGGCAAAAAGAATGCTAAATTGCAGCATCAGGGCATTATGCTTCAGTCCATCCGTAGCAAACCAAATCAAAGCTACACCGATAATAAAAACAGTATCCACTAAAATCAATTTACCTCTTGTCATGCTAATATATCCTTTTGTGTATTCTATAATAATTAATATGTCTTACAATGCAGGTGGCAAAGGCAACCACCACTAAAAATTTTAATATTACCGGCGCTTTGATAAAGCCCCCGTCGTTGCAGTAATTAATTGCAGCCAGGGTGCCCACTAAAACAACATCCGATATTATTAAAACAGACCTGGTGACAATCATTTACCTGCATTGATTATTTGCCTTTTGCCCTCAAATCTGCTATCAGTTTATCAACCGAAGCGTTAGTTAAATTCTCGTAAAAAGTATACTCTGGGCCAATCTGCAGCACCGGTCCATAGCCACAGGCCGCCAAACATTCCACCCCCCGCCAGCTGAACAGGCCGTCGGACGTAACATCGCCCTCTTTAACACCAAGCGTTTCTTCAATATGGTCCATTATTTTCTCGGCGCCCACAATTCCGCAGGGGCCGGTGCGGCAAACTTCAAGCATATACTTGCCTTGCGGTTTTAAAAAATACATGCTGTAAAAGCTGGCGACTTCATAAACCTCAATATCCTCCAGGTCAAGGTATTCGGCTACCCTGTCCATTGCCGGCGTACTTACCCAGCCATATTCCGCCTGCACCAAATGCAATACCGGCAGCAGCGCCGATTTCTGTTTGCCTGCGGGATAGCGGCTTACAATTTCATCAAACTTACTGATCAGCTCCTTCGAAAATTCAACCGGGGCCTGTGTTTCTTCAACTTTAAGCATCTAACTCTCCGGCTATAACGTTTAAACTACTCATGTTAATAATTGCATCTGATAATAACATCCCGCGGCTCATCGGCGCATACATCTGGTAATTAATAAAGCTTGGCCTGCGGAAATGCAGCCTGTATGGCGAACGCCCTCCATCGCTTACCAGGTAAAAGCCCAGCTCGCCATTAGCTCCCTCAACCGAATGATAAACTTCTGTTTTGGGTGCTGGAATTTCGCCCATCACAATTTTAAAGTGATAGATAAGCGCTTCCATGTTATTATAAACTTCTTCTTTAGGCGGCAGATAAAAATCAGGTACGTCGGCATGGAAAATATCCGAAGGCTCCTTATCTAATTTTACCAGGGCCTGCTCAATCATGCGAAGGCTTTGCCACATTTCCTCGTTGCGCACCACAAAGCGGTTATAAACGTCGCCGTTATCACCTACCGGCACTTCAAAATCAAAATCTTCGTATGATGAGTAAGGGTTCATCGCCCTCACGTCATAATCAACGCCCGCCGCTCTCAGTATTGGCCCGCTCCAGCTATAATTTAAAGCATCTTCCACTGTAACTGCAGCCACATCCCGGGTCCTGTCTATAAATATCCTGTTACGGGTAAACAATGCTTCGAACTCCTTTAACACGGGCGGAAAATCCTTCAGGAATTTACGCAATTTTGCAAAGGCGATTGAGTTAAAATTCCGCTCAAACCCGCCGATACGGCCGATGTTGGTCGTTAAGCGCGAGCCGCACACTTCTTCATATATCTCGTAAATCGCTTCGCGGTATTCCATCAAATAAAGGAAGCCCGAAAAAGCGCCGGTATCCACACCCAAAATGCCATTGCAAACAATATGGTCGGTTATGCGTGCCAGTTCCATAACAATCACCCGCAGGTAATCAACCCGTTTCGGTGTCTCAATCCCCAACAGCTTTTCAACCGTCATATGCCAGCCCATGTTATTTATAGGAGACGAACAGTAATTCATCCGGTCGGTAAGCGGGGTGATCTGGTAGTAGGGCCGGTGTTCGGCAATTTTTTCAAAAGCGCGGTGTATATAACCAATGGTTGATACGCCGCTGATTATACGTTCGCCATCCAGCTGCAGCACATTTTGAAAAACGCCGTGCGTAGCCGGGTGGGTAGGCCCTAAATTAAGGGTCGATGGTTCACTTTGCGGGTCGTTATCGATAAATACGGGATGGTTGCGCATTTCTTTTTATCTTCCAAAAAAATAATCTTTTTTATCAACCCGGTTCGGGTCCTCCAGCGGGAATTCTTTCCGCATGGGGTAGGCGGTCATGTCATCAACGTTCAATATCCGGCGCAGATCGGGATGGCCGGTAAAGATGACGCCGAAAAAGTCATAAGTTTCTCTTTCCATCCAATTGGCGCCGTTCCATAAAACGGTAGCAGTTGGAATGTTAGTGTCGCCGTCAGCCAAAAAAACCTTTATGCGTATGCGCAGGTTATTTACCAGGCTATGCAGGTGATAGATCACACCGATCTGTTTTTCCTGTTCGGGATAATGAATAGCCGTCAAATCCGTCAGGTAAATAAACTGCAGTACCGCATCGTTTTTTAAAAAATCCAAAACATCGATGATCTGCTCACGGCTTGTTTCCAGTGTGGGCAGGCCAAAAGGCTCACCAAGCACCGTTACCTTATCCGCAAACTTCGCGGAGATTTTAGCCAGCACGTCTTCGTTTGCTATTTTGCCCATTATTGAATTCCGTATGAAGCTAAAAGTTTTTGATATTTGGGTTCATTTCTTCGCCTGAGGGTTTCGTTTTTCACCAGTTCCTGTATCAGCATAAAACCATCCAATACGGCCTCCGGCCTTGGCGGGCAGCCCGGAATATAAACGTCGACCGGGATTATTTCATCAATTCCCTGCAACACCGAATAAGTGTCGAATATCCCGCCGCTTGATGCGCATGCGCCCATTGAAAGCACCCATCGGGGTTCGGCCATTTGCAGGTAGACCTGGCGTAAAACAGGACCCATTTTTTTTGAGATGGTACCCATTACCATCAAAAGATCAGCCTGGCGGGGCGAAAAACTCATACGCTCGGCGCCAAACCTGGCTATATCATAATGCGAGGCCGCAGTGGCCATAAATTCGATACCGCAGCATGACGTGGCAAAAGGCAATGGCCACAATGAATTTGCACGCGCCAGGCCCAGCACTTTATCCGCCGCAGTGGCAAAAAAACCTACGCCTTCTATACCAGCAGGAGCGTCAACTATTTTTATATCACTTGTATCACTCATGATTTATTATATACAAAATCCCATCCAGTTTTTAAGTCGAAAGTCTTAAGTCAAACCTCGTACAAAACTTAAAATCCGGTTGTCATTCCAACCGAAATGGCATTTTTGACGGACAAATTTACAACAATTTTAGAATGTAGCTTGTACACCAAGCAAGAAGGTAAATATATTTAGAAACAATCTAAACTGGCGAATAGGTTTCTTTGCAGCGGGAAGAAGTTAACCGCAAAGTGCGCAAAGTGAAAACCGCAAAGGCCGCAAAGCCTTAATAGTTTATATTTTTTTCTCTGTGCACTTTGCGCCTTCTTTGTGCACTTTGCGGTTAATATCAAACATACAGGGACGCAAGGTTTCACAAAGTACTTAATCCCAATCCAAAGCCTTTTTCTTGATCACGTAGATGAAACCGAGCAGCAGGGTACCCATAAAGATAAACATCTCGATCATTCCCGTTTTACCCAGTTCTTTAAAGTTAACGGCCCAGGGGTACATAAAGATCACTTCCACGTCAAACAGCACGAAAAGTATAGCCACCAGGAAGTATTTGATGGATATCGGTGTGCGGGCGTTGCCGATCACCTCGATACCCGACTCAAAGGGCGTCAGTTTATCTGCGGTTTTGCGTTTAGGGCCAATTTTGTGGGTTACAAACATAGTAGTAACCACAAAACCCAGTGCCACCAGCATCTGGAATATGATAGGCAGGTAATTAATGGGCAAACTTTGTGTTTCCATGCTGCAAATATAACACGATTTATAAGATTTTGCTTGATTTCAGGATTGTGGCGGTAAGTC